>ERZ1370068.5191-contig-4224_pt1 | contig 24898 bp, 30 predicted proteins | sample MGYA00561227_ERZ1370068 | MGnify/ENA primary metagenome ERZ1370068 (study PRJEB38410, sample SAMEA6850437) | metagenome | study: Metagenomic assessment of the ecological functions of the soil: analysis of the soil microbiota associated with the...
CTCGACCTCGATGCGCGGACGCACCACGGCGTACTGGTCGTCCTTGACCAGCACTTCCGGCACCAGCGCGCGCGTATTGTAGAAACCGGACTGCACCGCGCCGTAGGCGCCGGCGGTCATGATCGCCAGGAGATCGCCGGCCTTGGGCTCGGGCAGGTTGCGGTCGAGCGCGAGATAGTCGCCGGTTTCGCAGACCGGACCGACCGACGTCGGCCGTGATCGTTCGCGCGCCCTTGGCGGGCTCGCGGACCGGCAGGATGTCGTGATGGGCTTCGTACAGCGTGGGGCGGATCAGATCGTTCATCGCGGCGTCGATGATGACGAAGTTCTTGGCCTCGCCGGGCTTCACATAGATGACGCGGGAAACGAGGATGCCGGCATTGCCGACGATCATCCGCCCCGGCTCGAACATCAGCGTGCAGCCGAGATTATGCGTCACCCGCTTGACCATCGCGGCATAGGCCGACGGCAGTGGCGGCGCTTCGCGGTCGGCGTGATAGGGAATGCCGAGCCCGCCGCCGAAATCGATATGCGAGATGTTGTGGCCGTCGGCGCGCAGCGTCTGCACGAAATCGGACAGAGATCCGGAACGCGGTTTCCATCTTGCCGAGATCGGTGATCTGGCTGCCGATATGCATGTCGGTGCCGGTCACCTCGATCCCCGGCAGTTTGGCCGCACGGGCATAGACCTCGCGCGCCCGCGCGATCGGAACGCCGAACTTGTTCTCGGACTTGCCGGTGGCGATCTTGGCGTGGGTGCCGGCATCGACGTCCGGATTGACCCGCACCGAAATCCGCGCGGTCTTGCCGGCCTCGACCGCGAGCTTCGACAGCAGTTCCAGTTCGGGCTCGGACTCGACGTTGATGCAGAGAATATCCGCCGCCAGCGCCGCGCGCAGTTCGGCTTCGGTCTTGCCGACGCCCGGAGAACAGAATCTTGCTTGGCGGAATTCCCGCCGCCAGCGCGCGCTTCAATTCGCCGCCCGACACCACGTCGGCGCCGGCGCCAAGCTTTGCCAGCGTGCGCAGCACCGACTGGTTGGAATTGGCCTTCATGGCGTAGCAGACCAGCGTCTTCTCGCCGGCAAAGGCCTCGGTGAAGACGCGGTAGTGGCGCTCCAGCGTCGCCGTCGAATAGCAATAGAACGGCGTGCCGACGGCATCCGCGAGTTCGGACAGGTTGACGGCCTCGGCGTGCAGCACGCCGTTGCGATAGTCGAAGTGATTCATGGCGCGCTCAGTCCAGCAGCGGATCGAGAACGAATTTCTTCTTGCTGCCTTTGGGAGCCGCTGGGCGCCGCCTCGGACCCGTAGGTCGGATTGAAGACGCCGGGCTGCGCCGCGCGCTCGGCCTCGGTATCCGACGACGGCCTGACGCCTGCGGCGCGCGCGTTCGGCGGCAAATCGAGCCCGCCCTTGCGTCCGCAGCCCCGAGCGCGAGCGCGGTCACGCTCAGCAGGATGATGGCCCATCCCGACGATGACGGGCGGTAGTTACTGATCACGACGAAATCCCCAATGCGCGCCGCACCATACAAAGATTGCCTCGGTCTGGCGAGTGCCGATGAGCCACGGAAGCCCAAGAAATTGCAGCGAAATTTTTCCTCAGCCCAATTTTCGCTCTTTTTCCAGCCGCTTCAGCCAGGCTTTGGCCTGCGACAGCACGTTCTTCGGCGCGGTGCCGCCATAGCTGGTCCGGCTCTTGACGGAGGCTTCCACCGACAGCACGCGCAGGGCGTCCGCCGTAATCTTCGGCTCGACCTCCTGCATCGCCTTCAGCGGCAGTTCGTGCAGCGCCACGCCCTGTTTCGAGGCCAGGCCGACGATGCGCCCGGTGACGTGATGGGCGTCGCGGAACGGCATTTTCAGCGTCCGCACCAGCCAGTCGGCAAGGTCGGTGGCGGTGGCATAGCCCTCGCCGGCGGCGGCCTTCATCCGCGCTCTCGTCCGGCACGAGGTCGACGACCATGCCGGTCATGGCGCGGATCGCGAGCGACAGCGCGGAAAACGCCTCCATCGCGCCCTGCTTGTCCTCCTGCATGTCCTTTTGATAGGCGAGCGGCAGCCCTTCATCACGATCAGGAGACCGGTGAGCGCGCCGATCACCCGGCCGGTCTTGGCGCGCACCAGTTCGGCCGCATCCGGATTGCGCTTCTGCGGCATGATCGAGGAGCCGGTGGTGAACTTGTCGCTGAGCCGCACCAGGCCGACCAGCGGCGAGGTCCAGATCACGATTTCCTCGGCAAAGCGCGACATGTGCACGGCCGCGATCGACGCCGCCGACAGGGTCTCCAGCACGAAGTCGCGGTCCGAGACCGCGTCCAGCGAATTGGCCATCGGCCGGTCGAAGCCGAGCGCCTTCGCGGTGGCATGGCGGTCGATCGGAAACGAGGTTCCGGCCAGCGCCGCGGCGCCGAGCGGCGATTCGTTCAGCCGCTTGCGCGCATCGGCAAAGCGGCCGCGGTCGCGCGCGGCCATCTCGACATAGGCCAGCAGATGATGCCCGAACGTCACGGGCTGCGCGGTCTGCAGATGGGTGAAGCCCGGCATCACGGTCGCGGCATGTTCCAGCGCGCGGCTGACCAGCGCATGCTGGAACGCGGCCAGCGCCGCATCCGTCTCGTCGATCGTGTCGCGGACATAGAGCCGGAAATCGGTCGCCACCTGGTCGTTGCGCGAGCGCGCGGTGTGCAGCCGTCCCGCGGCGGGCCCGATCAGTTCGGAAAGCCGGCTCTCGACGTTCATATGGATGTCTTCGAGCGCGCGCTTGAAATCGAACGAGCCCTTGTCGATTTCTGACAAAATCGTGTCTAGACCCTTGCCGATATTTTTCGCATCACTCGCGGTGATAATGCCTTGCGCGGCCAGCATCGCGGCGTGGGCCTTGGACGCGGCGATGTCCTGGGCATAGAGGTGACGGTCGACGTCGATCGAGACGTTGATTTCCTCCATGATCGCATCGGGACGCTCGGTGAACCGGCCGCCCCACATCTTGTTGCTCGACTTCTGAGCCTTACTTCTCAAGCCCTGCCATTTATCGTCGAACCCGGCGAAACGCCGTGCCGGTTTCGGCCGTAACTCGACCGTAATCTTCGGCCCTGCATAGCCGTATCTGATACAGGATGACAAACGATATGCCCGAAATGCCCCCACCCCGCTCGGCCGCGACGCGCCGGATCCCGCTCGCCATCGGCGCGGTGGTGGCTGTGGGCGCTGATCGGATTGGGCGCGTTTTACGGGCTCGGCAGCTTCAAGCGCGGCCCCGAGCGGCGATCCCTGCCTGCAGCGGGCGCGGTCGAACTGGCCCGCAAGATCGCGCCGCTGGCGCATGGCGAGGATGGCCGCGCTGACCATGGCGACGACCCCGCTGCGGCTGCCCGACCTCGCCTTCGAGGACGCCGACGGCAAGCCCCGAAAGCTCTCGGAATGGCGCGGCAAGACCGTGCTGGTGAACCTGTGGGCCACCTGGTGCGTGCCTTGCCGCAAGGAGATGCCGGCGCTCGACAGCCTGCAGGCCAAGCTCGGGGGCAAGGATTTCGAGGTGGTCGCCGTCAATATCGACACCCGCGATCCCGAGAAGCCGAGAAACTTCCTGAAAGAGGCCAATCTGACCCGGCTCGGCTATTTCGCCGATCCAAAAGCCAAGGTTTTTCAGGATCTTAAGAGCATCGGCAAGGCGCTGGGCATGCCGACCTCGGTGCTGGTCGACGGCCAGGGCTGCGAAATCGCCAACCTGGCCGGCCCCGCCGAATGGGCCAGCGACGACGCCATCAAGCTGATCAAGGCCGCGATGCGAGCCGGCAAGGCGGGGTTTAGCAATGCGGCGATAGGCGCGCTGTTCGCGCCCGAGCTCGCGTGTCAGACCTCATCCTGAGGAGGCGCGCAGCGCGTCTCGAGGATGAATGGCACGAGCCGGGCCACATGGTTCGCCCGGCGATGCAGCATCGTCCGGAGACGCGCAGCGCTCCTCACCATGAGGGTTTAGCGGTTGCTACGGGATCTTTCTCAGGCCGCGATATTGAGGTTGCTGCCAACGCCGGGGGCGAGATTGGCCGTAGCCGAGCAGGGTCTGGACCGCGGACTTTCTCGCGTCCGCATTCTGTTTGATGATCGAGGTCTGGATCTGCTGCTGCGTGCCCGCCGCCTTCATGGCGAGCATGCTCGAAACCATAGCCATCATATCCATACGCAGCACTCCTCAAACGCTGGGGCACCCTACCCGGCGCTGGTTAACGAATGCTGGAGATTGAGCGCGGCGGGAAAAACGAACCGGCCGCAAGGTCTTCACGAGGTGCGGTGGGTACGCCGCTAACCACCACGATCGCGACGCGCTACCGCGTCGGAACCGGCTTGTCGCCGCGGTAGTCGTAGAAGCCGCGCTGGGTCTTGCGGCCGAGCCAGCCGGCCTCGACATATTTCACCAGCAGCGGGCACGGCCGGTACTTCGAGTCCGCCAGCCCCTCATGCAGCACCTGCATGATCGACAGACAGGTATCGAGACCGATGAAATCGGCGAGTTCCAGCGGCCCCATCGGATGGTGCGCGCCGAGCTTCATCGCGGCGTCGATCGCCTCGACGTTCCCGACGCCCTCATAGAGCGTGTAGATCGCCTCGTTGATCATCGGCAGCAGGATGCGGTTGACGATGAAGGCCGGAAAATCCTCCGACACCGCGATCTGCTTGCCGAGCTTGCCGACGAATTCCTTTGCGGTGTCGAAGGTCGCGTCGTCGGTGGCGATGCCGCGGATCAGTTCGACCAGTTCCATCAGCCGGCACCGGATTCATGAAATGAATGCCGATGAAGCGCTCGGGACGGTCGGTCGAGGCGGCGAGCCGCGTGATCGAGATCGACGAGGTGTTGGTAGCGACGATCGCTTCCGGCTTCAGCACCGCGCAGAGCTCGTGAAAGATCTTGCGCTTGACCTCTTCCTTCTCGACCGCGGTCTCGATCACGAGATCGCAGTCCGCCAAACCATCCAGCGTCTCGGTGGAGGTGATCCGGTCGAGCGCCTGCTTGCGCGCGTCCTCGGTGATGGTCTTCTTGGCGACCTGGCGCGACAGATGGCCGTTGATGGTCGCCATCGCCGATTTCAGCCGTTCGGCGGAGACGTCGTTGAGCACCACGTCGAGGCCGGCCAGCGCCGCCACATGCGCGATGCCGTTGCCCATCTGGCCCGAGCCGATCACGCCGACCTTCTTGATTGTCACCGCCATCTTGTCATCCACCGGAACGGCGCGCACATCGCGCCTGTTCATCTCTGAACCTCGGTTCTGATAAATCAGAATCGAGGTTTCAGTCCCATCTTTGGCACGTTTTCTTCACGCGAAGCCGGAAATCCTCGCTTGAAAACGCCTTTAAAGTAAACACCGGCCGGACGTTCGCGCGTCCGGCCGGTGTACGCATTGTTACTTTCCGAGCTTGCCGAGCGCTTCGGTCAGTTCCGGAACCGCCTGATAGAGGTCCGCGACCAGGCCGTAATCGGCAACCTGGAAGATCGGCGCGTCTTCATCCTTGTTGATCGCGACGATCACCTTGGAATCCTTCATGCCGGCGAGATGCTGGATCGCGCCGGAGATACCGATCGCGACATATAGTTCCGGCGCCACCACCTTGCCGGTCTGGCCGACCTGCCAGTCGTTCGGGCGCATAGCCGGCATCGACCGCGGCGCGCGAGGCGCCGACGCCGGCGCCGAGCTTGTCGGCGAGCGGCTCGATATATTTGGCAAAGTTCTCGCGGCTCTGCATGGCGCGGCCGCCGGAGACGATGATCTTTGCCGACGTCAGTTCCGGACGGTCGCTCTTTGCGACTTCCTCGCCGACGAAGCTGGAGAGGCCGGGATCGGCCGCGGACGCGGCGTTTTCCACCGGCGCGCTGCCGCCGTCGCCGGCCGCGGCAAAGGTCGAGGTCCGCACCGTGATGACCTTCTTGGCGTCCTTCGACTTCACGGTCTGGATCGCGTTGCCGGCATAGATCGGCCGCTCGAACGTGTCGGGCGAGACCACCTTGATGATCTCGGACACCTGCATCACGTCGAGCAGCGCTGCGACGCGCGGCATCACGTTCTTGAAGCGCGAGGTCGCGGGCGCGACGAAGGCGTCATAGGAAGGCGCCAGCGACACGATCAGCGCGGCCAGCGGCTCGGCGAGATCGTGGGCGTAGGCGGCGTTGTCGGCGAGCAGCACCTTCTTGACGCCGGCGAGCTTGGCCGCGGCATCGGCCGCCGCCTTGGCGTTTTCGCCGGCGACCAGCACATGCACGTCGGCGCCGAGCGCGGTAGCCGCGGTCAGCGCCTTGTTGGTGGCGTCCTTGATCGACGCGTTGTCGTGTTCGGCAATCAACAGCGTCGTCATCAGAGAACCCCGGCTTCGGTCTTGAGTTTCGAGATCAGCTCGGCGACGTCCTGACCTTGACGCCTCCCTTGCGGCCGGGCGGTTCCGATGTCTTGAGCACTTCGAGATGCGGCGTGAGATCGACGCCGTAATCGGCCGCGCTCTTGTCGTCGATCGGCTTCTTCTTCGCCTTCATGATGTTGGGCAGCGAGGCGTAGCGCGGCTCGTTCAGCCGCAAATCGGTGGTGACGATCGCCGGTCCCTTCAGCTTCACGGTCTGCAGGCCGCCGTCGACCTCGCGCGTCACCTTGAAATCGGAGCCGTCGACTTCGAGCTTGGAGGCGAAGGTCGCCTGCGACCATCCGAGCAGCGCGGCCAGCATCTGGCCGGTCTGGTTGCGAGTCGTCGTCGATCGCCTGCTTGCCGAGAATGACGAGGCCGGGCTTCTCCGCATCGACGATGGCTTTGAGGATCTTGGCGACCGCCAGCGGCTCCACATTGCCTTCGGCCTTGACGAGGATGCCGCGGTCGGCGCCCATGGCAAGACCGGTCCGGATCGTCTCCGAGGCCTGCGCCGGGCCGATCGACACCACCACCACTTCGGTCGCCTTGCCGGCTTCCTTCAGGCGCAGCGCTTCCTCGACGGCGATTTCGTCGAACGGATTCATCGACATCTTGACGTTGGCGAGTTCCACGCCCGTTCCGTCGCTCTTGACGCGGACCTTGACGTTGTAATCGACCACCCGCTTTACCGGCACAAGAACCTTCATCGATCCTCTTTCGCTTGAATTCTGGGGTTTGATTGCGCCTTGGGCGCGGAACCTAAAGGTCCCGCTATCGGCGGTCAACGCGCGAAAGCCAAAAATCGGCCCCGGATAAGGCCTATCTTAACGGTTCTGGCCGGGCACCCACAACACGTCTCCGGCCCCATTATCGTTCACGTGCGCGGCTGGCGACGAACAGGAAATCCGACAGGCGGTTCATATACTGAATGGCGGCCTCGCTGACCGGCTCCTCAGGGTTGGCGGCGAGTTCCACCATGATCCGTTCCGCCCTGCGGCATATGGTGCGGGCGAGATGCAGGTATGCCGCAGCGGGGTGCCGCCGGGCAGGACGAACGAGGTCAACGGCGCCAGCCGCTCGTTCAGCCTGTCGATGTCGCGCTCGAGCCGTTCGACCTGGCTCGACAGCATCCGCAAGCGCTCGGCCTTGCCGTCGCGCTGGGGCACCGCGAGATCGGCGCCGAGATCGAACAGGTCGTTCTGGATCCGGCCCAGCATCGCATCGAGTTCGCGCGCCTCGCCAAGGTGCAGCCGCACCACGCCGATGGCGGCGTTGGTCTCGTCCACGGTGCCGTAGGCCGCGATGCGCAGATCGTATTTCGGGCGGCGCTCGCCGCTGCCGAGCGCCGTGGTGCCGTCATCGCCGGTCCTGGTATAGATGCGGTTGAGTACGACCATTGGCGCGTCTCCTTTATCTTGCCGTTATTTGCCCATCGCCCAGACCGCGACCATGGTGATGACGATGGCGATGAATTGCAGCAACACCCGAAGCCGCATCAGGTTCTGCGAGCGGCTCGGCGAGCCGCCCCGCATCATGTTGACGAGGCCGAGCAGCAGCACGATAGCCACGGCCGCGACCGCGATCGGGAGGACGATCGAACTCAGAAAGGATGCCATCGGCGCTACATAACACCGGCAAGCGCCGACTTCACACGTTCACATCCCTCGCACAACCCCTCGCACGCTGCGCAACGATCTGGCTTTTAATCCAATAATATCAGAAGCTAGCCCAAGTTCTCGGACCGGATCGCTCGTTCGCCTGATCGAGGTGAGATGTGAGGCTCATTCGCTACGTCTACCTCGTCGTGATGGAGGCGTTCTATACGTTCCTCGCCGATGACGGCTGGGCGATCGCGAGCCATATCGCGCTGTCGACGTTGATGGCGCTGTTCCCGTTCCTGATCGTGCTGACGTCGCTGGCCGGCTTTTTCGGCTCCAAGGAGCTCGCCGACCGGGCGGTGGGGCTGTTGCTGCAGGTCTGGCCGCAGCAGGTCGCGGACGCGCTGTCAGGCGAAATCCACGACGTGCTGACCACGACGCGCGGCGGCGTCCTGACCGTCGGCGCGGTGCTGGCGGTCTATTTCGCCTCCAACGGCGTCGAGGCGCTGCGGGTCGCGCTGAACCGCGCCTATTCGGTGGTCGAGCCGCGGGCGTGGTACTGGCTGCGGCTGGAATCGATCGGCTATACGCTGATCGCCGCCTTCACCTCGCTCGCGATGGCGTTCCTGATCGTGCTCGGCCCGCTGATCCTGGAAACGGCACGCCGCCACATTCCGTTCTTCGTCGAGAGCAACGAAAGCTTCCTGTTTTTCGCCCGCTACGGCATCACGATCACGGCGATGATCGTGGCGCTGTTCGTGCTGCATGCCTGGCTGCCCTGCGGCCGGCGAGGTTTTCTGCAGATCCTTCCCGGCATCGTCTTCACGATGGTGGCGTCGCTGATCTCGGGCATCGTTTTCGGCCAGTATCTGGCGCGCTTCGCCAGCAACTACGTGACGATGTATGCGGGGCTGGCCTCGGTCATCATCGCGCTGGTGTTTCTGTATTTCATTGCCGCGATTTTCGTCTATGGCGGCGAACTGAATGCGGCCATCATGAAGTCGCAGTTGCCGCAGGGGATGTCGCTTCATGCAGCGCAGTCGCGAGAGCGCGCGGAGACACAGGCTTGACCAGAAAGATATCGGCGCCGGCGGCGCGCGATGCCGCCTCGTCCTCGCTGCGGCCGGATATGCCGATGATCGGAATGCGCCCGAGCGGCGCCTCCAGCGCGCGAATGCGCGTGATCGCCTCGATGCCGTTGATCCCCGGCAGGACCATGTCCATCAGCACCGCATCGAATGCGCCGTGCGCGAGCCGCTCGGGCGCCGCCTCGCCCTGGCCGATGAACTCGGCCTGGTGACCGAGCTCGGTCAGGATCGCGTTGAGCACGACGCGGCCGAACGGATTGTCCTCGACGCTGAGCAGGCGCAACGGCCGCAGCTGAGCCGATCGATGCCTCGCCATTGGCGCCGGACGCCGCCGTCACCGCGTCCTTTGCCGGTGACATCACGACATTGAAGGTAAAGGTGGTGCCGCCGCCACGGCGTTGCGTCACGGTGACATCGCCGCCCATGGCGCGCGCCAGTTGCTTGACCGACGACAATCCGAGACCGGCGCCGCCGAAGCGCGATGCAATGGAGACGTTGGCCTGCGAAAACGGCCGGAACAGGCGTTTGATTTCGCTCAGCGTGAGGCCGATCCCGCTGTCGGAGACCTCGAATGCAACGGCGACCTTGCCTTTCGGGCTGCGCAGGGGCGTGACCTGGAGGGCGACGCTGCCCTGTTCGGTGAATTTCACGGCATTGTCGATCAGGTTCTCCACCGCGGCGCGCAGGCGGACGGGATCGCCGATCGCAAATGCCGGGAGCTTTTCGGAAATGACGACCGACGATTGCAGGCCCTTCGCCGCCGCGCGGCCGGTCAGCGAATCGCCGGCATTGCGGGCGAGCGTGCGCAGGTCGAAGAAGTCCTGCCGCACCTCGAGCCCGGGACCGCCGCTGCGCGCCGCATCGACGAACAGGGTCGCAAGGCTCGCCAGATGTTCCGCGCCCGCCTTGATGGTGTCGACCCAGCGCCGTTCGCGCTCGTCGAGATCGGAGGTCGCGAGCAGATTGCTGATCGCCAGAATGCCTGTGAGCGGCGTGCGGACCTCGTGCGCGAAGCGCTGCCAGCGCGGTCTCGACCATGCCGGAGACGGCGACGGCGGATTTGCGGGTACCGCGCACTTTTGCCGCGGCGCTGGATACGCGCTTTTTCGCTGGCCGCTTCTTGACTGGCCGTGTGATGCGCCGTGAGCGCCGCTTCGCCGCCATGGTCCCCCTTCCTCTGCCGCAACCAGCATGACACGCGATGGCGGCCGATGTCACGGAGACGTTTTCAACAACCCCCAGTAGTATTACGGAAGTCGTCGGGCAAACCGACGAGGCTGCGAATATCGGCAGGCGTGGCACCCTTGCCCACGCAATTCGCGCAAGGCGGTGGCTTGCGTCGATTTCGAGAGCTTGTGTCCCGATGCATCTTCGATGAGCCGGTGATGCCGATAGACCGGTTGCGGGATACCGAGCAGTTGCTGCAGCAGCAGATGCACGCTGGTCGACCAGAACAGGTCCCTGCCCCGCACCACGTCGGTGACGCCCTGCAGGGCGTCGTCGATCACGACGGACAAATGATAGCTCGTCGGCGTCTCCTTGCGCGCCAGGATGACGTCGCCCCAGGCTTGCGGCCGCGCGCGTCACGATGCCGCTCTCGCCGCCGGGGCCTGCACCATCCTCGTGCCAGGCCAGTTCTTTCGCGCGCGCGAGCGCGGCCTGCCATGTCGAGCCGCAGCGCGTAAGGCGTGCCTTCGCGCGATCAACTGCCGGCGCTGGTCCGGCGACAGCGATTTCGCGGCGCCCGGATAGAGCGGCGCCCGTCGGGATCGCGCGGCCACGGCGCGCTCGGCTCTCGCGTTGCGCGACCAGACGGGCGATTTCCGCGCGGCTCTCGAAGCTCGGATAGATCAGGCCCAAGCCTGCCAATCTTTCGACCGCCTCCCGATAGCGCGCAAAATGTTCCGATTGCCGCCGCACCGGCGTTTCCCAGGATATCCCGAGCCAGGCGAGGTCTTCGTAAATCGCCGCCTCGAATTCCGGCCGGCAGCGCGTCGCGTCGATATCCTCGATCCGCAGCAGGAACCGGCCGCCGGCCGCGGCGCGCCAGGTCGAAATTCAGCAGCGCCGAATAGGCGTGGCCGAGATGGAGGTAGCCGTTCGGGCTTGGCGCAAATCGGAAAACGGGTGGCGGCATTGATCTCTTTCGCGGGACATGATGGTTTTAAGGGGCAACGACCATCCACCTCAACAGCCAGTCCGACCTCGAAGACGCCGTCCACGCGCTGGTCAAGCGGGACGCGCGGCTGAAGCCGATCTTCGAGCTGACGGGCATGCCGGCGCTGCGGCAGCGCGAGCCGGGCTTTGCCGGGCTGGCGGCGATCGTCTGCGGCCAGCAGCTGTCCACCGCGAGCGCTGCGGCGATCTGGGACGCCGTCACAGCCGCGTTCGATCCGTTCGATCCATGACGCCGATCCGCAAAGCGCGCGCCGACCGCCTCGGCCGGCTCGGCCTTTCGGCCGCCAAGATCAAGACGCTGAAGAACATCGCGCGCGAGCTCGCTGCCGAGCGGCTGAACCTCGACGTGCTGGCGGAAGAGGACGCCGATGCCGCGCACCACACGCTGACGGCGCTGCACGGCATCGGCCCGTGGACCGCCGACGTCTACCTGCTGTTCTGTCTCGGCCATGGCGACGCCTGGCCGGCCGGCGATATCGCCATACAGGAAGCGATCAAAGTCGGCCTCGGCCTGCCGACGCGCCCGACCGCCAAGCAGATGGCGCCGCTGGCCGAACCGTGGCGTCCGCTGCGCGGCGCGGCGGCGCATCTGTGGTGGAGCTATTATCGCGTGCTGAAGAAGCGCGAAGGCGTGCTGGCGGACAAGCTCAGCCCCGCAGCCCACCCGGTCCTCGCGCGCGGAAGCCGTGACGAAATCGATCACCGCGCGCACCGCCGGGAGTTCGACGAGATCCGGATGCGCCAGCAGCCAGAGGTCGGCCACGCTGACCAGCTTCTGTGGCGCGACGCGAACGAGATCCGGATAGGCGGCGGCGACAGAAGCAGGACAGCGTCGAGATCCCGAGGCCCGCGCGCGCCGCGGCGAAGCATGTCGCCCTGCGACGAGCATCGCATCACCACCGATCCCTGCCGCGTGATCGCGATCGCTCCAGCGCGCCAGCCGCTCGTTCGACAACGCGGTCGGCAAAGCCGATGACGCTGTGTCCCTTCCATTCGTCGCGCCGCTCGGGCAGTCGCCGCCGCGCGGCGTAGTCGCGCGAGGCGTAGAAGCCGGTGCCGAGACGGCCGATCTCTGCGGCCGATCAGATTCTCCTCGCCGCTGTCCACCGGCCGCAGCACGCACGTCGGCCTCGCGGCGGCGCACGCTGGCCGGAAACGGATGGGTGATGATCTCGAGCTGGATATGGTCGTGCGCGCGCAGGAACGGACCGAGCCGCGGCATCAGCCAGTGCGAGGCGAGCGTCGAACCGATCGACAGCTTGACGACGCCGCGCGCCTGCTGCCCGTCGCCGACACCGCGGCTTCGGCGCGCAGCGCCGCCGCCGCCATCGCGCTCGACATGCTCGCGAAACTTGCGGCCCTGCGCGGTCAGCGAAAGACCTTCATTGGAGCGCGCGAACAGGGGAATGCCGAGCTGGCCTTCCAGCTCGGCGATCTTGCGGCCGACCGTCGGATGGCTGGAGCGCAACCGCCGCGCCGCGCGGCAAAGCTGCGGGTCTCGGCCACCGCGACGAAGGTCTTGCACAGGTCCCAGTCCATCGGTCCCTCGCGGCGCCGCGCATTGTTCATTCCTGATTGATCGCCTGTTCAATATTGAACGGCTAGAGCGCGCCGTCCAGCCCTATAATGGACGGTAACAGCGTCCGGCCAGCGGCTTCGCCTGGCCTGACGCTCAGATCACACATCAACGGACGCGCCTGGCCTGGCCGGCCTTATGCGACAAGGGAGGAACCGAATGCCGCTTGCCCGCTTCGCTTGCCAATTCGCTCGAACTGCCGGTGGTCGGCTCGCCGCTGTTCATCGTGTCCGGGCCCGAACTCGTCATCGCCCAGTGCAAGGCCGGCATCGTCGGCTCGTTTCCCGCGCTGAACGCCCGCCCGTCGAGAAGCTCGGCGAATGGCTGAGCCAGATCGAGAACGAACTCGGCGAGTACAAGGCGCTGCATCCGGAGAAGAAGGTCGCGCCCTACGCGGTCAACCAGATCTGCCACGCCTCCAACGACCGGCTGATGAAGGACATGGAGACCTGCGTGAAGCACAAGGTGCCGATCATCATCACCTCGCTGCGGCCGCCGATCGAAATCGTCGAGGCCGCGCATTCCTATGGCGGCGTCGTGTTCCACGACGTGATCAACGTCAAGCACGCGCGGAAGGCCGCCGAGCAGGGCGTCGACGGCCTCATTCTGGTCTGCGCCGGCGCCGGCGGGCATGCCGGCACGCTGTCGCCGTTCGCGCTGCTGCGCGAGGTGAAGCAATGGTTCAAGGGCACCATCCTGCTGTCGGGCGCGATCTCCGACGGCTGGAGCATTGCGTCCGCGCTCGCGCTCGGCGCCGACCTGGCCTACATGGGCACGCGCTTCATCGCCACCGCAGAAGGCCAACGCCGATCCGGCCTACAAGGCAGCGCTGATCGAGCACGCCGCGCACGACATCGTCTATTCGAACCTGTTCACCGGCGTGCACGGCAATTATCTCGGCCCGTCGATCGTGGCCGCGGGCCTCGATCCCGACAATCTGCCGCTCAGCCGACAAGTCGAAGATGAATTTCGGCTCCGGCGGCAACACCAAGGCCAAGGCGTGGCGCGACATCTGGGGCTCGGCCAGGGCATCGGCCAGATCGCCGATGCGCCGCCGGTCGCCGAACTGGTGGCGCGGCTGAAGGCCGAATTCGCCGACGCCAGCAGCGACTTTCTGAACCGGGCGCGCGCCTAAGACGCGCCGCCGGTTTCAAGCGCACAATCAAAACAAAACAGAGGGACGGAAACAATGAGAGTTGTCGCGACCTGCATTGACGATCGCATTCGCGTTGCTGGCAAGCGCTGCCGCTCGTCGCCGACGACGACAAGGACGAAATCCGCATCGGCCAGACGCTGCCCTATAGCGGCCCGGCATCCGGCTTCGGCATCATCGGCCGGGCGCAGGAGGCCTATTTCGAGAAGATCAACGCCGAAGGCGGCATCAACGGCCGCAAGATCAAGTTCATCAGCCTCGATGACGCCTACTCGCCGCCGAAGACGGTCGAGCAGACCCGAAAGCTCGTCGAACAGGACGAAGTGCTGCTGATGTTCGGCTCGCTCGGGACCGCCACCAACAACGCCGTGCATCGCTACCTCAACGGCAAGAAGGTGCCGCAACTCTTCGTGCTGAGCGGCGCGACCAAATGGGCCGACCCGAAGAATTTCCGCATGGACCATGCCGGGCATGGCGGCCTACCAGTCCGAAGGCGTCGTCTATGCCAAACATATCCTGCAGACCAAGCCCGACGCCAAAATCGCCATCCTTTCGCAGAACGACGATTTCGGCCGCGACTATGTCGCCGGCTTCAAGCGCGGCGCTGGGCGACAAGGCCGCGACCATGATCGTCTCGGAAGCGAGCTACGAGACCAGCGCGCCGACCATCAGCTCGCAGCTCGCGACGCTGAAGGCCTCCGGCGCCAACGTGATGTTCGGCGTCGTGCTCGGCAAATTCACCTCGCAGATGATCAAGGGCGTCGCCGAGACTGAACTGGAAGCCGGACCTGTTCTTCGTGCCGACCTCGGCGTCATCGATCTCGTTCCTGGAACCGGCGGGCCTCGATAACGCCGTCGGCCTGATCTCGTCCAGCAACGCAGAAGGACACGCTGGACGCGCAATGGGCCAATGATGCCGGCGTGAAGGAATATTTCGCCTTCATGAAGCAGTATTTGCCGAATGCGGATCTGAACAATTCGAACTACGCTGCCGGCTATCACTATGCCAACCTGCATGATGAAGGTGCTGAAGGCCTGCAAGGACGATTTCAGCCGCGAGAACATCATGCGACAGGCGGCGTCGCTGCGCGAGGTGCCGCTGCCGCTGTTGTTGCCGGGCATCACGGTATCGACCGATGCCGACGACTATCTGCCGTTCCAGCAATTGCGGCTGCGCCGCTTCGACGGCAAGAGCTGGGTCGGCTTCGACGAATTCTGGACGACGGCTAGCTTGACGGCTCAGCGACCAAGAGGACAATTGACGATCGATCATCAGCGGCGAACGCCAGATCAGCTATCCCGAGATCCACGCCCGCATCGCGCGGGCGGCGACGGGATTTCAGGACGTTCGGCCTGCGGCGGCGGCGCGCCTGTCGCCATGATGCTGCGCAACGATTTTGCGTTCTTCGAAGTCTCGGCGCGCGCCGCGGCGCTGGGCAGCCCGGTGGTGCCGATCAACTGGCATCTGAAGGCCGAGGAGGTCGCCTACATCCTCGGCCGACAGCGGCGCCGAAATCCTGGTCTGCCACGCCGACCTGCTGCCGCAGATCAGCGGACGGCCTGCCCGACCATCTGCAGGCTGCTGGTGGTGACGACGCCGCCGGAAATCGCCGCCGCGTTCAACGTCGCGCCTGCGCTGACGCAAGTCCCCGACGGCATGACCGGACTGGGACCGCTGGCGCGACACGCACGCGCCGTCGCTGGACAGCCGCCGATCGGCAGCGCGCCGATGTTCTACACCTCGGGCACCACCGGCCTGCCCAAGGGCGTGCGCCGCAAGCCGATGACAGCCCGAACAGCTCGGCGGCCTCGGCGCGGGTCGGCGCCATCGCCTATGGCATCAAAGCCGAACGAGGATCAGGTCATCCTGATGAACGGCCCGATGTATCATTCGGCGCCGAATTCCTACGGCATGCTGGCGTTCCGCAGCGGCTGCACAGATCGTGCTCGAACCGCGCTTCGATCCCGAGGACATGCTGCAACTGATCGAGCGCCACCGCGTCACCCACATGCACATGGTGCCGACCATGTTCGTGCGGCTGCTGCGGCTGCCGGACGAAGTGAGAGCGCCGTTACGACCTGTCGTCGCTGCGCTTCATCGTCCATGGCGCGGCGCCCTGCCCGCCGCAGGTCAAGCGCGCGATGATCGACTGGTGGGGCCCGGTGATCAACGAATATTTCGGCTCGACCGAAACCGGCATTCCGGTGTGGCATTCGGCCGGGAGGCGCTGGCGAAACCCGGCACCGTCGGCCGCGCCGATCGAAGGCGGCATCGTCAAAGATCTTCCGCCCCGACGGCGAGCCGTGCGACGTCAACGAGCCCGGCGAAATCTTCATGCGGCAGATCGCGGTGTCCGGATTTCGACTATCACGGCAAGGCCGAGGCGCGCGCGCGAAGCCGGCCGCGACGGCCTCGTCAGCGTCGGCGACGTCGGCTACCTCGACGCCGACGGCTATCTGTTCCTGTGCGACCGCAAGCGCGACATGGTGATCTCGGGCGGCGTCAACATCTATCCGGCCGAAATCGAGAACGCGCTGATCGGCATGGCACGGCGTGCGCGACTGCGCGGTGTTCGGCATTCCCGACGACGAGTTCGGCGAGCGGCTGTTCGCCTGCATCGAACCGGAGCCGGACGCCGCGCTGTCGCCGGCCGCGGTGCAGGATTTCCTGCGCGGACGCCTCGCCAATTTCAAGGTGCCAAAGGACATCCAGTTCCTCGACGCGCTGCCGCGCGAAGCCAGCGGCAAGATTCTTCAAGCGCCAGCTTCGCGATCTCTATCGCCGAGGGCCGGCTGCGCGCCAGCTGACACGGCGAGCGAGCGTGGAAACCGAACACCGTTTTAAACATCACGGCTGTTGCAAAACGTTCATCGACCGGCGCAAAGATCGCGGCAGCGAAACAGCCAGGGATCGGAAACATGAAATCCACCGACTTCATCGTCGCACGCAACGATCTGCAGCAATGCAAGATCATCGAAACGCAACTGCCTGACGCCGCCAGCGCTGCCCGACGAGGCGCTGCTGGTGCAGGTCGACGCGCTTCGCCTTCACCGCCAACAACATCACCTACGCCGTGCTCGGCGATGCAGCTGAAATACTGGCAGCTGTTTCCGGCGCCGGACGGGTTTCGGCAACGTTCCGGTGTGGGGATTTGGCGAGGTGATCGCCTCGAAGCATCCAGGTATCGCCGCCGGCGAAACGCCTGTTCGGCTATTTTCCGATGGCGACGCATCTGGTGATCGAGGCCGCCGACGTCAGCAAGCGCGGCCTGCGCGACGCCGCCGCGCACCGGCAGGGCGTGGCGCCGGTCTACAACGCCTATGCGCGCGTCAGCGGCGATCCGGCCTTCGCCGGACAAGCAGGGCGACTATCAGGCGCTGCTGCGGCCGCTGTTCATGCTGTCGTTTCTGGTCGACGATTATCTCGCCGAGAACGAATTCTTACGGCGCGCAACAGCGTGCTGCTCTCCTCGGCCTCCAGCAAGACCGCGTTCGGGCTTGCGCATCTGCTGCACACGCAGCGCAAGGGCATCAAGGTGATCGGGCTGACCTCGGCGGCGAACATCGCCTTCGTCAAATCGCTCGGCTGCTACGACGAGGTCGTGACCTATGACCGCGTGACGTCGCTGCCGGCGGATTCGCGCGGTCGCCTATGTCGACATGGCCGGCAACAGCGAGTTGCGCGCAACGACTGCACCGGCATTTCGGCGAGCAGATGAAATATTCCGGACGCATCGGGCTCACGCATCGCAGCTCGTCGCCGACGAACGAGCCGGAACTGCCGGGCGCCAAGCCGACATGGTTCTTCGCGCCCGACCAGATCCGCAAGCGCGCCAAGGAATGGGGCCCGGGCGGCGTCGACACGCGGTTCGGCGCGGCGTGGTCCGGCTTCGCGCCGAAGCTGGACCGATGGCTCACAGCGTGACCGAGAGCCGCGGGCCTGCGGCGGTGCAACAGGTCTATCTCGATACGCTCAACGGCCGCGTTCCGCCGGATCAGGGGCATATCCTGTCGCTTAGCGGAATGGCCGGCATCTCCTCACGCCCTTTCTGCGCCGTCCCGAATGGGTATAGGCTTCGCAGCAGGGAAACGCCGCGCGAGACGGCAGGTGCGAGAGAAACGCGCATGCTCGACAAGACGGACGACAGTTGCGGTCGCCGCCGAAAACTGGCTCGCGCAGTTCGAGACGCGCTCGCTGAAGCCCGACGACGGCGCGCTGAAGACGCTGTTCCATCCCGACAGCTATTGGCGCGACGTGCTGGCGCTGAGCTGGAACACTCCAGACCGTCAACGGCGCGCGACGCCATCCTGACAGCGCTGCAGCCGCTGGCGCCGCAGCGCGGCGCCTAGCGGCTTTCGCGATCGATCCCGACCGCGCCGCGCCGCGCAAGGTGATGCGCGCGGGCACCAATGCGATCGAGGCGATCTTCAAGTTCGAGACCGCAGGTCGGGCGCGGCAGCGGCATCATCCGCCTGATCCCGGATGCGCGACGACGGCAACCGCCTGAAAGCCTGGACGCTGCTGACCGAGCTTGGCGAGCTGAAAGGCTTTGAGGAACAGCTCGGCGTCAGCGCGGCCGCGCGGCAACGCCTATTCGCGCGATTTTCGCGGACCCAACTGGCTCGACCTGCGCAAGGCGTCCGCCGACTATGCCGACCGCGATCCGACCGTGCTGGTGATCGGCGGCGGACAATCCGGGCTTCCATCGCCGCGCGGCTGAAGCAGTTGAACGTCGACACGCTGATCGTCGACCGCGAGAAGCGCATCGGCGACAACTGGCGCAAGCGCTACCATGCGCTGACGCTGCACAACCAGGTGCAGGTCAACCACCTGCCCTACATGCTGTTCCCGCCGAACTGGCCGACCTACATCCCCAAGGACAAGCTCGCCAACTGGTTCGAAGCCTATGTCGAGGCCATGGAGCTGAACTTCTGGACCGAGCACCGAATTCGAGGGCGGCAGCTACGACGAGACAGGAAGGCCGCTGGACCGTGACGCTGCGCCGCGCCGACGGCAGCAAGCGCACCATGCATCCGCGCCATGTCGTGCTGGCGACCGGCGTCAGCGGCATTCCGAGCGTGCCCGATATTCCCGGCCTGAAGAACTTTGCCGGCAAGGTGATGCATTCCAGCCAGTATGACGACGGCGAGAACTGGAAGGGCAAGCGCGCGCATCGTGATCGGCACCGGCAACAGCGGCCACGACATCGCGCAGGACCTGCATTCGAGCGGCGCCGAGGTGACGCTGGTGCAGCGCTCCTCGACGCTGGTCGTCAGCATCGAGCCGTCGGCGCAACTGGTCTACGCGCCCTACAACGAGGGCACGCTGGAGGATAACGACCTGATCGCGACCTCGATGCCGCTCAAGCTGGCGCGCAAGAGCCATGCGCTGACCGGCGGAGAAATCCAAGGCGCTCGACCAGGAATTGCTCGACGGCCTGGAGCGCGTCGGCTTCAAGCTCGATTTCGGCGAGGACAATACCGGCTGGCAGTTCAAATATCTCACCCGCGGCGGCGGCTATTATTTCAACGTCGGCTGCTCCGACCTGATCGTCAAGGGCGATATCGCGCTGAAGCAATTCGCCGATCATCGACACGTTCGTCGCCGACGGCGCGCGGATGAAGGACGGCGAGACCATCGCCGCCGACCTCGATCGTGCTGGCGACCGGCTACAAGCGCCAGGAAGAGCTGGTGCGAAAGCTGTTCGGCGAGGACGGTCGAGAAGCGCGTCGGCACGATCTGGGGCTTCGGCGACGAGCGAGGAACTGCGCAACATGTACACGCGCACCGGCCAGCCCGGCCTCTGGTTGATCGCCGGCGGCCTCGCGCAATGCCGGATCGGCTCAAAGCACCTCGCGCTGCAGATCAAGGCGATCGAGGAAGGCGCTGCTGCAGCGCTGACGCCAGCGCTGCCGCTCACCATTCGCCGTGATCGAGGATTTGCCGGGCAAGGAAGGATTCCGCCCGGCGCCAGGCCGCGTCGTTGTCGCCGCGGAAGCTGATATAGACGATCGAACACGACTCTTCCGCGCTTTCACGTCGATGACGTCGAACTTCGCCTGCTGCATCAGCGTGCTCATCTTGTGGAAGCGGCCAATCAATAGATGGGTGGCGCCGGCTCCTTCGCCTTGCCCAGCAGTTGACTCGTCATCGATGTCGCCCACCGAGCAGGCGTTTGGCGGACATTCGAGCCGCTGCATTCGCATCTTTCCGCTCGCTACCAGATCGCTGCGCAACGCGGCTTCGAATTCACGCAGCCGCCGGCGATGGTCGGCGCTTTGATCGATCACCTCACCCGAGGTGTCGACATAATGGATTTCGGCGACGGCGAGCACGAGCGTCGTCGCCTGCGCCTGACCTTGCCGGACAGAGCAGGCGCAGACAACAGCGGCGGCGGTCAGGGCGAGGCTCAACGATCCGTAGCTTGATCAGTTTCCATCGCAAAGGTTCCTTTTCGATTCGTAACGTGCGTTTCGGTTCGGCAACTATTTCGGCCTGTTCCAGCAGACGGTTCTGGATCAGCCAGCGCGCCCCGCGGCTCCAGGCCACGTTGGCGCCCATGCGCAGGTCGGTCTGCTCGACGTCGACGAGCGCCCCGGACCGGGCGTCGCGAATCTTGTAGGTCGACCGCGTATTCCATTCGGGTGATGCGCGTGACGATCCCGATCATCGACTGATCTGCGTCAAGGCCGGCGGCGATCCTGGCTTCGCAGCCGTCGCAATCCCGCAACTTGTCCCGCTTTCGCCGCCTGCGTCGTTCACAGCGCTGACGTCGACCAGTTGGTAGCGCCCGGATGCCGCGATCAGCCGACGGGCTTCCTCCGTCGAAAGCCGCAATTGCTCGCGGTCGATGTCATCCGGGGGACGTAGGCGGCCGCGGCGCTGAAATCCTCCAGTTCGAACGGAAAGACCGCCATTGTTGATCGGAGACGGCGCGACCGTCTCGGCGGCCCCAGCCGCCGCGAGCGCTGCAAGCATCAATTGCCGGAGCTGAGGATAAGGGCGATGGTGCGCATGGATCACCTCGGAACTGTCGATTACTCGTCCGCGAGTTCGCCTCGATCTGCTGCGCATTCCGAAACGGCAGCTTTCCCTGGATCGGCCGGGTGAAATACCCGATCTTGTCCTGCCGCTCTCGCCCCGCTTTCTTCCCGGCGAAATTTGCCTTCAATATTCGAAGCGCAAATGAGGAGTGAAGTCTTGCGACAGGCATCCAACTCCCGTGGCGAGCCGCGCCGCCTGCCATCGATCTGAAGCTGCGGCTGGCGTTACGCGTCGCGGCGCTTCGCGGCCATTTGCTTCATCGCCGTCGCGGCCTACGCCTTGTTTGACAGCGACCGCGTCGCGAAGGCCAAGGCGAGCCGTATCGCCGAGATCGTGGCCCGGGATCTCTCGTTGCAGCAATCAGCAGGCGCAATGGCTCTCCGGTGTCCGATCGACGCAACGCCGGATTTGCAGGGGATCGCGGCGCTGATGGAGCCGGGCCTCTGCATCGCCTACCGCGACAACGCCGGCGCGTTTCGCCAGGGCGTCTGCAGCGGCGCGCCTGCCGACGAAACGGCCGCGCCCGAAATCTTCGCCTCGCTCTACCGCGCCATCTTTCGTCCGGGTGAACCGGTCTCGATGCCGGTCCGTCGTGGCGGCAGTACCCGGGGCATGGCGGTTGCGACCTTCGACCCCGCCACGCAGATCGGCCAGAGCTGGCGCGAGGCGAGCCGGCTGCTCTCCATCATGGCGTTCGCGCTGGCGGGCTTTGCGTTGCGGTCTACGCCGCGCTGGCGCGCTGCGCTGCGGCCGACGCGGCGCCATTGGCGCCGGGCTGCGACAACTGGCGGCGAACGATCTGTCCGGCGCGCCTGCCCCGTTTCGATCTCGCGGAACTGTCGGTCATCTCCGGCGTCTTCAACAGCCTTGCACGAACGGCTGCAGACGACGCTCGCCGAACGCAACGCCCTGACGCGAAAGCTGATCGAAGTGCAGGACGAGGAGCGGCGCCATCTTGCGCGCGAGTTGCACGACGAATTCGGACAGTCGCTTTCCGCCATCGCGGCGCAGGCCGCCGCCGCCGCCCATACCGCGGAGCGCGAATGCCCGCCGCTCTACGAGGAATGCCGCGGCATCTCGCGCACGACGCGCGCATATGATGGAAACCCTGCGCGGCGCGCTGGTGCGCCTGCGTCCGCCCGATGTCGAGGAACTCGGCCTCACAATCAGCCTCGAAAGCCTGGTGGCGAGCTGGAACGGTTTTGAGAAGGGCCGCACCCGGTTTGAGATTGCCGTCATTGGCGAGGCCGACGATTTGCCGCCCGGTGTCAGCGCCAGCCTTTATCGGATCGCGCAGGAGGCGATCACCAATGCGGCCAAGCACGCGCACGCCAAGTGCGTGCAATTGCGCCTCGAGGCCGGAGACGCCGACATCGTCCTGAGCGTCGAGGACGACGGCGAGGCGAGCCGGCGCCGATGCTGCGCCGAAAGCAGGCATGGGACTGCTCGGCATGCAGGAGCGGGTGGTTTCGCTCGGAGGACCTTGCAATTCGAGCGGCGCGAGGCCGGGCGGCGCCCGGCTTGTCGCGCGCATTCCCACCATGCGGGCGGAGCCTTAGACATGGCAGCCTTAGACGACAGCCTTGATTGGCGAACACCACAGGCCGCACGCGCGTGATGCTGGCGGACGACCATGCGATCGTGCGCGAGGGCTATCGCTCGCTGCTGCAGAAGCAGGATCGCCTTGAGGTCGTCGCCGAAGCCGACAACGGGGCCGACGCCTATCGCGTCTACAAGGAAGCCAGGCCCGACCTCGTCATCATGGACCTGTCGATGCCGGGAATCGGCGGCGTCGAGGCCATCAGGCGCATCCGGCAATGGGACAAGTCCGCGCGCATCCTCGTCTTCACGATGCACCAGAGCGCCGCCTATGCGGTCCAGGCGATCAAGGCCGGCGCGCGCGGCTTCGTCACCAAAAGCAACCCGCCCGAGGCGCTGCTGCGCGCGATCGCCGAGGTCATGGCCGGACGCATCGCGCTCAGCCCCGACATCGACCACGAACTCGCCATCAACAGCCTCGCCGATGAGCCTTCGGCGATCGACGCGCTGAGCCCGCGGGAATTCGAGATCCTGCGCATGCTGCTGGCGGAGAAATCCGTGGATGAGATCGCAAACACGCTGCATATCAGCGTCAAGACCGCGGCCAACACCCGCTATCAGATCCGCGCCAGTCTCGGCGTCGGCTCCGACATCGAACTGGTGCGCCTGGCGCTTCGCCAGCGGATCATCGCGGCGGAGGATATCGGGAAGCTAGTCTGGAAGAAACGTGCCATGCGCAAATCCCCTCGTGCTTCGGACAGGTCTCTGCAACACTCCCGCCAACAAAATATCAGATGGGAGAAACACATGCCGGCTATTCTCGGCTCGGGCGAACACCGTTACCGCGTGGTCGGAGAACTGGGCGAAACTGCCTGACGGCTGGAGCCTGACCGACGCCGCTTCCGGTCGCGGTCGACAGCAAGGACCGCATCTACGTCTTCAACCGCGGCGACCATCCGATGGTGGTGCTCGACCGCGAGGGCAATTTCATCACCAGCTGGGGCGAAGGCCTGTTCAACCGCGCGCATGGCCTGCACATCGACGCCGACGACAATCTCTATTGCACCGACGACGGCGACCACACCGTGCGCAAGTGCTCGACCGACGGCAAGGTGCTGCTGACCATCGGCATCCCGAACAAGCCGGCGCCGTTCATGAGCGGCGAGCCGTTTCACCGCTGCACCCATACCGCGCTGTCGCCGAAGGGCGAGATCTATGTCTCCGACGGCTACGGCAATGCCTGCGTCCACAAATACTCGCCGGACGGAAAGCTGCTGAAGACCTGGGGCGAGCCCGGCACCGATCCCGGCCAGTTCAACATCGTCCACAACATCGCAACCGATGCCGACGGCTGGGTCTATGTCGCCGACCGCGAGAACCACCGCGTGCAGGTGTTCGACGGCAACGGCAAATACGAGACGCAGTGGAACAATCTGCACCGGCCCTGCGCGCTGTGCTGCTGCGGCGGCAAGCAGCCGAATTTCATCATCGGCGAGCTCGGCCCCGGCATGGCCGGTCAACCGCAAGGTGCCCAATCTCGGCCCGCGGCTCTCGATCGTCGATGCCAAGGGCAAGCGCATCGCCCGGCTCGGCGGCGAGAACGGCCCGGGCTGGAGGCCGGCAAATTCCTCGCGCCGCACGGCATCGCGCTGGATTCTGAAGGGCGATATCTATGTCGGCGAAGTCGGCGTCACCGACTGGAAGACCAGCTTTCCGGACACGCCGATGCCGCCGGAGGTGAAGGTGAGCCGCTGCCTGCAGAAGCTGGAGAAGATCTAGGCGGGCGCCGATATCGGGAGGTTAGCAATGCAAGAACTTGCAACGCTCGCCAGCATCGTCGCCGCGCTCAGCGTCGGGGTAATCAGCCCCGGGCCGAGCTTCGTGATGGTGGCCCGCGTGGCTGTCGCGTCAAGCCAGAATCCGGGCGCTTGCCACAGCGTTGGGCATGGGCGCAGGAGGCGCCATCTTTCGGCGCGGCGGCGCTGCTCGGGCTGCAGAGTGTCCTGGCTGGCGGTGCCGGCGCTCTATGCAGCCCTCAAGGTCCTCGGCGGTCTGTACCTCTGCTACCTGGGCTTTCTCATATTCAGATCTGCGCAGCAGCCTCTCGCGGCTGTCGCCGACAGCGGCAAAGGCAGCAGCCGGCCCGTTCCTGCGTTCTGGCTGGGCCTCACGACACAGCTGAGCAACCCGAAGACAGCCATCGTCTATGCAAGCGTGTTCGCCGCTTTTCTCCCGCGTCCTTCTCGCCGGGCTTCGCTGCCGCGCTGCTTGCAGCCGTGTTTCTCGTCGAGTCCGCCTGGAGCAATACGTAACTGAACGAAGCATTAC
>ERZ1370068.11057-contig-9704_pt1 | contig 24882 bp, 31 predicted proteins | sample MGYA00561227_ERZ1370068 | MGnify/ENA primary metagenome ERZ1370068 (study PRJEB38410, sample SAMEA6850437) | metagenome | study: Metagenomic assessment of the ecological functions of the soil: analysis of the soil microbiota associated with the...
GTCCTTGATGCACCTCGCGGTGGACCTCGCCGTCAGGGCCAGGGCCTCGGGCAGAGCTTGCGGAGGAAGTAGTCCCAATCGCCGTCGCCGCCGCCGCGCAGGAAGAACTCCCTGAAGTCCTTCTTGCCGTGGCATCGACCAGAGTAGGCGTGTGCCGTAGTCGGACACGGCGGAGAAGTACCCGTTGTCGCCGAGCACGATCATGGCCCAGCCGTCGATCAGGGCCCGACCGAGGGCAGGTGAGTACCAGCGGAGCTTCGGAGCCTGTCATGGTCAGAAGCCGTCCAGCCTTGGCGGAGCTCGGCGTGCAGGCGCTCGACGAGGCTGTCGATGCGGATGACCGGCCGGGGGAGGAGCCTAGCGCGGCGCACGTGCTGAGACGAGACGCGCCGCCGCGACGTAGCCCCGCGCCTGCCGCTCCCACCGGAAGCGGTGGCTCTCGGCGTCGCGACAGCGCTCCGCGGCCACGTGCAGCTTCCTCACGATCTTGTCGTGTCGCTTCTTCGTGTCCGGACCTCGACGAGCTTGTGCTGGATCACCTCGACCCACGGGTTCTCCTGTTCCAGGCGAGATCGCCGGCGTAGAGGCTGCGCCGTCCCAGAGCTGCTGAAACGCGACCGCCCCAAGCGCCTGCCAGTCCGGCGTTGGACGACGCGCAGCTCCTCTCCGCTATCCAGCCTTCCGCGTGCTCCCGCCCGTGATCTCCTTGGCAACCTGCTCGCTGACGCGCACCGACACGACCTCCAGGAGGATGCGCGCGGCCCCATCGCGACGCCTCATGCGGATGGACGGGCGCCAGCAGCCGCCGGGTGCGCCTTCCTCCCAGGTGGCGCGGCAGTGAATGGGACCGACCTTCTGCCTCCCAGGCAGTGCCGCCTCGCTCTTTGGCATGACAGGTAGAAACGCTGACGACCGCGAAGGGTTGGCTCCGCGCACTCCAGATTTGAGTTTCAAGTGCCGGGCTGGTAGCGCGTCGCCTTCGCGGCGGAGGCAGACGTGACATCGCCTCGGCGTCCGTGCGGCAGTAGCCCGCTTCGAAGGCTTCATGAGAGCGTGCGCACACGATCACAGGCGCGGGCTCCCCGCACAAAACGCGGTCGCGAGCGTCACCTCGTCGCCGGACCGGGTTGCGGCGCAGCGGCCGGCGGGTCCCCGGTCTTCCTGCCTTCGGGGATGGCACAGGACCATCTGGCCCGTGGTGGCAGAGGAGAGGGGAGCTCTCGGGGTCCAGCGACGCGGCTCGCGCTTCAGGCGCCCTGAGGTCGGCGCCGCTTCAGCTGTATCGCGAGCCGGGCCGCCGGGCGCCGCTCCTCCCGCAAAGCCCCTCTCGTCGAGCGCCGTCACGGCTGCTCCGTCTCGGCTGCGCGCTTCTTGCACCAGAGGAAGCCGTCCGGCCATACGACTCACGGCGACGCCGTAGTCCTCTTCGAGGTCGTGGTGCAGCGTCCTCGCTCTCCGCAGACCGGGCAACGGGCCGTGAAAACGGCGCGAGCACCTTGAGCTGGCGCCCTCCGATCTCCTGCGCGGGCTGGCGCGGCGCGGTCGAAGCTCCGGCCGAAGACCACTGACGGCCCCGCCGGCCGTCGTCTCAGCCGCCAACAGCTGCGACGTCCCCCGGCTGCTCTGTCGAACCACATCGTCATCGCCCGCCCACACCCTAACCCGAGTCTCTTGGAGCGGTCAAGTCTGACCGTCAGAACTGACGCACGGGCGCTTCGGATCGAGGCGCGCGACCTCGCCCTCTCGCGCGCCAGCCGAGTCGACGGTGGTGTCGAGCGCGGCGGCGATGCGGAGCGCGGTTGAGAGCGCTGACGCCGCCCCGCTTGCCGGCCTCCAGCTGCCAGCTGACCGACCGATCCATCCCGAGCTTCCGCGCGAGGCGTGAGAGCGATCATGTTGCGCCGCTCGCGGACCAGGCGCATCGCGCTCGCTGAGCTCTCGCTCGGGTGAGGTCTGGATCGGGCCGGTCGTCGCGTGGAGGCGCTCGACCGCGCCACGGAGCGCAAGCGGCGAAGCCAGGCCCGAGTCGCCGCTCTCGCCAGGTGAAGATGTCGGGCGCGGTAGTTCCCGAGGGAAACGCTCCGCGAGAATGACGAAGGCGTGGGGGCCAGGCGTCGCGTGGGCCTGGTCGATCTCGGCCTGAGGCTCATCCGTGACGCTGAGGAGGACCGCGCGGTCGCCGTGCATTTGTGCCGACTCACGGAGACCAGACGGCGCTGTGCCTGACGCCTCTTCTTGTCTCTCTCGTGCCGGGCGCGGATGATCTGACGAGCTCGCGCGTTCGGCGCCGGTGCGCGGTCAATAGGGGCCTTCGCGGTCATGCAATCCTCCTCCCACTCACCTCGCACTGCCGCACCAGCCGGACTTTCAGCGCGCGGCTCGGCGCTTGCTCGCAGCCGAACAGGCGGGGCCGCCCTTGCGCGTCCACCTGGTGGCGGTCGCCCGCGGCGGATGACGCCGGGCTGCGCGCGGCCTGGGTTGCCTGGCGAGCGACGCGACTTCCGCCGGGCCGCGTGGCGAGGTGGTCGATCCCGACGCGGGCGCGCGCCCTCGGCTCCAGCGCGCCTCGATCATGCGGCGGAGCAGAACCGACGCAGAGACGCCGGCCCACACTCGCTCTGCCGCCTCGTCGAGCTTCTTCCGCTGCGCGGCGGTGATCTGGAGCTGGCAGCGGACCGAGAAGTCGGCCTCGGGGTCGAAGGCCATCTTCGGGCCGGCGTGGCGGGGACGGTCATGGCGTGCGTGCTCCGTTTTCTCTTCTCTCCTAGTGGCGCTGTCTCTTCGTGGAGAAGTCCTCTTCCCAGTCGTAGAAGTTGCCTGGTGTCCAGTCGGTCGGGATGAAGTAGCGAAGCGCCTGCGCTCGGCCACTTCACCTTCCGGGACCCCGGAGTGCGGGCGGTCGTCTTGATCGCGCCAGAGGAGGACCACGACCTCAGACTCGTTCTCGATGTCGCCGGCGTACGGAACGCGTTGATCGAGGTTCAGCGCCGTCCTTGTACTCCTCGCGCGCGTACTGGGAGAAGATCACGAGCGCCATGCCGATGTCGCCCGCCGTCTTCTTGAGCTTCGCCATGATCTCGGCGACCTCTTGCGTGCGGTTGTGCCGCGGCTCGTCGGGCTGGATCGCCTGGAGGTAGTCGATGCACGGGGCGGCAGCCAGCCATGTAGCGGGTGCCGGCGGAGCAGGCCGCAGATCTGCGTCACCCTCCACTTCTTCGCCTCGAGACAGGAACACGCGTCCCTGCTGCTCTTCGCCCGAGCCGCGAGCGCGTCGTCGTACGCATCTCCTGCGTGCACGCGCCCGGCACGAGGAGGCGCGTGCGCACGCTCTCTGTGGAAGCGCCTGAACGCGATCGGACTCGTCCGCGGCGAGGAGTAGTCCGCGAGCATGCGGGCAGAGCATCAGGCTCCTTCGGGTCTCGACCGAGATGTGAGACCGAGGGCATGTTTTGCCAGCGCCTGGTTGCGGTGCAGCCGCTGGGCGAGGTAGCTCTTGCCCGAGTTGGTGCCGCCGCCGACGGCCATCACGTCGCGCCGAAGAGCCGAGGCTAGCCGCGGCGGCGTTGTCGATCTGCGGGACCCCGGTCGCGACGTAGCCTTGCGCCGTGTCTGCCGCGATGGCGACCTCTTCCATCGTCTGGCCGAGCCGGCCGCCGTCCGGCGTCAGCGCGACCGCGCAGCCCCGGGTCAGGTACTCCTGGTAGAGCCCGAGCGTGTCGAGGGTCCTTGTCGATGCGGCCGCCGAGGTCCTGGAACGACGAGTGCCAGCTCCGCATCGTCGACGCGCTGCACGAGCTCGGGGACGAGGATCTCCAGCGCGTAGCACGACGTCGACGGCGGCCTGGTGCCAGATGGCAGGCCATCCAGAGCGAGGCCGGCGCCGCGTCGGTAATGCTTCGGGTCGATGCGGCGCATCTCGACCACGACGTTTTCCGGCGTGGAGCGGTCCGTCGCCGTGAGTGCACCGCGGTCGCCGCGTCCATCGCGCTCCAGGCGATGCGGTAGTCCGGCGCCTCGGAAGAGCGGGCTTGCACGCCGCACTCCATGAACCGCGCGCGGGTGCGCGAGACCGGGCGCGCAGGATCTCTCTCCTCGCGGCGATAGACGGTGGCAGCGCTTCGTCGACGGCGTGGCCGTCGGCCCGCGGCGGATCTTGATGTCGCGGTAGCAGCGCGGCTTGTCGCCGGCGGCGCCGCTGGCGCGCGTCCGCAGCCGGAGGCTTCGACGCGGGGCGGCTTAGCTGGGGGCGGCGGCTGCGTCGCGGTCGTCGCCGGGCTCGCGCTGGGTGTCGTCGGTCACGGGCCACTCCTAGAACTCGGTCGATCCCAGGTGACCTCGGCCCGCGATGCGCGCCCAGTCGGCGGCCGGGCGCTCGACCACGGCGGCGCCTCTTCTCGTTGTGCTCGGCGAGCTCGCCTGACGGATGCTGCCAGAGCTTCAGGCACTTCTCGTCGGGTAGCTGCTCCATCACCATCTCGTCGCGCTCGTACGTCGCGCGCGTGCCGCCCATCACCTCGGCGTAGATGTCCCAAGCGTCGTCGACGTCTGTCGCGACCACCCAGTCCGGTGCCGCCGCCTCGATCTCGAACACGTGCATGGCCGCCTCCCTCACTCGCCCGGAGATCTTCTTCCACTCGCGCACGGCCTTCTGGCGCGTCCACACCGCTGGCGCGGCTCCGGCAAGCACGGCCGTCAGGTAGTGCGAGACGCGCAGCACGAGGTCGCAACGGCGTCTTCTTGCGCGCGCGAGACGACGGCGTCGCGCGCGCGAACTTGTCGACCCAGAGCATGTGAGAGCGCGAACGCCTTGAGCTCGGCCTCGTCGTCCCCGCGGCCGAGCGCGATCGCCGACCGGTGCACTTCCTCTAGACAGAGAACGTCCTGCTCCGAGAGCGGACGCTGCGCCTCGTCGATGCGCTGGAGACGTTGGCGTGGAACATGAGGAGGCGGTAGCCAGAGGGAGAGCGCGAGCGGGAAGCGGAACCTCGCGGTTCTCGTCCGTCATCGCCTCAGAGCGCGGCGTTCGCCTCCGTCACCGAGGGCGCCGGCAGCGATGAGCCGCGTCGGCGTCGATCGGCTACCGAGCTTCCCGTCCTCCAGCCTCGGCTCGATCATCGCCTTCGTAGAGTTGGAGCGCGTGGTCCGCGGCCTCCCGCTCCGCTTCCGGCAGCGTTCGCCATGCCCTGCACCCGCTGGAGCGTCGGTGCGAGCATCGCCCAGCGCCTCGCCGTACCGTCGAAGTAGGAGCTCCACCCCGTGTGAAGGCGGAGCGACGGCGACCGCCGCGTTCGTGCTGGCGCTCTCCGCCCGCTCACGCGCGACCGCCAAGCTGCGCCCGATGCGGGAGAGCTCGGCGTTGACCTCGCGAAACTCCTCCCGAATCTCCATGTCGCTCATCTCTCCCGGTCCCCTCTCCTCCCGCATGTCACGGTCACGCCCGCCATTGAGTGGCGGAGCGTGACATGTCACGGTCACGCGTCACGGTCACGCTGTCACGTGCGTCACTGGTCAGCGCCCGCGCCGTCCAGGCCGCTCATGTGCAAAGGTCTGCGAAAGCGCCACCGCTGATCCCGTTCTGCACGGAGTGCTCGACGTGGTTGGTGTCACGCTCAGCGTGCATGTCACGGTCACGGTCACGCGTGACCTCCGGACCAGCAGGGCAGGGAGGACTGGTTTCACCAGTCCCTGCCCTGCTGGTCCTCCCCACCCCCTCCAGCGAAATGTCACGCGTCACGGTCACGCTGTCACGGCCGTTGGCGAGTGCGGCACCGATCCGGAGAAATCCTGCATGGCAGTGTCGGCAACTTACCTTCCGGTAGCTCACCGTGCACGAGGCGCAACGAAGGCCTTCCGAAGGCCGGAGTCGCGGCGTGACTGGTCGCGTGACTCGACGTCCTCGGTCACGCGTGACGAGTCACGGCGGCTGGGGAGGGTGTCACGCGTGGTCTGGGGCTCGAGGGCGGCTGGGTCGTACGGAGTCGGGGCCGCGCTGGCGGCGGCGGCGGCGCTCCTGGCGCTCGCGGGCCTGCTCGGTGCCGCACGATCCTGGCCGCAAACTCCTGGTCCGTCTCGCCATCGCTGGCGGTCACGGGCCGGATGTTGTCGACGACTGGGCGCGGCGAGCGCGGTCCTTCCCGAGCACGCGCTCCCGAGAAACTCCGCCTCGCTCTCCCCAGAGTAGCGCGCTGGGCCGACGACGGTCACCCACAGGCCTGACCCCATCCGTCCGAGGCGGCATCAGGTCACAATAGGTGACACTATAGGCGCTTCTCTTCGACAGGATGGGTCGGTTGTGGATATGCTCTGGTCAGCCTCGCGCGTCGGCCACTCCGCTCTGGTCTGCATGAGGGATCTCCGAGATCGAGGTGATCTCGCAGCCGGCCCGAGACTGGACCCTCGGGCCGCCTCGTGTTCAGGGTGTCCTGGAGGGCTCGTGACCCGGCTCCAGAGAGCGGTGCCTCGTCGTAGGGCAACTCACGCGCAGCTGGGCTTAGGCGTGTCCCGAGGGAAGTTGCCACCCTACACCGGACTGCCGGGACGATCAAGATTTTGACGAGCGAAGCGAATTCGGTCTATCTTGCCGGTCAAATGTGCAGGTAAACTGCGCGCGCGCCCCTGGACGGCGCTGGTGATTCGTGGCGAAGAGAGGCCGGATGCAGGCGTCGAAGCAGCAGGTGGGGCGGCCGCGGTGGTGCGTGGTCAGGCGTGGTGAAGAGTACCTCGCGCCGCGCGCCGCCGCGGCGGGCTCTGGGGCCGCTGGGTCACCGGGCTCATGCAGGCCGCGCTCTTCGCGTCGAAGGCGCAGGCCGATAAGCAAGGCGTCGCACTACGACGGCGCGAGCGCGGTCCCGGCGTGGGTCCAGGCGCTGCCTGTGCTCGGTGAGGGTGGTCGCATCATGAGCAAGGACACCCTCGACAAGGACCTTGAGAAGGCCACGAACCTCTCGAAATCGCAGGTACCCGGACGGGCTCCGACGCGTCGCCCACCACCTGAGCGAATTCGAAGCCCGGCGAGCTCGACGCACCGCCCCAGGACGACACAATTCCAGTCCTCGGACGAAGTGTCCGAGTCCTTCGTACCGGAACCGATAGCGATGATCCCGAGCCCGGAGGACGGTCTTCCGGTGCCTGCGGACGAGTCCTCGAAGCCTGCGACGGCGCCTCCGTTCACGTACGAGACGGTCGCGTCTGCATCGAGGACGCGCGGAGCTACGTGTCGGTGCTTCCGAGGACGAGATCGAGTGGCGTCTGCGCGGCGATCTGGAGATGGCCATGGACCGGCTGGCGCCCGGCGCAGCGGAGAGTGGATGCTCGCGTGCCGCACGCCGAAGCTGCGGCTCGGTCGGCGACCTCGACGTGATCGCGCGCGCCCGCGCTTCGACGACGGATAGGCACGCCCGACTCGCATCGCCTTCGATCCGCCAGCGCGCGTGAGAAGCGGTTCGGGGTTCGGCGGTCGAGCCTCGACGACGGCAGAGCAAGAACGCGACGCTCCGCGGCTCACCGCTGGCTCGCGCGCGCACGGACCGACCTGGCTCCACATCTTCTACCTGGTGCCAGCCGCTGCGCGAGCAGTGTATCCACTACCGCTCGCAGGTCTTCGCCAACGACGACGAGCCCGACGTGACGCGGCCGGGCCACCGCATCGTCTTCTCCAACTGCATGGTGCGCCGGAGCGTCGGCGGCGCGATGATGTCGCTCCGCGACGAGGCCGTGTACGCCTGCGAGCACCGCCACCCGCCGGACCCCGAGTCGGTGCGGCGCCACATCACCGACTGGAACAAGGAGCGCCTCGCCGCCGCGCGCCACCTCGTCCGCGTTCGACATGTTCAACCTGCCCCCGGTGACCCACCGGACACGCAGAAAAAGGGATCGCTGTCGAAGGGTGAAGCCGCGCCCGAGGCCGCTCCCGTGAAGGACCCGACATGACCCAGCCCACTGCAAGCTCCGCCGCCCGCGCCGCCCCCGAGGACGACGACGACCCGATCAAGAACCTCCACGACCAGATCCTGGAGGCCAAGGTCGACTTCAAGTCGCCGGATCCAGAAGGGCGCCCCGTCCAACGAGGAGCTCGCCTCCCACATCGACGGTACGGTCATGGCGCTGCAGGTCGAGCAGACCGTGCAGCTCGCCATGCTGCGCGACTCGATCATCGCCTACGTGGACGAGCGCATCGATTCCCTCACGGACGAGAGCCAGATCGTCGCCGAGGACGCCGAGAAGATCGTCAACCTGGCCGACGGGACGCTGCTCCTCATCGCCGAGGTCCGCGCCTCGGGCGGCAGCTCGCTCTCCCCGACACCCGCCGGACCCTCGACCTCCTGGAGGCCCTCGCGAAGGAGGTCCGGGAGCTGACCGAGGCCGCCACCGTCGGAGACGACGAAGACGACGAGGAAGAGGGCGACGAGGGCGAGGACGACGACGAAGGGGACGACGGGGAGGCATGAGCACCCTCCGTCCCCGAAGAGCCCCTCGGCGCGGCCGGCCAGCCGCCGCCACCGGCGCGTGAATCGCAAGAATCCCCGGGGAAACATCGATTCCACGTGAAACAAGCCGCGCGCAGCAGCCCCCGCCCCCGCCGAGACCCCCGAGGAGGCCGAGGCGACCGAGGACGCCATGGAGGAGCTCCGCCGGCTCGACGAGGCAGAGAAGTTCGACGCGTCGTCGGCGGCCCGCCGGCGCCCGAGGCGCGTTACTTCGCGCCGCGCCCGGCGCCCGAGCGCACCTACGCCCCCGGCCCCGCAGGCGGGCCCCGCTCCGCTCCCGTCCCGGGACTTCTGGGGCCAGACGGGGGCCCCGCCGCAGCCGGCGCAGCCGGCGATGCAGTCGGTCATGGCCCCGCCGCGGGAGCTCAAGACGCTGGAGGACCTCAACGCCGCCTACCCCTACATCGGCGACGGCGAGACCTACCTCCGGGTCGAGCGCAAGCTCCCGACGGCGTGGCACGGCCAGGCCATCGCGGGCTTCCTCGAAAACGTCCACGAGAAGCCTCGATGGAGGACTTCACGGCGCGCTACGGCGGGACGAGCTACCTCGTCGACGTCTGGCGCTTCGGGGACGGTCAGAAAACGGCGATCGGACCCCCGACGCATCTCGCCCCGGGTCGAGATCAAGGTGCTCGGGGCCCCGGCGATGGGGACGATTCCGCGGCAGGAGCAGGAGGAGTACCAGCACATGCAGAGGCTTCCAGGGATGCCGCCCCAGGGTCGCGGCCAGCAGCAGCTCCCCACGGCTACCCGCAGGGCGAAGCCGCCGAGGTGCAGATCAAGCGCCTGGAGATCGAGGCCGAGCGCGCCTCGACCGAGGCCGCCGAGCGCCGGCGCCTCGCCGAGGAGGCTCGCGCCGCCGTCCGGCCCCCCGCCGAGATGTTTGGCGCCATCAAGGACCAGGCCGACCGCACCGTCAGCGAGGTGAAGGACCTCGCGCAGGGGCACATCAACCTGCTCCGCGAGGCCAACGCGGACCACCTCCGCAACCTCCGCGAGAAGGAGGCGGAGCTCGCGGAGCTCCGCGGCCGGCTCCAGGACGCGCAGCGCCAGGCGATCGACGCCCAGCGCTACACCGAGACGGAGCAGACGAAGTCCCTCAAGGAGCGCTACGAGGGCGACATCCGCCGGCTGATCGAGGAGCACTCCCGCGCCTCCGAAAAGACGGCCGACGAGCACAAGCGCGCCGTGGCGGAGATGACCGCGCGCCACGTCGAGGAGCGCCAGCGCATCACCGAGGGGAGGGCCGCGAGCGCGAGCGGCTGCGGGAGGACGCTAACCGCCGCGAGCAGTTCCTGAAGGACGACAACGAGAGCGCCGCGAGCGCGCGATGAAGGACCAGTACGAGGCGCGCATCAACGACTACGAGCGGCAGAGCCTGGCGCGAGATCGACGCCCTGAAGGACGCCCACCATCGCGAGGTCGAGGCGATCAAGTCGACCGAGAGCTCGAAGAGCCACATGTCGGAGCAGACCGCGAAGCTCCAGGTGGGATCGACCAAGGACCAGCTCCACCGCGCCGAGACCGAGCTCTCCAGCCTCCGCCGCGAGTGCGAGGAGCTCCGCCAGCGCATCAACAAGCCCGTGATCGAGGCCATCAGCGAGGCCCACCAGCTCGCCAAGATGACCGGCCTCGTCGACAAGGACGACGTCGAGGTGGCCGGCTCGACCGACGAGAAGACCGACTGGTCCAAGGTCGCCGCCAAGGGCGTCATGGGCCTCATCGAGAAGCTCCCGGACGTCGTGAAGGGCGTGGCGGACATGCGGCAGCAAAACGCCGCGGCCGCGGCGCACGCCCAGCAGCAGCAACAGCAGCACGAGGTGCAGGTCCGCCATCAGGCCGAGGCGCGCGACGCCGCCCGCCGCGGCCTGCCGCCCCGGGCAGCGCGGCCGCCGCCAGGGCGGCGCCCCGCCCATGACCGTGGCCCGCCCCAGTGGGGCGCGCCGCCCGCTCCGGCCACGCCCGCGCACGTGCCCGCGCCGAGCCAGGGCCCCGTGATGCAGCCCCCGCCCCGGTCGCCGTCACGGCGTGTTTCGGGGACGCCCCGACGGCCGGCGGCCCCCGCGGTCGGCTCCGAGCCGGTCGCCATGGTGAGCTCCCCGTCCAGCCGACCCCGACCCCGGGCGCCCCCGGCGAGCCGGTCCCCGGCACCGACGTCGCCCAGGCCCCAACGGTCGCCCAGGTGGGCATGCCCTGGGGCGCCCCGGCGCCGCAGCCGACTCCACGTGAAACAGCGCCCCCGGCCCCGCCCCCGCCGGAGCTCCGGGTCACGCGCCCGCGCAGATCACCCAGGAGCAGGCGCAGGCGTTTGTCAGCCGGCTGGAGGGGTCGATCCGCGAGGGCCTGATCACCCCGAAGCTCTTCGCCCGGGCCATGGTGGACGAGGTGGGCCTCGCCATGGCGGCGGAGCTCGTCGGCGCCGTGAAGCCGGACGAGCTGCTCCGGGCGATGGCCGAGAGCCAGGCCGAGACCGGCCACGACCTCAAGATGCTGACGCACGAGGGCAGCAGTACGTGCGCGCCGTCTTCACCGAGGCGACCGCGCTCCTCCGCGCCCAGGGTGCGATGTGACCCTGCCGCCCCGGGCCGAGGCGCTCCTCCGCCGCGGGGCGGCGTGGCTCGCAGCCCAGCTCTGGGAGCGCTTCGGCGTCACGCACGACCCCTGGTCTACAAGTGCCGCGGCTGCGGCCTGCGCCTCCGTAGGGAGCACGACCACATGACCATCGGCCACGCGTCGCGCCTGTAGCAACACGTGCTCCTCAGCCCGGAGTGGAGGGAGGAGTATATGCCGTGTCGTCCACCCGCCCAACTGAGCTCCCCTCGGGTCCGTCCGGTGCCGCCTCTGCGGCGCCGTGGTCGCCCTGCCGGAGGACTCGGCGGCGGCGCGCGCCGCGCACCAGGACCCGCTCCAGGTGCTCCGCCGGCACCTGAAGACTCACCCCGGGACCGTGCTCGACGACTACGTGCGCCGGACCGGGCTCCTGCTTGATCTGCTCGCGTTTGAGCCGGGTCCGGCGCCCGAGCGCGCCGCGGTCTGGCGCCAGAACATCGACCAGATGGTCACGTGGTTTATGGCGGAGGATCTGCATAAATCCCCGGTGGAAACATCGATTCCACGTGAAACAAGCCTGCTCGGGAGCAAGGTCCGGGGGCAGGCGTGACCGCGCACCCGGTCGCCGTGGTCTACGTGGTCGGGATGGTGCTGACCGCGCTCTACATGCGGCTCTCCGGCGGCCTCAAGATGCAGGTCCCCGGCGAAGAGAAGCCCCGGGACCTCACGACCATAGTCTCGCTCTTGGCCGGCCTCGTCTGGCCGCTCTGGTGGCTCTTCTACGTCGCCGTGAAACTCTACGGCGTCGACCGCTACCAGGCGGCCGTGGCCAAGAAGATGGGCGCCGAGCTCTGGTGGTCTCCGGCGCCTAGCAACGTGCGCATCGACGGGCAGCAGACCGACTACGCCCGCGCCCCGCCGGAGGTGATCCGCGGCGGCCGGCGCGTCGGCCGATGGGCGTGCTCCTCTGCGAGGGCTTCGGGGACGCGCCCGCCGGCGCTCCGTGGTCGACCGTGGCGTGGCGTCCGGGTCTGCCGGAGAAGGCAATGCCCGGGACCGAGCTCCGGTCGCAGTGGATCGTCGGGAGCCACTACCCGACGCTCGCCGCGGCGAAGGCCGCGATGACGTGGCTCACCGAGGCGCGTCTGGAGGAGCTCACGCGGAGCGCTGGGCGAAGGAGCAGGAGAAGGTCGTGGACGATTGCTTGGTAGCGGATGCAGCGAAGGCGCCGTAGTCGTGGGGCTGGAGGACTCCGGTCGAACGCCGTGGGCTGGAGGAGGTAGCGGATAGCGCGGTGGTCGTGGGACGGAGGCGGATTCCGCATCGAGTCGTGGGCTGGAGGTTGTTGACGAGGTTGTGTGGGCTGGAGGCGACGCACCCATGAGGGCAGACGTAGATGGCTAGCAAGAAGAAGAGAGCAGCACCGAAGCCGTGGCAGCTCGCCGCGGTCGAGGTCGTCAACGCCGCGCGTGCGAAGCTGCCCGAGATCCTCGACGGGCTCGACCATGCGCGCGAGCTGAAGGAGGACAAGGAGCTCCGGAAGTACTTCATCGGCGCGATCGCGCCCATGTGCCTGCGCATCTACCCGTCGCACGCGGCGGTCCAGAAGGCCGTCGAGCACGGGACCGACCTCGCGTGGGCGTTCATCGTGAACGAGGAGAGGATCGCGGCGGACGAGTCCGGCGAGACCGCGCCGCCGAAGAAGCGCGCGAAGAAGCCGGCGAGCAAGCGCCGACGCAAGTAGTCGTGGGATGGAGGGTAACGAACGTTGACCGCGTCCGTGGGCTGGAGGAAGAAGGATCCGCTTTCGTGTGCGTGGGCTGGAGGGCGAGCTGGCTATGCAGGGGTCGCGGGATGGAGGTTGGTCGGCATGTTCGTCGTGGGCTGGAGGCCTCTCGTGCTGTCGCAGGTCAGAATAGAAAGTCAGGCTTGACCGTCCGAGAAGCCTATGGCACGGTGGCCACTCGATGGGTGAGAAGAGCGCGATCGAGTGGACGGACCACACGTTCAACCCTTGGTGGGGTTGCACGAAGGTCTCCGAGGCGTGCAAGCACTGCTACGCCGAGGCGTTCGCGAAGCGGACGGGTCACGAGATCTGGGGCGACGCCGCCCCACGCCGCTTCTTCGCGGACAAGCACTGGGACGAGCCGAAGAAGTGGGACCGAGACGCCGCGCGCGATGGCGTGCGGCGCAAGGTCTTCTGCGCCTCGATGGCGGACGTCTTCGAGGACCGGCCGGATCTCGTCGAGCGCGCGCGCGGCTCATCCGTCTGATCGAGCAGACCGAGCACCTCGACTGGCTGCTCCTCACGAAGAGGCCGCTGGACGCCGTACGGCTCGCGTCGGCGGCGGGCTGGTCCCTCGGCGACTGGGCCGACAACGCTTGGATCGGCACGACGCTTGAGTCCGAAAAGGAGATCGCGCGCGCCTTCCGCTGACGCGCGTCCCGACGCCCTACCGGTTCCTCTCCTGCGAGCCTCTCCTCGGATCGCTCGCCGGCGCGCGTCTGCCGATGGGACCGGCCGCGCCAGAGACGAGGAAGCTCGACTGGATCATCGCCGGTGGCGAGCGGCCCAGGCGCGCGCCCGATGCACCCGACTTGGGCGATCGAGCTCCGCGACCGCGCGCTCGCGGACGACGTTGCCTTCTTCTTCAAGCAGTGGGGCGAGTGGGAGCCGATGATGACCGGCAGGAGCTGGATCGACGGCCTGCTGGAGATGGATCGCAAGGACTGGACGAGCATGCTCTCCGGCACGGCCATCCTCCAGTACGACGGCAAGGTCTTCGTGCCCGAGCGCCCGTACGAAGCGTGGCTCGTCCGTGAGGGCGAGCGCCTCGCCGACGAGGAAGACCAGATGTCGGAGTGGGAATGGAGCGTCGCCATGCACCGGGTCGGCAAGAAGACCGCAGGCCGCAAGCTCGAAGGCCGCACCTGGAGCGAGATGCCCGACGGCTCGCATGCGCGTCACGACTGGCAGAACGAGATCATCCCCCAGTCGGAGAGCGCCCGGAGAGACGCCGTCTCAAGTGCACGGGCTGCGGCCTCTCCATCGGCCCCTACGCGTCCCGGCTCGGCCGCTGCCAGCCGCGCCCCGAGTCGAAGCGCCCTCGCCAGCTGGAGATCCTCAGCTGATGGCCAACTACTACGAGTACTCCATCGCGGACGTCACCGACCCCGACCGCGTCGGCATCGGCACGGGCGAGGGACCCGACGGGTCGTGCCGCATCTGCGTCTCGATGGAGGGCAAGCCCGTCAACCCCGAGCTCGACTCCTCCTGGCACGAGGTCGGCTGGAAGGCGCTGACGCCGGCGTGCGCGCGGAGCCTCTACGCCCAGCTCGACGATGCTGCGGCACCTGTTCGAGCAGGACGCCGAGGCCGAGCCGCTCGTCCACTACCTCAGTCCGACGGCTACGCGGGCGCCATATCGGATGCCCACGCGGCCCGACCACGGTCGGCGGAGGCGCGGTCTGCACGCGGCCGGTGGTCGTGCTCGATAGCAAGCCGCGCCGCCGCGCGGTCCTCGAAAACCTCTCCGAGTCGGCGCACCTCGTGCTCACGCTCGTGGACACGGGCCGGACGATCACGCTTGCGCCCCGCGCGATCGTGGCCATCCCGGAGGACTACGCCGGCGCGGTCGAGGCGCACCGCATCGAGCCGCCGCCGCTGCCAGATCCGCCAGCGAACGGAGATCGAGACGGACGAGCGAGGAGAGTTTCAGTCGTGACCGAAGACTTCCGAGCCCCGCCGCCCCCGCCGCCCGCGGCCGAGCCGTCGCTCCACATCCCGAACAGCCTCTCTATCGGGGCGTACATGCACTGCCGGCGCTGCCTCAGCGAGCGGCCCGCGGGCGAGTCGCCCAACAGCTACGCGCGCCTCGCCGTGGGCATGACGAAGGAAGGCCTGCAGATCTGGTGCAACCGGCACGAGTGCAACGTGATGCACGTGCACTTCCAGGGCATCCGCCACCCGGCCAACATGACCGCGCCGCAGACGGCCGAGGAGGTCGCAGATCTCTCGGCGCGGATGACGGACCGAGGATCTCCTCAAGGCCGCCCGCGGACGGCGAGCCTGTGATCGAGGTCTCGCTCGGCACCGCGCACATCGTGCGGATGCTGATCGCGACCGGCAGCTGGACGGAGCGTGCTCGGCAAGGGCGCGCCGCGATCGATCCTGCTCACCAACATCTCGTCGAAGGCCCACGTCCTCCTCCGTGTCGGCGGCCCCGGCTCCACCTGGACGCTCAAGCCCGCGGAGTTCGTGCAGCTCGAAGGCTACGAGGGGGTAGTCGACGCGACGGTGGTGGTCGAGCCACCCTTGACCCAGAAGGAAGGATGACGCATGTGACTCAAGCTTCGTACGCAGAAGGCTCCACGTCTTTGCCACAAGGGCCGCCTCCACGGCCTGAAGGCGAATCAGCTAGGCCGCACGGCGGCACGACCGAGGAAGAGAGCAGCCTAGCGCTCGCCAAACGCATCGGCCCACGGGCCGTTGCACCCACGACACGCCCCGCTTCGGCGGGGGCGAAGGCGTGGGCCTCCTGCGCACGAAGAAGCCGAGCCCGCGCCGGCCAAGGACCAGAAGGTCGTACGCGCGCGTCGATGCGCCTGCTCATCGACATCCGCGCTCTCGGCGGGCCCGGCATGCTGCTCCGCCAGGCGCTCTACGACGTGCAGCGCTACGCCACGACCGCAAGTAACCTCGTGATGCGCGCGTACTACCGGCAGGACTCGCAGTCGCTCGACGACTTCCAGCTCCAGCACGGCCGGCTCCCGAAGACCGCGGCCGAGTGGCCCTCGAAGCGCATCAACGGCTACCAGCTCATCCGCGCCGGCGTGCCGCTCCTCCAACACCGGCATCGCCTCGGTCATCGCCCGCGCGGTCGAGACCAAGTGGTACCCAGGACCGCTACGACGTGCTCGTCCGGCAGCAGAAGAGCACGCCGCACTACCGCGTCGGCATGGCCTTCCCGCTCCGCGCCGCCGAGACGCGGTTTCTCAAGACCGAGACCGGCGTCGTGATGAGCTTCTCGATCCGCGCCGGCCGCCATCCCGGCGGGGCGGAGTTCCGAGGTGCCGATCTCCTGGAGGGACGACGGGCAGAAGAAGCTCCTCACCGAGATCGCCGACGGCACCTGGAAGCACGGCAACGTGCTCATCGAGCAGGACCGCCTCCGCCCGGGCAAAGTGGTACGCGCGCGTCGCCTACACGCGCTTCGTGGCGAAGAAGAGAGGAGGGATCTCGGCCGCCATCAATCGCGGGATGACATGCTTCCTCGCGGCGGTCACGCAGACGGGCGAGCCCTGGCTCTACGACGGCCACGACATCGAGGCCTACCTCGGCCAGATCAAGCGGCGCCGGCAGGCTACCAGCGCGACTCCAAAGCGTCGTCGCGCTGGGGGCACGGCCGGGACCCGGACGCTCCGGCCGATCAAGGTCCTCCAGGACAGGGCCAGCGCTGGCGCAAGACCAAGTGCCGGGTGATCGCGCGCCGCCTCGCCACCTGGCTCGCCGAGCGAAACGTCGCCCGCGTCTACGTCGAGGACTTCTCCGGCATCCGCGACGGCGAGCCCGAGCGGCTCGAAGGTGGCCTCCACGTCTGGACCCGCATCCAGGAGTGGCCGTACCACGAGCTCCAGATGCGCCTCTCGGCGTGCCTCGCCGAGCTCGGCATCGAGACCATCGTCGTCAGCCGCACTACATCTCCCAGACGTGCCCCCGCTGCGGCCACGTCGCCGAGGAGAACCGCGACCTCCGCCGCTGGAAGCTCCGGTGCGTGAAGTGCAAGTCCACGCGCCACCTCGACGTCGGCGCTGCTCAGAACGTGCTCGCGCGCGGCGAGGAAGAAGCGAGCGAACCCGCCGAGCGAGGACGAGAAGAAGGAAAGAAGGGCGGCAAGCGGCGCAAGCCAGCCGGCAGGAGATGAGGTCGTGGGATGGAGGAATTAGGCGTCTTGATCACCTTGGTCGTGGCATGGAGGAGCTGAAGGTGTTCGTCGTTGGATGGAGGGTGGCGAGCCAGCGTCAACTGTCGTCGTGGGTTGTGGAGGCAGGTTCCGCCCCGAGTCGTGGGATGGAGAGCCGACAAGAAGAGCACCAGGTAGCAGTTGTTTCGTTCGGTTCGTGGGCTGGAGGCGTAGCGCAGGCTGTAGTCGTGGTGCAGGAGGTTCGACAAGCGCATCGCGGTCGTGGGCTGGAGGACCGATGGTGAACGTCGTGGGATGGAGGTTGCTGCGCTTGAGGTCGTGGATGGAGGAGTGGATGGAAGGAGTGCTGTCAGTGACCGTGTAGACTGGTCGTGGGCTGGAGGGGATCAGGACATAGGAGACTAGAATGGTCGTGTTGAAGCCCATCGAGCCGCCCGCACTGGGCCGAAGCGGCCGAGGACGCGCGGACCCTGTCCTCAAGGAGACGCTGCGCTCGCTCACCGAGCTCATCGTCGTCACCTTGCAGAGCGACGCGCGCGGACAGTTCGCGTCGGCGCAGCGCCTCTGCGCGCTCGCCAACTCGCTCCAGCGCGAGGGCGGGAAGAAGAAGGTCGGCGACTTCCCGCGCCCCATGGGCGGGGGGCTGATGATGCCCCACTACGGCGGCCTCTACCCAAACCAGATGGCCGAAGCCTACGCCGACGCCGAGGACGGCGACCAGGCGGCGCAGCAGGGCATGGGCCCCTACTACCCTGGCATCGCCGGCGACCAGGGCATGATCGCCCGGCAGCTCACTCACGGCGCTGCAGCCAGAAGATGGGAGAAGGATACCCAGGCGGCCGCGGCCACGCCGCCCGCGACGAGGCGGACGAGCTCCAACTTACGCTCGCCGTCTCGCTCAGAAGCCCTCCAGCGCCGAAGGTCTGGAGACCGAGGGCGTGAAGAAACTGCATCCGAGTCCTGCAAGCCCGCATCGAGGAGAGAGCCCATGCACCGAATCCACCAGCCCTGCCTTCCCTGGTACCTCCCGAGCTTCTACGGGGACATCAAGCTGGAGACGACCAGCAGGGCCACACGGTCCCTGTCTACGAGGGCCTGTCGCCGACGGAGTGCCTGGCGATGAAGATCGCTGCGCAAGCGCGCGATGGGTGGGTCGTCAAGAACCGCTGGTGCCTGCCGCAGGACTTCCGGGAGGAGTTCGGGGCTGAGAGCTCGGGCACTATCCTGCTCCAGGCTCCGATCGAAGAGGTGCAGACCGTGCTCGCCAAGGCGCTCCAAGCCCGGGCGCTCGCTCGTGACCGCGGTGAAGTTCTCCGGACGGCTCGGTCGAGGAGAGGCCTCCGAGCTCGGCGACTACCGCGTCAACGCGGCGAAGCTCGACGACGAGAAGCCGAAGGAGGAGCCCCGGCGTCGGAGGAAGAGAAGAAGCCGGCGAAGAAGCCGGAGGCGGCGACGACGGTGGCGGCGCCCGAGCGCGGCTGCCCGCCGCCGAGCTTCGAGCAGGCCGAGGTGCGCGCGAGCCGCGTGCTGGAGGTGTTCCTGTCGCCGGAGCAGCTCGAGGACTTCCGGACGCGCCAGCAGTTCGTGGTGGAGGGCGCCGACACCGGGCACCGGTATCTCCTGACCGTGCGGCACGCGCCCGCGCGCTCGCTCGCGCAGGCGGCCGGTCGCTCTACGACCTCGACGAGGAGCAGGCGTACTGCGTGCACGACTGGGAGGTGCCCGCGGCCGAGGAGCTGCTCGCGATGCGGTGCTTCCTCGCGATGCCCGGGCGCGAGCACTACCTGCGCGACATCCCGGACGACGGGTCGTGGTGATGGAGGTTGTAGAAGCCTCCGCGTAGTCGTGGGCTGGAGGAAGGGTGGTGCCGGTTCGTAGCGTGAACGTGGGAATGGAGGGGCCCGCGATCTGGATTCGGTGCGTGGGCGATGGAGGCTGGCTGAACAACATGGCAAAAGACGAGGCGGCGGCCGGACGATCAGCATCCGGTTCAAGGACAACAAGGTCTCGAAGGTCTCGGGCGCGCGGAGCCTATCCGAGGCGGGCAGAGCCGCGCTCTTCGGTCAGATGTTCGTGGACCAGCTGACCGGACCGGAGCGCGTCGAGACGGTGGAGAGCGCGCGCGAGATGGCGCGCGGTCGTGGGGAAGAGAGGACGTCTCCTACGCCAGATCTGCCGGCGCCCCCGCCGCGCGAGGACTAGTCGTGGGATGGAGGACGCTGGAGGACGCTTGGGACACGAGTCGTGGGACGGAGGCTGTGAATCTGCATCGTGGGATGGAGGCCGGAGGAAACATGGCATCAGGCTGCTGAACGTGCCGGAGGACAAGCTCGCCGAGGTGATCCGCGTCATCCGCGCCGGGCTCAAGTCGGAGGCGTCTCGTCGGAGACGCGCACAGCTCTCGCGCTGGTGCGACGAGGAGGAGCGCTACCTCCTCGGCCTGGCGGAGGAAGCGGAAGCGTAGTCGTGGGCTGGAGGCCTCCGCCAACGCTATCGCGGGCTGGAGGTTGTAGTCGTGGGATGGAGGCTGGGGCGACGCTGTGCGTGGGATGGAGGCTTTCACGAGCGCCGGATGTAGTCGTGGAATGGAGGACTCGCGCGAAGTAGGACGATGATCTGTTTCGTATGTATCGCCACAGAAGGACAATGCCCCGGCTGCGCTGGTGACCCCACGCCGCCGGTGGTAGGGTCCGCGCCCAACATGGAAGGAGATCGAATGCCACCCCCGAGAATCAAGAGCAACACCGCCTCCAAGCGCCTGCAGTCCGACGTCACCGTCCGCCCCTCGCCGCCAGGGCCTGCGCCTCAACCGACGGAGATCCTCCGTCTGCCGGTCACAGTGCGCACGGACGGGTCCTCGACCCTCGTCGTCGCCAGCGTACGTGAGCTCCTCTCTCTCGCGCCGCGGCCGGTTGCGACCGGAGTGCGCCGGGTCGTGACCTCGCTTCGCCTCGACGCCACCGCGGGCGTCCGGGATCCGGCAGCCTCGTTCGACAGTCGAACTTCCTCGGCTCGCCAGAGGAATCCGGCACGCTCGGCTCGCCCAGGAGAACGTCGAGGAGGTCTTCAACGTCGCCCTCGGCTCGCCCGAGGAGGCGCCGCTCCCGATGGGCGCGCACACGCTCAGCGTGGAGGTCGAGGTGGTCGACACCAACCCGTCCCCCTCCGCCGAGCTCCACATCAACGCCGCCGCGGGCGGCCACCGCGCGACGATCTACGCCCAGGAGGACGAGTGGCTCACAATCATCAGTGATCGTGGGTGGAGGACACTCGATGACGCGCTTTGTCGTGGGGATGGAGGCAGCTTCGGGCGACATCAGACATCGGCGGCGATGGCGCGGTCCTGCAGCTCGACCACGTAAGCCGAGTTATTCCAGTGATCATGGCGCCAGCGATGGCAGCCATCGGGCGTGAGACCGCGGCGAGCCCGCCGCCGACCGCGCTCTCCGGACGTCAGTCCGAACGCGCCGCCGACTGCGGCCCAGACGGCGACGCGCTTCCGGTTCGAGCTGCGTCTCGACGGCGCCGTACGCGGGCGTGCCCGGTACGTCCTCCATCTCGGCGAGGTTGCCGCACGTGTAGCCGCACGATGACGGGCGAGCCGTCGTACTCGGTCGGCAGCTGCGCGGTCCCAGCGGCAAACGCCTGCGCCACTCGGGCGAGCAGCGATCGATCCAGACGACCACGTACGGCAGAGCGTCGACGTAGGTCATGTCGGCGTTGACGACGCCCCAGCCGATCCACCACGCCGGCGCCCAGTCAGACCAGTAGCCCGCGTGCGGGTACCACGGCTTCCACCACGGCCAGTTGCCCGGCTTCTTGCCCTGCTGTGGCTTGCCCGGCTTCTTCCCGAACGCAGGCTTCGGCTTCGCGAGCGGCTTCGCACCGGCGAGGGCAGGGCCGGCGAGGCTTGCGCCGCCAGGCGGCGGCACCATCATGCCGCCGCCGCTGCTCGGCGCGGTGCTGTGCCACGCGGGACCCGCACCGTCGGTGTAGTTCGGGCGGCTCGGACGGCCTCCGCTCCAGCCAGGCGTCCACGACGGCCTGGTGGCCTCGTGACGTCCGGTCAGGCGCGCGCCGCCCCAGCTCGGCTATTTCCGCCCCACGGCGCGCTCGGCGCGTTCGTCCGCACCGGCGCCTGTTGCGGCATGCTCGCCGCAGACGGCGCAAAGCTCACGGTGCGCACCGGCGTCGGCCTGGAGAAGCTTGCAGCTCCACCGCCGCCGCTCGTGCGCATCGCCCCCACCGCTCGATCTCGCCGGCACCGCTCCTGTGCTCTCGTACATGGCGCTCTCCTCTCCTTCACGGTAGCAGAGCCGGTGGAAAGTCGGGAGGCGGCGTAGTGAGGCTCTCTCGTGCGCCTCGTCGTACGCAAGGACTTCCGGTGACGTACGCGCTGACCGGCCTCGGCGCCGTCTCCGCGGCGCAGCAGCAAGCGGCGATCAGCGCGGGCGGACGTGACGCCGCTCGTGAGCCTGCCGGTCGGGACCATCGACAAGCTCCCGGCGCAGAAGCTCGCCATCCTCTCGCTCGCCGCCATCCGGAGCCGCCCCAGATCGAGTCCCAGCTCTCCTACCTCGGGCAGTTCCAGCTGGCCGCGGCGACGCTTTCGCCGTCGAGCGGCCTCAGGCGGCATGGCCCTCGACGCCCTCAAGACCCGTGGGCATCGAGATGCTCATGACCGTCTACTCGAAGGTCGGCGCTGATGCCCCAGGTGAGCGCCGGCCTGATGAGCGAGCTCGGGTCCGCCGCGAGCGACATCGTGCCCCTCATCGGCACGGCGCTCTCGACGGCATCTCGGTCGAGGAGCGCCTGGCAAGCTCCGCGTCGCAGGACAAGGCGATCAAGGCCTGCCAGTCGTCTACGACCCGCCGGCCGGCACCGGCTACGGCGGAGCGCTCATGCCCGCGGACCTCCTGTCGAGCAAAGAGCTCCGGGAGCGCCTACCTATCGACGGTCGGCGAGACGCTCGCCGCCATCGGCGAAGAACACCTCACGCGAGACGTACTCGAAGTCGCACTACGCCGCGGCTTGCAAGGCCGGACCCTCGCCGCAGTGTCCGTACATCCCGCACGAGACCGGGTCATCCTGCACAGTCTCTCGACGGCCATCCGCAAGATGCGCGGCGATCGAAGACCGACGACGGCGCCTCGCTCTTCCCGGTCTACATCGGCTTGCTCTGGTCGCAGTTCCGGCAGGGTCTCATGAACTACGACTGGGCCTGGGACACCTTCATCCACCAGGTGCTGCCCGACTTCGACGACTACAAGACCGGCGCGGCCGCGCCCGACAAGGTGCCCGGCGGCTGCGGCAAGTACGAGAAGCGCGGCTACGAGGGCGAAAAGTCCTCCGCAACTGGGAGCTCACGGTCCACCCGATCTATCTGCAGGACCAGCAGAGGCGAAGGAGATCCGTGCCGCGATCGCCAAGGCGGAGATGAAGCTCCGCGCGCCGAGGCTTCCAGATCAAGCCGAGCCTGATCGCGTCGTCTCCTCAAGCCGAAGACCTCCACCACCTCGTCCGCGATGACCTCGAAGCGGCCGGTGGCGTCGAAGGGCCTGCTCTCGGCGCCGGCGAAGAGCGGCCCCATCCTGCTCGTGCTGCTCGGCGCGGCGGCGCCGATCGTCGGCAGGATGTGGGCCTACAAGGGCTACCACAAGGAGATCCGGTCGAGGATCCGGGCGGTGAGCTACTCGCTCGGACAGGCGATCACGGGCCAGGCGTCTGCCACGAGCGCCGGGGTCGCGGCGGCGGACACCTGTACGGCGGCGCGACTTCGCGAGGCGCTCGCGCGGGGCAGGCGATGCAGGCCTGGGGCGAGCTCGCGAAGAAGCAGAACTACCCGCGATCAGGAGCAGGCGGCGAGCCTCACCTGCCCGGCTGGATTCCTGTTCTCGCCGACGCCGAAGTCGCCGTACATGACGTGCGTCAACCAGACAGGCGTGCATGTGGCGTACGCCGAACAACGTCACGTGCGGTGAAGATCAGCCGCTCGAACGTGGGCTGGTGGTACTGCACCGAGATGGTCCGGTACCTCCGGCTACATGGCCCGTTCGGGGAGCCCGTCGCGTGCTCAGCTCACGAACGCGACGATGGCAGCGCTGCGCGCGCTGAAGATGACGGGCTCGTACGGTTGGCAGAACGTCCGGTCGCAGATCCGGTCCGTGGCGTGGATGATCAGCAAAGGGCGGGGACGTCGACGACATCAGGCCGATCTCGAAGCGAGCATCCGGACCCTACTACGACTAAGGATGTGGCGGCCGCGAGGCGGCGACCACCGACTCGACGTCGCTCATCGCGACCATCGCCAGCATGATGAAGCCGAAGACGACCACGGCGGCGAGCACATCGAAGGGGCGTCCACGCCGCCCGCGCCGACCGGTGCCAGCGCGGGCGCGGCCGTGGCCGTCGCGGCACTCACCGTCGCCGCCATCGGCGGAATGATGGCCGTGAAGCACGGCTACCATAGGCCCGCGCTTGCGAAGCTCGGGGGCCTGCGCCGGTGAAGCGCAGCGCTCGCGCGCCCCTGCTCGCGCCTCACGCTCCGTCCGTGAGGTGCGCGCGCTCGGCACTGGCTCGTCAGGCGCTTCGGGTTGGCTGGGCGCGCTCCGCGACCGGTTCGTGCGTATCTGGTCGCGGCGCTCCGGGAGCGCGATGGGCGGTAAGCGCGCAGATTGTCGAGCCACCAACGCCGCCGCGATGGAGAGGTGCACAACACCATCGTCGAGGCTGCGGCGACCGATTCCGCTCAAAGCACGAGGTGGACGGCTGCGCACGGTGGTCGTCGTCGGACCGGACGGCGCGCCGGTCAAGCGCGCGACGCATGCGGACGTGGTCCAAGGCCTGGTGCGTGCTCTCGGGATAGCGTCGCGTAGCCGATGGCAGAGACCGCTCGTCGTGCAGTGCGTCGACTGCAGCCGCCGTGCCGGTACGGCCGATCCGGAAGATTCCGCTCCGCTGCGCGGAGCATCGGAGAAGCGTCCCGTCGCGGACTGGAGGCCTGACGTGCACGAAAGATCCGGACGCGATCAAAGCGGGGCAGCGCGAGACATGCGACGCCAACGAGAAGCGCGATCCAGAACATGCAAAGGCGGTTGCGAGGCGAGCGGCGAAGACACGGAGGGAGAAGCCAGGCTGGCGAGGAGCATGCCCGGCGTGAGCGCGACGGTTACAGCGACGCCGCGCCGAACGCGGGGGCGGCTGAGCATCTGATGCTACACATTGCACGCGAGCATGAGCGATCCCCGCCCCTTCCCAGAGCAGCGCGAGGAGCCGTGGGTGCTGACGGACAAGAAAAATCCGAACGCGCCCGCGCAGGTCCTCGGCGACAGGGCGTACGCCACGGTCGAGTGCCGCAGCGACCAAAGCGTGCACACGCTCACTACGGCCGACGACGTGACCCACACCTACTGCAGCAGCTGCGACCACAGCCATCTCTTCGGAGGCGATCAAGAAGAGGAGGTTCAGCTGATGCGAGAGCTCAACATCGGGACGTCAACCGGATCGAGCGCGCGCTGGCCTCGGCCCGGTGGACAATGGCGAGCCGGGCTACGTCCCGTCGTCGTGCCGGTCTCCTCGCAAGGGCTACGTCGGGCCGACCGTGCGCTGTCCATCACGGTCGATGCGAAGTCGAGGCGAGCGCTGTTGGCATCTGCAGGGGCACGACGGAGCTGCACGAGGACAAGGCCCGAGCCGAGGCGGCCGCGGAGGCGCGACGCATGCGCACGATCCAGGAGGCTCTGACACTGGATGCGCCTGGGAGGACCTGCTCGATGAAGGCCTCAGCGATCCGAAGCGCCGAAAGCGGCACCAGTGATGTCGCTCTCGCTTCGCGCTGCCCGCGCGCGCCGCAAGGGCCCCGCGGCTGGCATCGATCCGGCGCCTCGTCGGGATCGCCCTGTTCTTCGCGCCGCTTGCGCTCA
>ERZ1370068.10181-contig-890_pt1 | contig 24868 bp, 31 predicted proteins | sample MGYA00561227_ERZ1370068 | MGnify/ENA primary metagenome ERZ1370068 (study PRJEB38410, sample SAMEA6850437) | metagenome | study: Metagenomic assessment of the ecological functions of the soil: analysis of the soil microbiota associated with the...
GACCGCCGAACGCGCTCGAGATCGCCGGGCCGCGCCCCGTAGGTGAGCCGGTTGAGCGTGTGGACGATCTGACGATCGGCGGCGAGCGCCGCGCCGCGCGGCGCCGCGTCGGTCGTTCCCGGCCGGCGGCCGTGGCGCCGCCGCTTGCCGCTCCGCTGCAGCCCGCCAGCGCGGCCAGCGCGACCAGCGCGAGCGCTCCCTTCGCGGTCACGGCTGGCCCCTCCGCTGCTGCCGCTGCTCGCGGAGCCGCTCGCGCTCCTCGGGGGCATCTGGCGCCAGCGCTCGCGGAGCCGCTCGCGCTCTTCCGGGTCATCTGGCGCCAGCGCTCCTGGTTGCGCAGGACGCGCTCGCGCTCCTCGGGCGACATCGACTGCCACTGCCCGAATCGCTGCTGGATGCGCTCGCGCCGCTCGGGCGGCGGCTGCTGGAATCGATCGTACGCCTTCTGCAGCTCCTGGCGCCGCGCCTCGGGCAGCTCGTTCCAGCGCTGGAAATCCTGGAGGATCCGCGCCTTCTGCTCCGGCGAGAGCTGGCGGAACCTCCGGTAGTTCTGGCGCGCCGCCTCCCGCTCCTCCGGAGTCATGGACTTCCAGCGGCGATAGTTCTCGAGCGCGCGGGCCCGCTCTCGGGCGTGAGCCTCTGCCACCGCTCGAGGTTCCGCTCGGCGAGCGCGCGCTCCTCGGGCGTGAGCCGGTCCAATCCCTGGATGGGCGCCGTCTGGCCCCACGCGACCTCGGTCGCCAGGGTGACGGCCAGCATCAGCAGTGTCGACAGGAGCCGGCGCCTCATCGATCCTTCGCCTCGCTGGGCGCCGGCGCCTCGCGCGGCAGCGGCGTCTGGAGCACGGGCGGGGCCTCGAGCAGGCGCATCCGCTCGAGCATCGGCATGCGCGTCAGGAGACCGCGGTCGCGGGCGAGGTCGGCGTCCTTGAGGAGGTCGAGGTCGAGCAGCATCTGGGCGTCGAGCGGCTCCGGGGCGCCGTCGGCCGCGCGACCCGCGCGCGCCGCCGAGAGGCCGATCGTTCCCAGGAGCCCCACCGCCAGCCACACCGGCGTGCGCGGCATCGCTAGCTCGGGCGCCCCGCGGCGAGCCCGTCGAGATTTCCGGATGACGTCGAGGTCCTCGAGGAGATCGAGCTGTTCGACCACCTGATACTCCTGCAGCAAGCCGAGCTCGCTTCCGATGGACGCCTCCTCGGGACTGAACGGCTCTCCGCCCGTTTTCATCTGGAATCCGGTCCACACCGCGACGAGGAGAAGGACACCGGCGACGCTCGCCGACAGCGCCACCGGCACGGGGCTCCACCACCACGCGCGCCGCGCGCGTCGCGCCTCCAGCTTCTCGCGGAGCTCGGCCCGATAGCGGGCCCAGTTCACGTCCGGCGGCTGTCCGATCGAGCGAGCGACCTGGTCGAGCAGGTCTCGAAGCTGCTCGGTGTCCTGCCGGCAGTCCGGGCACTCCTCGAGATGCCGCGCGACGCGCTCGCGCTCGGCCGGCGCGAGCTCTCCGCGCAGGTACGGCACCAGATCGGTATCGGGATGCTTCGCCATCTCAGCGCTTCTCCATCGTCTTCTTCAGGGTCGCGAGCGCGCGGTGCAGGTGGACACGCACGGTCGCCTCGGAGCACTTGAGCACCCGGGCGATGTCGTAGGTCGCCATGTCCTCCTGCACCTTGAGCAGCACGGCGGCCCGCTGGCGCGGGGCCAGCCGATCCACCGCGGCGCCCAGCTCCTTCATCGTCCGCTCGCCGCTGATCTTGGCCACCGGGTCGGTGACCGGCGCCGGCTGCCGCTCGAGGAGCGGCTCGGTCCGCTCGTCGTCGTCACGCGCCCACAGCTTCCACCAGCGATGCTTGCGCTTGTGGTCGAGGCAGAGGTTGACCAGAATCCGGTAGAACCAGGTCGAGAACTTCGACCGACCGCCGAAAGCTCCCGGCCGCCTCGAAGAGGCGGATGAACGCCTCCTGCGAGACGTCGCGAGCGTCCTCGCTGTTGCGCAGAATGGACCAGGCGAGGCGGTACGCCCGCTCCTGATAGCGAGACACGAGGAGGTCGAACGCCGCCTCGTCCCGCCTGGCCACGCGCTCGCAGAGCGCTTCGTCCGATGGCTCCACTCGGCTGTCGTCCCCTCGTCTTCCACCTTGTCACTCCCGGCTTCCGGGCGGCAAGCTCCCCTACTGTCGCACGTCGCGGGCGAGCTCGCGCTGATCCTGCCGCAGATCGCGCCGGTCGTCCCGGCGGTCGCGAACGTCCTCACGAAGCTCGCGCCGATCACCACGTAGCTCGGCGCGATCCTGCTTGACCTCGTCGGTCCGGCCGGCCTGGCGGTCCGCCCGGAGCTCGCGCCGGTCCTGTCGGATGTCGCGGTTGTCCTGCCGGAGCTCCCGCCGGTCCTGTCGTACGCGCCGCCGTCGTCAGAGGCTTCATCGGTCTCCTCCACCTCGGGTATTGACCGCTTCGACCACTGTTTGATTGGACGGAGGGTGTGTCCGTTCGTTTACACGGAGACGGCCGGCGGGGCTACAGGGGCGGGACTTCCGGAAGCCCGGCGTGGGCGCTTCGTCAGCGGGGCTTCGTCAGATGGCGAGCAGCGTGCCGGTGATGTGCGCGGACGCCTCGCGCGCGAGGAACGCGATCGCGTCGGCGACCGACTCGACGGGGACCCAGCCCGTGCGATCGGCGTTCGGCATCGCCGCCCGATTCGCCGGCGTGTCCATGGTGCTCGGCAGCACCGCGTTCACCGTCACGCCGTGCTCGCGCGTCTCCTGGGCCAGCGCCTGCGTGAACGCGATGACGCCCGCCTTCGCGACGGTGTAGGCGATGAAGCCGGCGGCAGGGCACGACCGCGCGCGACGCGACGATGACGATGCGGCCGTAGCGCGCCCCGACCATGCGGGGGACCACCGCCTTCGCGGCGCTGAACGCCGTCGTCAGGTTGAGGTCGAGCATGCGCTTCCAGGTCTCCGCGTCGGTCTCGAGGAGCGAGCCCCCGGCGAAGCCGCCCACCGCGGCCACGAGGACATCGATCTTGCCGCGGCTGGCGGCGGTGCTCCCGGCGAAGGCGGTCATCGCGGCGAGATCGGTGACGTCGACAGCCTCCATGGCCAGGCGATCGCGGTCGGCGGCGGCGACCCGCTGGGAGAGCCGATCCCGCTCCGCCGGGACGGCGTACGGCACGGCGACACCCGCGCCGTCCGCGAGGAAGCGCAGGCGTCACCGCCTGTCCGAGCGCGCCGGTCCCGCCGGTGATGACGGCGACGCGGCCGGCCAGCGGTCCCGGCACGGTCAGTCCCCGCCGGGGCGCCCATGATCGAGGAGCGCTGGATGTCGTCGTAGCGGACCTTCGCCACGTCGAACTCCTCGAGGTTCTCGCGCAGCTTCTTGAAGGTCTGGTCGAAGGACGGCAGGGTCTTGCGCGCGCGGGTGAGCGGCGTGGTACGGGCGAGCAGAAAATTCTTCACGTACGGGTGATTGATCCCGCGCTTCTTGATCTTGGCGACGACCGCCGCCAGCGCCGTGTCGGTCTCGCGGACGAGCTCGGCGCGCTCGGTGCGCGTCTCGAGGCCCTTGGAAAGCGTCTGCTTCGAGAACTTGTCGACGCGCCGGAGGATCGGCGCGAACGCCCCACCGGCGAATCGCTTGTTCTCCTCGTAGAGAAGGCCCAGGGTGATGAAGTGCGCGGACTCGAACTGGAACGTCCACGACTCCTCGGTGGTGGCCGGCTCCTCCTTCGCGAGCGCGCGGTACATCCGGATGACCTCGAGCGACTTCTCCTTGAGGTTGTGCGCCTTCTCGACGTTGAGCGGGAGCACCTCGAACACCATCTGGGGCTCGACGACGAGGATGGCCGGGACGAAGTCCGCCTTGAGCTTGTCGAGGACCGTGCGCCGGTGGTTGCCGTTCGGGGTCCAGTAGACTCCCGGCCGGGGCGAGATGACCACGATCGGGTCCACGAAGCGGTCGAGCCGCTTGATCGATTCGGTGAGGCGCTTGACGTGGGTCGGCGAGAGGTCGCGCTGATACGGGCTCGCCTCGCACTTCTCGCGGGGTAGCAGGCCGAAGATCTGCCAGTGCTCGCCGACCGGCTCCTGGTACAGCGCCAGCACCCGGCCGCCGTCGCGCTCGACCTGCGCCGCCAGCTCCTTCGCTTCTCTCGAGGGCTCCCTGTCAGCCATCGCCGTCCTGCTCCGGTCCGCCGTACGTTAGCATACCCGCGGTCGGCTTCCGATCACGCCGGCGCGCCGGTCCTGCGAAACAGGACCGTCCACTCCTGGCCTTGCCGGAGCCGCACCGAGCGCGGCCGATAGGCGCGTTCCAGCCGGAATCCCGGCGCGAAGAGCGTGCGCACCTCGCGCTCGGAGACCGGGAACGGCGGGCCGGCGGCCCGGCGGCGCATGGGAAAGAAGCACGCGAGCAGCCAGCCTCCCGGCCGGACAATCGTGCCCATGGTGCGGGCGTACTCGGCGCGCCGCCGCGGATCGATGGCGCAGAAGCACGTGTATTCCCACACGCCGTCGAAGGCGCGCTCGTAGTCGAGCCCCAGCGAGAAGATGTCGCGCTCGACGAACTCGGCGGCGACGCCGTCCGAGCGCGCCAGGGCGCGCGCCTCGGCGATCGCGACCTGGGAGAAATCGAAGCCGACCACGGCGTGACCGCGTCGCGTGAGATGGCGCGCGTCGTGGCCCGCGCCCGCAGCCCGGCACCGCGACGCGCCCGGGCGGAGCGGCGTGTGGTCGAGGAACTCGACCAGCGGGGGCGCGGGCTGGCGCAGCTCCCATCCGTCGCCGCCGCGCGTGTAGAGATCGGTCCAGAACTCGGGCGCGCTCACGCTGGCCATGTGAATCCCTCGAAGTGCTCGATCGCGCGCTCGGCGCCGGCCGCGCAGAGCTCGGTCTGAGTGTGGGCGGTGCTCACGCCGATGACGCGCATGCCGGCGCTCCGCGCCGCCCGCACGCCGACCAGCGCGTCCTCGAACACGAGACAGCGCGCGGGCTCGTGTCCCAGGACGCGCGCCGCGCGCAGATAGAACTTCCGGGTCGGGTTTGCCCCGGCGGACGTCCTCGGCCGTGACGACCACGTCGAAACGGTCCCGCAGGCCGATTCGCTCCAGCATCGGCTCGGCGTCGGCGCGCGAGGCCGAGGTGGCCACCGCGCGGGGCACGCCGCGCGCGGCGAGGTCGTCGACGAACGCGACGACACCGCGAACCGGCGGCGAGCCCTCGCGGGAGAGCCGCCGGTAGTGATGCTGCTTGCGCTCGGCGAGCCGGCGGGCCTCGGGCAGGGGGTCGCACGATCCAGGAGCAACGGCACCGCCTCGACGCTCGGCCGGCCGATGGTGAGGCGCCAGAACTCGGGCTGACTCGGCGTGACGCCCAGCTCGTCCAGGAGCGCGCGCCAGGCCTGGCGGTGATGGGCGCCCGAGTCCAGCAGCACGCCGTCCATGTCGAAGATGACGGCGCGGGTCTCCACCGGTTACCGCAAGCGGTAGAGAGGCGCGAGGGCGCGGAACGTCTCGAGCGCGGCGGACCGGTATTGCGCCGAGGTCCAGCGGGCCGCCTCGTCGGCGCGCACCGCGCGGCCGACGACGAACTGGCCGTCGCGAGTCCGCATCAGCTCGTCGGCCAGCTCGGCGAGCTTCTCCGGCGTGAGATCGGCCAGCGGCGACGCCGGCTCGTCGTCGTGCTCGTTCTTGAACCACGCCAGGTATCGCATCCGCCGCAGGACGGGACCGACCTTCGGCGCGTTCTTCTTCCAGGCGGACGCCCAGCGCCGCTTCTCGGCGTGCTCGGGGCCGATCTCGAAGAGGAACCGCACGCCGCTACGCGAGACGGCGACCTTGAAATGACCGTGCTTCTTATAGCCGCGCGCGTCGGGTCCGAACGCGACCCACGTGTCGTCCGGCGGGTTCACCGTCCGCCGGAGGTGCCTGGCCACGTGGACGAAGACCTCGCCGCCGATCGAGCGACCGACCGCGGGCGCCAGGGTTTCGCCCATCGCGTCGAGCTTCGGCCTGACGCGGGCCCGGATCTCGCTCATGCGAGGCTTGAACCCACTCACGTCGAAGACTTTGAAGTCGCCGGCGACGAACGCTGAGGACGGCATCGATGTTCTCCTCGATCAGAGGTCGACGGAATCGCGGACGCTACTAGCGGACGCTACTATACGGGCTCGCCTCACCACTGTAAAGCGGCGACGGAGCCGTCGCGCGCGACGACTCAGATCTGAGGATCGCCGGCGGTCGCCGGGAGCCGTGTCTCGCCGACGATGGCGGCGACGACGAAGGGCGGGCGCGCGCGGACCTCGTCGTAGATGCGGCCGATGTATTCGCCGAGAATGCCCAGGCAGATCAGCTGCACCCCGCCGAGAAACAGGAGCGCGACGAGGAGCGCCGTCGTTCCGCGTGAAGCGGGACCCCGGCGACGATGTTCAGGAGTGCGAGCGTCAGCGCGAGGGCGAAGGACACCCCGGACACCGCGATGCCGAGCGCGGACGCGAGCTGCAGCGGCTTGTTCGAGAAGCCGAAGAAGCCGTCGAGGGCCAGTCGCACGAGCATCCGGTACGTGTGCTTGGTCCGGCCGGCGAAGCGGTCCCCGCGGTCGCACGGCACGCCGCTCTGACGGAACCCCGCCCACCCGCGCATCCCGCGGACGAATCGCGGGCGCTCGGGCATCGCGTTCAGCACGTCGACCACGCGGCGGTCCATCAGCGAGAAGTCGCCGCTGTCGAGTGGAAGGTCGATCGCGCTGATCCGCGCCAGCAGACGATAGAACACGCGGTAGGCGACGCGCTTGGGCCACGACGCCTGCCGCGACTGCCGGATCGCGTACACGACGTCGTCGCCGTCGAGCCAGCGCTTGACGAACTCCGGCACCACCTCGGGCGCGTCCTGCAGGTCGCCGTCCATCACGACGACGGCGTCGCCGGTGGCGGCCCGGAGCCCGGCCGAGATCGCCGCCTGATGGCCGAAGCGTCCGCGCCAGCCGGATCGACTTGAGTCGGGGTCCTCCGCGTGCAGCGACTTCAGAAGTCGCCACGTCCGATCGGTGCTTCCGTCGTCGACGAAGATGATCTCGAACGGCAGGCCGTCGTCGAGCGCCGCCTTGAGCCGGCGAACCAGCTCGGGAATGTTGTCCTCCTCGTTGAGGACAGGAACGATCACCGACAGGAGGCCCGAGCCGCGCGAAGTCATCTGAACGTCGCCAACCCTAGCGCGGCGGTTTCCGGAGTGTCAAGCGATGGACCACACATGGCGACCGCGGCGGCGGTGATACAATCGACGGGTGCCAGACCTCGCGCTCGTCACGGGCGGCGCAGGATTCATCGGCTCGCACCTCGTGGAGCGGCTCCTCATCAACGGCGCGCGGGTCCGCGTGCTCGACAACTTCTCGACGGGGGCGCGCGCCAATCTGCCCTTTGCGCCTCGATTCCGGCGCCAGCTCGAGGTGGTCCGCGGGGACATTCGCAACCTGCCGACGGTTCTGCGCACGCGCGCGGGGCCGGCGTCATCTTCCACCAGGCGGCGATGCGGTCGGTGCCGCGCTCGGTGAAGCGACCCGCTGGGCGCCAACGAGAACAACGTGAGCGGCACGCTCAACGTGCTGGAGGCGGCGCGCCGCTGCCGCGTGCCGCGGGTCGTTTACGCGTCGTCGTCGTCGGTCTACGGCGACCGGCCCGGATCTGCCCAAGCGCGAGGATCAGCCGGTGGCGCCGCTCTCGCCCTACGCGGCCTCGAAGGCGGCGGGCGAGCAGTACGCGGCCGTCTGGACCCGGCTCTACGGCGTCGAGACGGTTGGGCTGCGCTACTTCAACGTGTTCGGGCCGCGCCAGGACCCCGAGTCGGAGTACGCCGCGGTGATTCCCCGCTTCATCCTGTGGGCGATCTCGCGACCGGCCGCTCGAGGTGCACGGCGACGGCTCGCAGTCGCGCGACTTCACCTACATCGACAACGTGGTCGAAGCCAACCTGCTCGCCGCCCAGGCGCCCGGGGCGGCCGGAGAGGCCTTCAACGTGGGCTGCGGGAGCCGGGTGAGCCTGCTCGAGATCATCGCCCGGCTCGAGGCCCTCGTGGGCCGGCGCCTGGAACGGCGACACACCCCGGCGCGTGCCGGCGATGCGCCGCACACGCTCGCGGACGTTTCGAAGGCCAAGCGGCTCTGGGCTACGCGCCGCTGGTCGATTTCGACGAGGGCTTCCGACGCACCGTTGAGTATTTCAGGTCTACGTCCAAGGGCTAGAACGGCCGCCGGCTGCTTGCTGGCAGCGCTGGCGCTCGCGCCTCTTCGTATCGCCGTCGGCGTCGCTCGCGCAGAGCCTCGTCGTCCAGGTCACCACGGAGCCGCCCGGGCTCGATCTCACGGCCACCCCGGCCTCCGCGACGGCGGGGGTGGTCCTCTACAACGTGCAGGAGTGTCTGGTCAAGGTGGATCGCCACGGCAAGATCGTGCCGTGGCTGGCGGATCGCTGGCACACCTCGGACGACCGGAACTACACTTTCTTCCTGAAGCGCGGCGTCCGGTTTCACAACGGCCGCGAGCTCCGCGCCGCCGACGTCAAGTTCGTCTTCGATCGGGCGATGAACCCCGAGACGAAGCATCCCTATCCCGGCTACTACTCGGCGATCAGCGACATCATCGTGAAGGACGACTACACGATTACCTTCACGCTCAAGAGCCCGACCGCCAACTTCCTCCTGAACCTGGCTCGGCAGGGATCGGTCATCTATCCACGCGAGGCCGTCGACACGCTGAAGAGCGAGCCGATCGGGACCGGCCCCTTCAAGCTCGCCGAGTGGGTGCGCGGCGACCGCATCGTGCTGGCGAAGAACCCCGACTACCACGTCAAGGGGCTCCCGAAGCTCGACCGCGTCACCTACCGGTTCATCGCGGACCCCAACGCGGCGCTCGCCGCCCTGAAGGCCAGCGACATCGACGCCGACGTTCGGTCTCGGGCCCGAGCACGTCCCGGAGCTCCAGAAGGGATTCGCGGTTCCAGGTGATCCTCGGCGAGACGACGAACGACGTCATCCTGTCGATGAACAACTCGCGCAAGCCCTACGCCGACGTGCGGGTGCGGCGCGCCGTCACCCACGGGATCAACAAGCCCGACGTGGTGAAGGGCGCGATGTTCGGTCTCGGTCGCGTGCTCGGCACCAATGTCGATCCGCTCAATCCCTACTTCATCGACATGGCGGGCGCCGTGCCGTACGACTCGGCCCGGGCCAAGAAGCTTCTCAGCCGATGCGGGCTATCCGAACGGCTTCGAGACGGTCCTGCGCGTCTCGCCGCAGTACGCCTACACCGTCCGGACCGGCGAGGTGCTCACGGACCAGCTCCAGAAGATCGGTGTCAAGGTCAGGATTGAGCAGATCGAGTGGAGCCAGTGGCTCTCGCGCGTGTGGAAGGACGCCGAGTACGACCTGACCATCATCGGCCACGCCGAGGCCTGGGACATCGCAAACTACGCCAACCCGAAGTACTACTTCCGCTACGACAACGCGGACTTCCAGAAGCTCTTCAGGGAGTCGGAGACGACCGTCGACGACCAGGCGCGCCGCGCGCTGTACGTGAAGATGCAGCGAAAGCTCGTGGAGGACGCGCCCGTCGTGTGGCTGTACATGTACCCGCGGCTGGCGGCGACCAAGAAGGGCCTGCAGGGTCTCTGGAAAGACCTGCCGCTGCCGGCGAACGATCTCTCCGAGGTCGCGTGGGCGAAGTAGCCGGAACGACCGCGTAGGCACGTGCGGCGGTACATCGCGAGGAGGGCCGCCGCGTTCGTCGCGACCCTCTTCTTCGTCTCCGCCCTGGTGTTCGTCGTGGTCCGCGTGCTCCCCGGCGACCCGGCGCTCGTCATCATCGGCCCGGAGGGAGCCCGGAGGCGGCGGCTCGCCTGCGCGAGGCGCTGGGGCTGAATCGCCCCATCGCCGTCCAGTACGGCGAGTGGCTCGCGCGCGCGCTCCGCGGCGACCTCGGCGTGTCCCTCCAGTACGACGTGCCGGTCGGCCGGCTGATCCTGAGCCGGCTGCCGGTGACCATTCCGCTCACGCTCATGGCCGCGGCGCTCATGACGACGGCGGCACTGCCGCTCGGCCTGTACGCCGCTCGCCGCCACCGGCGCGCCGGGGACTACCTGGCGATGCTCGTCTCGCAGATCGGGATCGCCGTCCCCGGATTCTGGGCCGGCCTTCTCCTGATCTTGTTGTTCTCCGTTCACCTGGGCTGGGTGGAGTCGGGTGGCTTCGCCGGCTGGTCGAGCGGGCTCTGGCCCGGCGTGCGCTCGCTGCTCCTTCCGGCGTTCGCGCTCGGGCTGTTCCAGACGGCGGTCCTCGTGCGGGCGACGCGCTCCTCGGTGCTGGACGCCCTGCACGAGGACTACGTGCGCACCGCCCGCGCCAAGGGCGTGAGCGAGCTCTCGGTGCTGGGCAAGCACACGCTCCGGAACGCCGCATGATCCCGATCGCGACCGTGGCCGGCCTCCAGCTCGGGCAGCTCATGGCCGGCGCGATCATCCTCGAATCGGTATTCGCGCTGCCGGGTCTCGGGCGCCTGGTGCTCGGCGCCATCACCGCCCGCGACCTCCCCCTCGTGCAGGGCGTGACCCTCTTCGTCGCGTCGACGATCGTCCTGATCAACTTCGTCGTCGACTTGCTCTACGGGTGCTCGATCCCCGCATTCGCCATGAGTAGCTCGTGATCCGGCGCCGACCGCTCCGCCACCTGACGTTCGTGCTGGGCGCGGCGATCACCGCGCTCCTGATCGCGACCGCCGCGCTGAGCCTGCTCTACACGCCGCAGGATCCGCTGGCGATGTCGATCCCGGCCGGCTCCAGGCGCCGTCGCCGGCGCATCCGTTCGGCACCGACCAGTACGGCCGCGACGTGCTCTCGCGGGTGATGACGGGCGCCGTCGTCTCCATCGCGGTCGGCGTGATCGCCGTCGGAATCGGCGCCGCCGCGGGCATGGCGATCGGCATCCTCAGCGGCTACCTGCGCGGGTGGATCGACGAGGCGCTCATGCGCCTGATCGACGCGATCCAGGGCTTCCCGGCGATCCTCTCCGCGCTGCTCTTCGCGGCGGTGTTCGCGCCCGGGATCGTGATCAGCATGGTCGCCATCGGCATCGCCTTCGTGCCAGCCTTCGCCCGGCTGACCCGCGCCGGCTTCCTGGAGCTCTCGGCCCGCGAGTTCGTCCTCGCCGCGCGCGCTCGGCGCGGGCGACCGGCGGCTGATCGCGCGGCACATCCTGCCGAACACACTGGCCCCGCTGATCGTCCAGGCCACCACCAGCTTTCCCATCGCGATCCTTGCGGAGGCGGGGCTGGCGTATCTGGGGCTCGGGACGCAGCCGCCGCACCCGTCCTGGGGCCTCATGCTCCGCGAGGCCCAGAGCTTTCTCTCCCTCAACCCGTGGTTCGCCGTGTTCCCGGGCGGCGCGATCGCGCTGACCGTGCTCGGGCTGAATCTGCTCGGGGACGGGCTGCGCGACCTGATCGACCCGGAAGACGGCGTGAGCGCAACTGAGCGAATCTGGTGGGGAATTCGTTTCACCGACGGCTGGCGAGAGCCAAAGAAGAATTGACATTCCCGGAAATATGTCGGTATCGTAACGCTAGATTCGGCGTAGCCTGCGGGGAGTGTGTAGGCCAATTCAAGCGGTGCGCCGCGGAGAGAGCGAGACGATGAAGGTTTACAGCACCTCGTTCACACTTTCAACCTACGAGCGCACCGAGATCGCCGATATCACCAAGCTGGTACGTGACGCGATTCAGGAGTTCGCCGTCACGACGGGCATCGCCCTCATCAACACCCTCCACACGACCTGCGCGGTGTTCATCAACGAGTTCCAGAGTGCCTTGATCGACGATCTGAAGGGGCTGTTGGAGGGGCTCGTCCCGGAGCGCGGCGGCTACCGCCACGACGACCCCCGCGTGTCGGATTGCGAGCGCGGCAACGCCCACTCGCATCTCCGCGCCGCGCTGCTCGGCCGCAACGTCGCGATCGCCGTCAACAACGGCGAGTTGACGCTCGGCCGGTTCCAGTCGGTCATCTTCGCCGAGCTCGACGGCCCGCGGAAGCGGGAGATCAGCATCCAGGTGGTCGGCGAGTAGTCGGATTGCGCCCGGCGCCCGGGCGTCAGCGGACGCGCCGGGGCCTCGCGCTTCCTCAGCACCATGTTGAAATAGGGCAGCGCGAGCGAGGGCTGTAGCCCGAGCAGTCGCGGCGTCCCGCAGGCCACCGCGAACAGCGGCAGTAGGGATCGCCGCGTGCGCGACCGTGCTGTATCCCGAAAGAACCGCCAGCCGTAGCCCATCGCCTCGGTCACGTCCACCATCAGCGCTCGTGCCGGTGGACGGGAGACACTCTCGCCGCGAGGCGTTGCGCCAAGCCCCGTGCCGGTCAAACTGCTCGAAGGAAACCCCTCGAAATTTCGGTCGGCGCCAGACGCGCGTAGGCGAAGGCGATTCGCGGGGGCAGCCACTGGATCCCGGGAAGGCCGGCCGAGTGCGTCTCGAGCGGGAAAGCGCGGTTCGGCGTGTCCAGGATGACGAGGTGGCCACCGGGGCTCAGGACTCGCCACCACTCGTCGACGTGACGATGCCGACCTGCGGGCGCGAGGTGCTCCACGACGCCGATCGCCAGGACGACATCGAAGGCGTGATCGGCAAACGGAAGCCGCGTGGTCTCCTCGTCGGTCAGCTGGAGGAGCTGCCGCACTTTCGCCAGACCGAGGTCCTCGATCTTGGTGCGCGTCATCTCCACGAATTCCGAGTCGACGTCGAACGCAGTCGATCGTCGCCACGAGGGGCTGGTCGTTCAGGTATTCCGTGATGTGGCCGAAGGAGCAGCCGACCTCGAGCACGGCAGAGACGCGGCGCCGCGCGCCGCCAGATAGGTGAAGAGGCGCTCGAGAAAGTAGCGGCCCGCGCGTCTCCTTTGAAGGGGAAGTAAAGGGGCACGCGGTCGACGCCCTTCCGCTCGATCAGCATCCGGATGAGACGCTCGCTGTAGTACGTGCGGTGCTCGCGCCCCTCGACTCTGAGAACGCGCTCGCTTCCGCGGTCCTCGATCGCGTAGTCACTATGGCCCCACGTCACGCGGACGATTGTAGGCCCCACGTCTCCGTCGGGCGAGTGCTCGACGGCGACCGCGTTTCGGTTGACAACCTCGCGTTCGATTTCATTCAATTGCTGACAAAGTGCGGAGTATCGGTCAGAGTGGTCCAGGGGACCAGCCCGGTATCGTAGCGATATATTGGCTCACCGTTGCTGGCATAGCTCTCTCGCCAGAAACGCGCGCACGGCACGTCGCAGCGGCGTTGGGCAGCATCAATGGCCCCGAGTGGCTTCGCCACGAAGAGGGCCGACCAGGCTGGAACAGTGCCGCTGCGCAACGCCCGTAGCTTGGCCACGACCTCATCGCGAAGCCGCGTGGTGTCACGAGCGCTCGACAGCCGTCCCGGGGCCAAGCGCCGCAGCACGGGGGCCTCGTCGAGAACTTGCCAGCCGCGTGACGCGGCTCATCCGCAGCCAGAGGTCGTAGTCCTGGGCGACGGCGAAGGACTCGTCATAGGCGCGGCGCGATGGCAACGCGCCATCGCCGACGACCGGGTGCTCGCGCCCGCAAGGCGCCGCCGACGCCAGCGTCGCCACGCACTGCGCAGGAGGCGCGCCGGATCGTAGGGCGTTGCGAGCACGACATGAAAACCTGCTCGCTCCACCGCCGCCGCCTCGCGCCGCGAGAACGCGAACTGATAGAAGGTGCCGCCAGCGTCGCGGACACGCTCGTTGGCGCGCCGGATCCGGGGCGCGGCGAGACGACGAACGACGTTCACGTAGGGCACCGACACGAGCAGGGTGCCGCCGGGCGCCAGCACGCGATGGGCCTCGACGAGGATGCGATCGGGCCCGGCGGCGTCGTGCTCGACGCCGAGGGAGACACGGGCACCGGACGCGCCGGCACCGAACGCCAGGCTGTCCCAGGTCCATGGCCGCCAGCGGCGTGTCCTTCGCCCACGCGCGGCAGGCGCGGGTGGATTGACCGCCCAATCTGCGCCGACGGCCCGGTATCCGCGCCCGCGCAGCGTTGTACCCCGCGTACTGGCCGAGCCCGCACCCGGCCTCGAGAACCCGCACAGGGAGCCGGTGGCAGATGATGCAAAGAGGAGGGCGGTCGGCGGAGACGTCTCCGCCACCCGCGCCAACGCCGCCGGCGATGTGACCACCCAGTGCTCGGCCCGAGAAGGCCTGCGTGGCCGAGCGCGCGTAGTACCGCGAAGCGTCATCACGCGCGCGCCGTGCCCGACGTTGCGGCGTGGCGGCGGCGTCACCAGAAGCGCGATCTTCCTGGGTGACGATGGTCGTAAGGTCGTAGCGCTCGACGATCTCACGCCTCGCGGCCTCGCCCGAGGCGCCGAGCGAGCTCCCGGTCGGTGATCAGGCGCTCGATGGCCCGCGCGGAGGCTCGCCCGCGTCCGGCAGGATCGACCAGCAACCCGGTACGGCCGTCGACGATGGCGGCCCGATTGCACGGCCGACATTCAGGCACGCGACGCACGGCACGCTGCAGCTCATCGCTTCCAGCGCGCTTTGGCGTGGCCACTCGGTGAACGAGGGCAGGACGAAGAACGTCGGCGGCCGCATAGAACGGCCCGGAAGCCGGTCGTGGTCGGTCACCGGCACGCGAGCTCAGGCACGCACGCCGGCACGAGCTGGCCTCGTCGGCGAGCGACTCGCGCAGCGCGCCGCCCCACGAATCGAAGCGCGCAGCCGGCCAATCTGGCCGGGCCCTTCGTGATCCGCTGGCTCGAGCGGTGGCGGCGGGGCACTCCGTCGAGAGCGCGAGCCCGGGTAGGACCCAGCGGGGTGCCCAGTACTATGGCGCTGATGCGCGTTCTGATCACTGGAATCACCGGTTTCGTGGGCAGCCACCTCACCGAGTTCGCGCTCGAGCGGGGCGCCGAGGTGATCGGGGCGCTCCGCTGGCGGAGCAAGACCGAGCACATCGAGCACCTGCGCGATCGGGTCACCCTGGTCGAGTGCGACCTGCGCGATCTCCTCTCCGTGCGTGGGCTCCTCGAGCAGGCGCGGCCTGACTACCTCATCCACCTGGCGGCCCAGAGCTTCGTGGCGGCATCGTGGAACACGCCGTCGGAGACCTTGTGGACCAACGCCATCTGCCAGATGAACCTCTTCGAGGCGATGCGACAGCTCGGATCGTCCTCGCGCTTCCTCGTGATCGGCTCGAGCGAGGAATACGGGCTCGTCCATCCCGACGAGCTGCCGATCCGGGAGACGAACCCGCTGCGCCCGCTCTCGCCGTACGCGGTGAGCAAGGTGACGCAGGATCTCATGGGTTGGCAGTTACTTCAAGAGCTTCCTGGCATGCGCATCTGATGCGGGCCCGGGCGTTCAACCCACAGCGTCGCGCGCCACACGCCCGTCCTGCTCCGCGACGATCGCACCGGACTCCCTCGATATCCGCTACATCAGCGAGATCCAGACGATACAAGCCGAGCGGATACCTGGGCGGTCAACTCTTGGAGGACGGCTCGGTTCTGTCGCGGATCATGCGTCAACGCCATCCGGTGTCCGTCTGGGCTGAGCGATCAAATGGTCGAGAATGATCGTTCACCTCTCCTGCCATCCGCTTCGCCCCGGAGACGGTGTGCGTCGCCTCCGTGACGTGAGCGGCGGCATCGTTGAAGGTGACGGGCGAGCGCTCGGTCGTGGTCGCGGGCCCGGACGGCCGCGTGATGGCGTCGGCCAGACGTTTCCGAATCGAAGCGATCGAGTGGCGCTCGGTGGGGCCATGCCGCCAGAGCGCGGGGATGTGTGAGTCCACGAGGACGTGGCCTGGTTGCTGGGATTCTTCGTCGCCGAGGGCTGCATCACAAACGGCAGGGTCCGCGTCGACAACGGCGACCGCAAACCTCTGGAGACGATGCATGACCGAGAGATCCTGCTGCAGCACTACGGAAGACTCGTACTTCAGCCAGCCCCACGCGCGGGATGTGGCGTCTGAAGTGCGTCCGCCAAGCCGGAAGCCTTCGCGCGCTGGCTCCATCCTCAAAGGTGTACGCGTCGGACCGCAGCAAGCCCCGGGTGCCGCCGAAGAGCATTCTCAATGCTCGGAGGGATGCGAAGCTTGCGCTTCCTGCGCGGCCTGCAACGAGGGTGAGCGGTCTTCGGGCCGGGCATGGATCGTACGCAGGCTCAAGAGCTTCGAGCCGAGAGTCGCCGATCCTCGCACTCGGGCTCTGCCACCTCGTGGCGAGCACCACGCGTCGGCGGATCTGTCTCAGCACGGAGGTGCCGGAACGGCACGGCATATTACTTGATCAACCTGAACTCAGGGAACGCGACACACGCGGCGTGGGGGCGTCACTTCCGGAGATCCCTGACAGACCGAATCAAGAAGATCGAGCACGTGCCGTACGAGGGGGAGAGTGTGGGACTTCTTCGAGACCGAGGACCATGTCTTTCATGCCGGCCTCGGTCGGAACCTCGTCCACAACACACCGGACCCCGTCGCGGCGAGACCTTCGCCACCTCCAACTTCGCGAAGCAGATCGCCGAGATGGAGGCGGGGCTGCGCGAGCCGGTCGTGCACGTCGGCGACCTCAAGCCGACGCGCGATTTCTCCGACGTGCGCGACATCGTGGGCGGCTACTGGGCTCCTGCTCGAGCGGGGCACGCCGGGCGAGGTGTACAACCTCTGCTCCGGCGTCGATTGGTCCATCGAGCGAATGCTGAACTTCCTCATCGAGGCGGTCGACGCTCTCACATCATCGAGATCCGGCAGGACCCGGCGCGGCTGCGGCCCTCCGACGTCCCGGTGCTGCGCGGCTGTCGGGAGAAGATCGAGCGCGCGCTCGGGGTGGCACGGCGTGATTCCGCTCGAGCAGACGCTCTCGGACCTCCTCGAGTATTGGCGACGGCGGATCAAGTCTCGCCCGCAGTAGCCGGAGCCGGCCCCGCGCCGGGCGCGCGGGTCGCCCTGGTCCACGACTGGCTGACCGGGATGCGGGGCGGCGAGCGCTGCCTCGAGGTGCTCTGCGAGCTCTTCCCCGGCGCGCCGCTCTTCACGCTCCTGCACGTCCCCGGCAGCGTGAGCCCCGTCATCGAGAACCGGCGCATCGTCACCTCGTTCGTCCAGCGCCTGCCGGCGGCGACCACGCGCTACCGTCACTACCTGCCCCTGTTTCCGCTGGCGATCGGCCGCTTCGACCTGTCGAGCTACGACTCTCGTGGTGTCGATGAGCCACTGCGTCGCGAAGGGCGCGCGGCGCGGCGGCGGGGCCCTCCACCTGTGCTACTGCTTTTCCCCGATGCGCTACGTCTGGGACCTCTACGACGACTACTTCGCGCGCGGGTCGCGGGTTGACGATGCGGCTCGCCATGCCTCCGCTGGCGGCGGCGCTCAGGCGCTGGGACCGGCGGACCACGGCGTGTGAGCCACTTCGTCGCGATCTCGAAGCACATCGCCGACCGGATTCGCCGCGCCTACGACCGGCGCGCCGGACGTGATGTACCCGCCGGTCGACGTCCAGCGCTTCGAGATCGCGGACGGCGGCGGACGACTACTATCTGGTCGTCGGCGCGCTCGCGCCGTACAAGCGCGTCGACCTCGCCGTCGCGGCGGCCACGCGTCTCGGCCGCCGCCTGCTCGTCGTCGGGCACCGGACCCGGAGGAAGCCCGCCTGCGCGCCTCGCCGGGCCCGACGGTGAGCTTTCTCGGCTGGCGCTCCGACGCCGAGGTCGCCGGGCTCTACGCCCGCTGCCGCGCGCTCCTCTTTCCGGCAGTCGAGGATTTCGGGATCGTGCCGCTGGAAGCCGCGGCCGCCGGCCGGCCGACGATCGCGCTGGCGGCGGGCGGCGCGCTCGAGACGATGGTGGCGCTCGGCGCGTCCGACGCGCCGCCGACCGGCCGTGTTCTTCCCGGAGCAGTCGGTCGACGCGCTCGCGCGAGGCGATCCTCGACGTTCGAGGGCGCGGCCGACGCAGTTCGACCCGAAAGCCCTGCGGGCGCGCGCCGAGGCCTTCGATCGGCCGGTCTTCAAGCAGCGCCTGTCCGACTACATCGCGCGCCGCTGGACCGAGCGCCGGGAGGGCCGCCCGTGCTGAAGGCCCACTCGCGGCTCTTCGAGCACCTGACGCTGGCCGCCGACCTCCTGCTCATCCCGGCGTGCTGGGTGGTCGCGTACGCCATGCGCTTCCACGTGCTTCCCGGTGGGCGACGACGCCGCCGTTCCGCGACTACGCGCTCCAGCTCATGCCCATCCTCGTCGTGTGGGGCATTCGCCTTCCGGGCGTTCGATCTGTACCGGCCCAACCGGCTCGGGTCGCGACGTCTCGGAATGGCTCGACGTCGCCAAGGCCTCCACCCTCGGCGTGCTGGTCCTGGTCGCGATCATGACGTTCGCTCTTCCGCGGCTACGCCTACTCGCGGCTCGTGATCTTCCTCTTCTGGGCCGAGTCGATCGTGGCCGTCAGCTTCTCGCGGGCGGTGTTCCGCGAGCTGCTCCGATTCGCGCGCCGCCATCGGCTTCAACCAGCGCTACGCGATCGTCGTCGGTGGCGGCGAGCCCGCCGCCGAGGTGCTGCGGCGCTTGCGCCGACGGCCGGACGCCGGCATCCGCGTGCTCGGCCTGCTGAGCGACAAGCGTGATGGTGCCCGACAACGTGCGCTGGCTCGGCGGCATCGAGGACGTTCGCGCCGTGCTCGACCGCCAGCCGGTGGACATCGTCTTCATCGCGCTCCCGCACGCCGAGTACTCGCGGCTGACCGCCGTGCTGCACGGCATCGGGGACGACCCGGTCGCGATCCATCTGGTGCCCGACGTCTTCGGCCTCGCGTCCCTGCGCGGCGGCGTGGAGGAGTTCGAGACCGTGCCGTTCATCCATCTGCGGGAGTCGCCGCTCTACGGATGGAACCGGGTCCTCAAGCGCGCGCTTCGACCTCGTCGGCGGCGGCGCTGGCGCTGATCGCTTGCCGCGCCGGTGATGCTCGCGATCGTCGTGGCGCTCAAGCTCACGTCGCCCGGCCCCGTGCTGTACCGTCAGGAGCGGATGGGCGTCGACGGCCGGCGCTTCCGCATGCTGAAGTTCCGGACGATGCGGGTGGATGCCGAGGCGCAGACCGGGCCGGTATGGGCGACGCCGGACGACCCGCGCCGCACGTGGCTCGGCGCGTTCCTCAGACGCTGGAGCCTCGACGAGCTGCCCCAGCTCCTCAACGTGCTCCGCGGCGAGATGAGCCTGGTCGGCCCCGACCGGAGCGGCCGAGCTTCGTCGAGGAGTTCCGGCGCCGCGTGCCGGGGTACATGCTCCGGCACAAGGTGAAGGCGGGCATCACCGGATGGGCGCAGATCAACGGCTGGCGGGGGAACACTTCGATCGAGCGGCGGATCGAGTGCGACCTCTACTACATCGAGCGCTGGAGCCTCGGCTTCGACCTGCGGATTCTCATCCAGACGCTCTGGTACGGCTTCCGCAATCGCAATGCGTACTGAGCGCCGACGGACCTGAGCGAAGCGTGAGGCGGGCACGGGGGTTGCGGTTCGCAGGCCCTCTGATCGCCCCTTGTCCTCGGTGTCGTTCGTGCCGGTCATCGTCGCCGAGGTCGGCATCTCGATTCAGTGGCGCCGCAGCCGCTCCAGCACATTCAGCTCGACGACCAGATCTATTTCGTCAATCGGCCGTTCGCTCGATTCACCTATGCGAAGGAGGGCGAGTATTCCATCGACGTGACCTACAACGCGTGGGGCTTTCGCGGTCCGATTCCCGATCCCAACCCTGTCGCCCAATGTCACGCGGATCCTGCTCATCGGGGACAGTCAAACGGAAGGGCTCCAGGTCCGTCATGAGGAGACGTACGGCGCAGTGCTCCGGCGGGCTCTGGAGCGCCTCGTGCCCGAGCGACGCTTCGAGGTCGTCAACCTGGCGGTCTCCGCGTACGGAACGCATCAAGAGGTGCTCACGCTTCGCCGTTACGGTGCGCGCGTGCGACCTTGCTGGGTCGTGCTCGGGTTCTACCCGGGTAACGATCTCTCGGACAACGTCCGATTGCCGCTTCTCGCGGAGGACGCGAGTGGCGTCAGGTTGGTCGAGCATCACTTCTCGATCGGCCACCGGCTCTGGCTGGGCACCAAGGTCTGGCTGGCCAGCGTCAGCCACCTCTACACGTTGTCTGTATGCGCGGATCAAAGCGCTGCTATCGCGACCTCTGCTTAGTCAGGTAGGTCTGCCCGAGCCCTCGTCGCCCGTCGTCGAGGGTGTGTCGCGCCCGGTCAGGCTCACGGAGCAGTTGCTGCTGATAGCGCGAACGGGACGCGCGCGACCTGGGGCGCGCGGTTGATCGTGCTGGTGATCCCCGAGAGGAAGCCAGGTGTTGCGCCTCGAGGAGTCGGCTGCATTCAGGCCTCGACGCCCTCGCGCAACAGTTCGTCTCATGGTTCGATCGCGAGGCGGTCCTGCACGTCGAAGCTCTGGCGGCGCTTCGCGTGCCGCTCGGCTAGCGAGGCGAGAACCCATTCTTCCAGATGGACGGGCATCTGAATTCCGCCGGCCACCGGGTGGTGGGCGAGGCGCTCGCCCGCCGGTTGGTCCAAGCTTCATTCAGCGGGAAGCCGAGCGGCAGTTCAGTCGTGGGCCTGTGCAGAGAGCGGTCGGTCCACAGGCGCGCGGGCTTCGCTGAGAAGCCGTCGAGTCTCAGCTGCGCGAGTGGCGGGCGCGGTCGTAGCGACCGAGGACCTGAGCGAGCGACTCGGCCTGGATCAGCCCTTGCGACTTCATGGCCTGGAAGACGTCGCCCCAGCTCTTTCCGTTCCGGCGCTCTTGCGCGATCTGATCCAGCGTCAGCGGCGTCAGCGTCCGCGGTCGGTCGAGCTCTTCTGGGCCTCGAAGAGCGCGACGGCGATCCGCTTGTTCCCGGGCGACAGCGACTCGTAGGCGTTCGGCGACGGCGTCGAGGCCACCGCCGGCGCTGACGCCGGCGCGTCGTCGGAGGCTCGGCGAACAGCCCGGTCGCTCCCGACGAGTAGCACGGCACTCGAGGCTGGTCAGGATCGCTCGTCTCACTGTTGATGTCCTCGGCATTTCCGGGTGCACGGCGAAGTGCCAGGGGCCTCCGCTGGACGAGCTCGCCTCCGATTTCTCGGGGACTTGCTGGCTCGCTCGGTCGCTCGCGCGGGCTGGACAGAGCGTGGACAGGGTGGCTAATCCGTTCCAGGGCGCCTGACAGATTTCAGCCACCGGGCGCCTGCGGATGACGGCGCGTGCGCCGAATGGATATTATCGTGACCACGAAGCTACACTTCGTGGACCTGGGGGAACCTCATGCGTGACGTCGCTCCTGGCGCGGGCCTGGCCCGCCGAGACTTCGTGCGGGTCGGCGGGATGCTCGCCGCCGGGCTGAGCGCGACGCCGCTGCTCGGCGCGTGCGCCTCCATCGGCAGGTCCCGGATCGATTTCAACGTCGAGGAAGCCACCATCGTCGACTTTCAGGTGGCGATGCACGGCCGGAGGCCTCGACGCCGAGTCGCTGGTGCAGATCTATCTGCGGCGAATCCAGGAGCTCGACCGGAGCGGCCCGATGCTGCGCGCGGTCCAGGAGATCAATCCGGACGCGCTCGCCATCGCCCGGACGCTCGACGCCGGAGCGGCGCGGCCGCGGGCCCGCGGAGCCTGCTCCACGGAATTCCCGTGCTCCTCAAGGACAACATCGCCACGGCGGACAAGATGGAGACGACCGCCGGGGCGCTCGCGCTGGTTGGCGCCCGGCCGCGCGATCGACGCCACCATCGCGCAGCAGCTCAGACAGGCGGGCGCCGTCATCCTCGGCAAGGCGTCGATGAGCGAGTGGGCGTACTTCAAGTCGACGCCGGGCTCGAGCGGCTGGAGCGCGCGGGCGGTCAGGCGCGGAATCCGTACGCGCTCGAACCGGACGCCGTGCGGCTCCAGCTCCGGCTCGGCGATCGCCGTGGCGGCGAATCTCGTGACGGTGGCGATCGGCACCGAGACGGACGGATCGATCATCTGCCCATCGGGCGTCAACGGCGTGGTCGGGCATCAAGCCGACGGTCGGGCTCACGAGCCGCGCCGGCGTCATTCCCATCTCCGCGACCCAGGACACGGTGGGAGCCTTCGGACGCACCGTGGCCGATGCCGCCGCGGTCCTGAGCGCGCTCGCCGGCGTCGACCCGCGCGATCGCCGCCACGCGGGCGAGCGCGGGCCAGTGCACGGACGGACTACACGCAGTATCCTCGATCCCAACGGGCTGCGCGGCGCGCGCATCGGGGTGCCGCGCGACGGGCTACTTCGGCTACAGCCCCAGGGCCGACGCCGCTCGCCAACCAGGCCATCGACGTCCTGCGCGAGCGCGGCGCGGTCATCGTCGATCCCGTCAAGATCCCCAACTTCGATCGCGCCGCCCTCACCGCCGCCGAGATCATCGTGCTGCTCTACGAGTTCAAGGCGGGCGTGAACGCGTACCTGGCCGGGCTGGCGCCGGGCGCGCAGGTGCGGACGCTCGACGACATCATCGAGTTCAACAAGCGCAGCACGCCGGCGACAACCTGCCGTTCTTCGGGCAGGAGCTGCTCGTCCGCGCGCAGGCCAAGGGCGGTCTCGACGAGCCCGAATACCTGGAGGCGCTCGAGAAGTGCCGCCGGCTGGCGGGCCGGGAAGGCTTCGACGTCGCCATGCAGCGAGAACCGGCTCGACGCGCTGGTCGCGCCGACGACTACGCCGGCCTGGCCGATCGACCTCGTCAACGGCGATCAGTTCCGCGGCAGCAGCGCCAGAGCGCGGCGCTCGCCGGCTATCCGCTCATCAGCGTGCCGGCCGGTTCCAGCGATGGGCCTCCCGGTCGGGATCACGTTCATGGGGCGCGCCTGGAGCGAGCCGACGCTGATCAAGCTCGCCTACGCGTTCGAGCAGGCCACGAAGGCGCGACGCCCGCCCCAGTATCTCGGCACGATGCCCCGGCATGAGGCCGTGATCTGCCGCGCGTGGGGCGAGGTCGACGACCTCCGGGTCGAGGAGGTCGCGACGCCCGCGCCCGGGGCCGGGTGAGGTGCTGATCGCCGTGAAGGCGACGGCGGTGAACTACGCCGACGCCCTGATGACCGCGGGCCGCTACCAGACGCGGCCGGACGCTGCCCTTCAGCCGGGACTCGAGACGGCCGGCGTCGTGTCGGCGTGCGGCGCCGGGCGTCACGCGGCTCAAGCCCGGCGACCGGGTGATGGCGATTCTCGCCTACGGCGGCTCGCCGAGATGGCGGTCGCTCGCGAGGCCGAGACGTTCGCGATCCCGGCGGGCATGAGCTTCGAGGAGGCGGGCGCCTTTCCGGTCGCGTACATCTCGAGCCACGTGGCGATCCGCTGGCAGGGCCGCCTGGAGGCCGGCGAGACCTTGCTCGTCCTGGGCGCCGCGGGCGGCGTCGGCCTCACGGCGGTCGAGATCGGCAAGGCCATGGGCGCGCGCGTCATCGCGGCGGCGAGCACCGCCGAGAAGCTCGCGGTGGCGCGCGAGCGCGGCGCCGACGAGCTGGTCAACTACGCGACAGAGAAGCTCACCGAGCGGGTGATGGCGCTGACGGACGGCAAGGGCGCCGACGTGTGCTTCGATCCGGTCGGCGGCGACCTCTTCGACGCGGCGCTGTCGTCGCTCGGCTGGGGCGGCCGCATCCTGATCGATCGGCTTCGTCGGCGGGATCCAGCAGATCCCGGCGAACCGGCTCCTCGTCAAGAACCGCGCCGCGCGCTGGGCAGCTCGCTGCGCTACTTTCGCTGGCACGCGCCCGACAAGCTCGCGCAGGTCGGTCGACGAGCTGCTCCAGCTGGTACGAGGCCGGGCAAGCTCAGGCCGTGCATCAGCCACCGTCTTCCGCTCGAGAAGAGCGTCGAGGCGATCCGGCTTCTGACCGATCGCAAGGCGTACGGCAAGATCGTCGTCGTCCCGACTGCAGGCCGACTGACGTGGAGATCCGGCTCGACCGGCACGCGCCGGCACGTCGTGATCGTGACCATCGACAACCAGTCGCGCCTCAACGCGATGTCGCGGCAGATGATGGCCGATCTGGCGCGGCTGTGGGACGAGCTCGAGCGCGCGACCTGCCGCTGCGATCGTCCTCACCGGCGCCGGCGACCGCGCCTTCAGCGCCGGCGCGGACCTGAGCGGCGACCTCTCGGCGGCGCCGGAGACGGCGCGGCGTCGTCAGTCACGCGCTGCTGAAGCATCACGTGTTCTCAAGCCGATCGTCGCCGCCGTCAACGGCGATTGCGCCGGCGGCGGCGTCGAGCTGCTCCTGTCCACCGACATCCGCGCGGCGGCTCCGCACGCGCGCTTCGGGCTGCCGGAGGTGACGGTGGTCGATCTATCCGTTCGGCGGCGCGACGATCAAGCTCGTCCAGCAGATCGGCTACGTCCACGCCATGGATCTCCTGCTGACCGGCCGAGCTGATCGACGCCGCGGCAGGCCGCGCGCCTCGGCCTCGTCAACCGCGTCGTGCCCGCCGAGGGCCTCATGGCCTGGGCGCTCGGAGACCGCCGAGGCTGATCGCCGCCAACAGCCCGGCGGCGGTGCAGGCGGTGAAGCGGCAGATCAGCGCGACGATCGCCGACGCACGCCGCTCGCGCGAGGCGCTGGAGCAGGAGCTCGGCGACCGCGTGCGGGCCAGCGCCGAGTTCGGGAAGGCGTCGCCGCGTTCGCGAGAAGCGCCGCCCGCGCTACGACTGAGACGGCGCCGCGCGCGCAGGCCGCGGGCGCCGAAGGCGAGCAACGCAGACCGCGACCCACGCGAGCGCGCCGTCGAAGAAGAACGCGCCGGGAAGGCTGACGCGCGGCGATCGCCTTGAACAATACATGAAAGC
>ERZ1370068.101-contig-10088_pt1 | contig 24867 bp, 27 predicted proteins | sample MGYA00561227_ERZ1370068 | MGnify/ENA primary metagenome ERZ1370068 (study PRJEB38410, sample SAMEA6850437) | metagenome | study: Metagenomic assessment of the ecological functions of the soil: analysis of the soil microbiota associated with the...
ATTGTACTTCGTTCAGTTACGTATTGCCGGTGATGCTCACGGCGCGCGGCGAGGAGCAGGACCTGGTGAAGGCGCTCGAGCTCGGCGCCGACGACTACCTGACGAAGCCGTTCAGTCCGCGAACCTTGCTGGCGCGCGTCAAGGCGCTGCTGCGCCGCGCCAGCGCCGATCGTGCGCACGCGCCGCTGTCCGCCGGGCCGCGTCACGCTCGATCTCGAGGGATACACGGTGCGCATCGGCGACGGCGAAGCCGATCACGCTGACGAAGCTCGAGCTGCGGCTCATGCAGATGCTGCTGGCGCAGGCCGGGCGCGCGGTGAATTCCGATCGCCTGCTGGTGCAGGTGTGGGGACATCGCGGTTCAGGCGACCGGCAGTTGCTCAAGCAGCTCGTGCACCGGCTGCGCCACAAGATCGAAGCCAACCCGGCCGTGCCGCAGGTGCTGCAGACTGCGGCGCCGTCGCGGCTACAAGCTGGTGGTCGATCGAAACCTGGGCGTCCGCACTTCGACTACGTGGCCCTGCTACGCCGCCGGTGATCTGGTCGAACACGCCGCCGTTGGCGAAAGTGCTCTTTCTGCGCGAGCTTCCAGCCGCCGAAGTGCGTCGATGGTGACCAGCTCCACCTGCGCAAACTGGCTGGCGTATTTCGCCGGCGATCGCGGCGTCGCGCGGGCGGTAGAAATTCTGCGCGGCGATCTCCTGGCCCTCGGGCGTATACAGGAACTCGAGGTACGCCTGCGGCGACGGCGCGCGTGCCGCGGCGGAGCACGACCTTGTCGACGACGGCGACCGACGGTTCGGCGAGCATGCTGATCGACGGCACGACGATTTCGAACTTGCGCGCTGCCGCGTTCGCGCAGCGCCAGGTGCGCTTCGTTCTCCCACGAGATGGCGACGTCGCCGATGCCGCGCTGGGCAAAGGTGGTCAACGAACCGCGCGCGCCGGTGTCGAGCACCGGCACGTTCTTGTACAGCTTGCGCACGAATTCCGCGCGCTCGCCTCGTTGCCGCCCGGCTGCTTCTCGGCCCAGGCCCAGGCCGCGAGGTAGTTCCAGCGCGCGCCGCCGGAGGTCTTGGGGTTCGGCGTGATCACCTGCACGCCGTCGCGCACGAGGTCGCCCCAGTCGTGGATCTTCTTCGGGTTGCCGGCGCGCACGAGGAACACGATGGTCGAGACGTACGGCGCGCTGTTGTGCGGCAGGCGCTGTTCCCAGTTGAGCGGCAGCAGCTTGCCCTCGGCGGCGATCTTGTCGATGTCGCCCGCGAGCGCCAGCGTCACCACGTCCGCGGGCAATCCGTCGATGACCGCGCGCGCCTGGCGGCCGGAGCCGCCGTGCGACTGGTTGATGCGCACATCCTGGCCGGTGGTCTGCTTCCAGTGCTTCGCGAACGCGACGTTGATGTCTTCGTAGAGCTCGCGCGTCGGATCGTAGGACGCATTGAGCAGCGTGACTTCGCCCGAAGGCCCATTGCCGCACGAGCCCAGCAACAGCGAGGCACGCACGCGAGCGCAGCAGCGCGCGAAGATTCTGCGTTTCGATCATTGCCGGGTCCCCGTGACGAGCGGGACCGGAGACTAGCAGCTCTCCTGCGCCGATTCGACCAGGTTGTGCGCTGCGCCAGTGAGCGGGCGAGCGTCGCCGCGTGCTCGCGCAGCTCCGGAACCGCGGTGGCTTCCCAGTCCCGCGCGCGCAGCCACGGGCCGAGGTAGTACAGCCTATCTACCGGCGCGCCGTCGCGCGACAATCGGCCGGCCGTCGTCGGCGACGTCGATGCCGAGCGACAGCGCGTCGGCGACGGATGGTCCCGCTCGACAGCAGCGATTGCACCAGCGGATCCGCGACGCGCGCCGACGCGGCACTCCGGGCCGGTGCAGTTGACGATCCGGTCCACGAGCCAGGCGCGCGTGCGCGTGGCGCCGCGCGGCCGCCAGATGACTTCGACGGCATCGTCGAGTTCGTTCACTTCTTCGAGCCGGCCCGCGTGGACGTCGAGAACGCCGGCGCGCGCCAGCGATCGCACGGCGCTCAGCGGTCCGGCCGGCACGCGGTGGCGATTCACTTCCCACGACGAGCGGACGTGGCGCAGGAACCGCGCGCGCTGCGCGTGCGATCGAGCGCGCGCCATTGCGCGGCGCAGCTGTCCGCGCGCGAGTGCCAGCACTTCGCGCCAGTCACCGCCGGCGCTGTCGACCGCTTCGGTCAGCGTGCGAAAGGCCCGCACGAGGCGTCGCGTCGAGCCGCGCGCCGCCTCGAGCGCGCCGGCGACATCGGGCTTGATCGCCGGCAACGACGCTCGAAGCCTGCGGCTCCGGGCATCCACCCGTGGCGCGACAGCACGTGGATGTTCCTGACGCGCGGACGCAGGGCGGCGAGCCGCAGCGCCGCGTCGACCATCGTGAGGCCACTGCCGACGAGCAGCACGCTGCCGATGTCTTCCTGATTCGCGAGCGTGCCGATGCTCCACGGATCGCTGACGTATCGAGCGCTGTGCGCCAGGTGCGCGAGCTCGGCAGGCGTCGCGGGCGGCGGATTGCCGAGCGCCAGCACCACGTCGTCGGCAGGCAGCGGCGTGCCGTCGTCGAGCCACAGCAACCAGCGGTCGTCACTGGCGCCGCAGCTGCCACGCGCTGGCGCGATGGTGAACGCACTCGACGCTCGGCGGCGCGGCCGCGCGCGCTTCGGCGAAACGGGCGCGCAGATAGTCGCCGTACACCTGCCGCGGCAGATAGTCGCCGGGCGCGGCGTGAATTCCCTGTGACTTCAGATAGTCGAGGAAATCGCCGGGCCGCGCGCTATCCACCGACATCTGCCCGGCGGCGACGTTGAGCGGATAGGGATAGTCGCGCGTGGCGTAAGCGACGCCGGCGCCGATTTCCGAGCGCGGATCGATGAGCGCGATGCGCAGGATGCTGCGGCGATGCTGCCGACGCCGCTTCCTTCAGGAGATGAATCGCGAGCGTGGTCCCGGAAAATCCCGCGCCGACGATGGCGACGCGCCACGCGCGGCCGGAGACTCGCGTCTCGGGTGTCGGTCGAAATTGCGGCGCTCACCGCTCCATGGCTTCTGGCCTGCATGCGCGGCAGTATCCGAACGCGGCGGTCACGGCGTCGATTCCGTGCCGGTATGAAATCGGTTATGCCGGATGTGACAGCATCTTGCACTCGTCCGGCTGGCCGGTCTCATCGCCGGACGTCGCTCACATATATGAGGAGTGACTCGATGCGTTCCACCCTGGGTCTTGCTCTCGCACGTGGTCGTTCAGCCTGACCGCGCAGGCTGCGCCGGACAAGATGCAGGCGGCGGAAGTCGGTGAGGGCGGCACGCTGTCGGTGCAGACGCGGCCCGTGCCGCAGCCCGGCGCCGGGCGAAGTGCTCATCAAGGTGCGCGCGGCCGGCGTGAATCCGGTGGACTGGAAAGTCCGCGCAGCGGCGTCTCGGCATGGTGCCGGGCACGGATGTCTCGGGAACCATCGACACGCTGGGTGAAGGCGTCACGGACTGGAAGGTCGGCGACCAGGTGCTCGGGTTCGCGCGGCAGAGCGGCAGCTACGCCGAAGTACGCCGTCATCTCCGGTCACGAGCCTCGCGCGCAAGCCGAAGTCCATGACCTTCGAGCAGGCCGCCGGTGTGCCCATCGCGGCCGAGACCGCGTATCGCGCGTTGCACGAGACCGGCAAGATCGCGCGCGGACAGACCGTGCTCATCCACGGCGCCGCGGGTGGCGTGGGTTCCGCCGCCGTGCAGATCGCCAAGGCGGCCGGCGCGCGCGTCATCGGCACCGCCTCGTCTAACAATCACGATTTCCTGCGCTCGCTGGGTGTCGATCAGGTCATCGACTACCAGCAGCCAGAGATTCGAAGACGTGGTGAAGAACGTCGACCTCGTGCTCAACACCGCCGATGCCGACACCACCGCGCGTTCCATCGGCGTGGTGCGCGCGGGTGGCACGCTCGTGTCCATCGTCGGCGCCGCCGAACGCCGGCAGCTTGCGCCGCGGCGAAGATCCGCTGCGCGCGTCCGGATCGCGAAACCGGCGCACTCGAACGCCGACATGCTGGCGCGCGTGGTGGAGCTGGCCGACGCCGGCAAGTTCAAGGTGTTCGTCGAGGCAACCTATCTCGCTGGCCGACGCCGCCAAGGCCTGGGACAAGAGCCGTGAAGGCCACACGCGTGGCAAGCTCATCATCACGGTGTCGGAAGGCCCGACGATGAAGCACCAGTAGACGTCCGAAGGGGGAGTCATGCGCAAGCAGGTGGCGCGCGCGGCGTGTTTGGCCGCGCTGGGAATGTTGCTGGTCCAGGCTCACGCGGCCTCGCCCACGCTCGAACGCGCGCGCGCAGGTGCTGGGCGTCGGTGCCATCCAGAGTCTCGAGTTCGAGGCCAGCGGAAAATACTTTCAATTCACGCAGGCGCCTGCACCCGAACTTCCCTGGCCGCCATTCACGGTCGATGGCTATGTGGCGACGCTCGACTATGCGCGCGCCACCGTGCGCGCGAAGTATCACCGCGTGCAGATTACAGGAGCCCGGTCGCGCCGCCCGCATGCCGAAGCGACGATGGACCAATACGCGGCCGAGGGCATGAGCTGGAACCTCGCGCCGGGCCCCACGGCCATTCCCACCAACCTCGAAGAACGCAATGCGGAGATCTGGGCGTCCCCGCGAGGTTTCGTGAAGGCAGCGCTGGCGAACCACGCCGCCGTGAGCGTGACGAAGGAGGGCGCGTGGGTCACGTTTCAGCCTGGGCAAGCATCGCTACGAAGGTCGCATCGATCCTGGCGGTGAAGTGGCGATGGTGCGCACGTTCATGGATTCGCCGGTGCTCGGCGATACGCCGATCGAGTGGCGCTATTCGCAATACCGCGATTTCGACGGCGTGCGCTTTCCGGCGCGTATCGAGCGGCGGGTGGCCGATCTGCCGTGGTATGACCTCGCGGTGAGCGCGGTGCGCGTCAATACCGCCTCGGCGGTGATCGTTCCGCCGGAAGTGGCCGCAAACCCGCAGCCGTCCATGAATCGCATCGACGTCACCGAGCTTGCGCCGGGCGTGCTCAATTTCGGCGGCGGCTCGCACAACAGCGTGATTGTCGATCAGAAGCAGGGCATCGTGGTCATCGAGGCGCCGCTCAACGAAGCGCGCTCGCTCGCGGTGATCGCCAAGGTCCACGAGCTGTTTCCGGGCAGGAAGATCTCCTGCGTGATCAACACGCACGCGCACTTCGATCACGCGGGCGGCCTGCGCGCCTTCGTCGCGGAGGGCGTGAAGGTCGTTACGCATGAACGCAATGCGGCCTATTACACGCGTGCCTGGAAGCAGCCGCGCACGCTCAATCCCGATGCGCTGTCTGCGTCGAAGCGCAAGCCGCAATTCGAAACGTTCACGGTGAAGTACGCGATCGACGACGGCGATCGCCCGATCGAGATCCATGCCATCGAAGGCAGCGGTCACAACGACGCGTTTGCGATGGTGTATCTGCCGGCGCAGAAGATTCTCGTCGAAGCAGACGCCTGGACGCCCACGCTGACGGGCGCCAAGCCACCCGCAATCATCAATCCGCTGTGGATCAATCTGTACGCCAACATCGAGCGTCTGGCAAACTCGACGTGCAGCGCATCGCGCCGTTGCACGGCGCTGCGCAGGGCATTGCCGACCTGCGTGCGGCCTTGGGCCGGCCCGACCAGCGCGGCGCGTCGGTCGTGGTCTGCGCCACGGTGCCGGCGGTGCGCGCGAGTTGTCCAGCAGCGACAGCAGCGCGAGCACCACGAGCGCCAGCAGCACGCGTCCGAGGTCGGCGCGATTCTCTTCCCGATTGCGCGAGTCCATGCCGCGACGGTAGCCGCGGCCGGGCGCGCGCGGAAATTGCCGGATCGCATTCGCTTATGCCGATCGGATCGTTCCGCCGCGAACGATGCGCGTGGTGAGGTACGCGCCCCCGAGTAGCTAGTCAGGCGATTGCCGGATGTCGACGGTCGAGAGCGCGGTTTCATTTCCGTAACCGCGCGGTCACGCGCACGCGACCGCGTGCGCCCGTGCAAATTCATGCTCGCGGTGATGGCGCTGCTGTCGGCGTCGGTCTCGGCGCGAGAACGCGCCGCGTCCGGAATCGCTGATCAAGTGGCGGCAGTCGGCCTACCAGGTCATCGCCTGGAATTCCGGGCGCATCAAGGCGGCGCTCGCCGGCCAGTACGCGCGCCAGGAAGTGCAGAGCGCGGCGAACGCGCTGGCTGCCGTGGCCAATTCCGGGCTGGCGACGCTGTTCGTCGCCCGGCACCGCGAGCGGCAAGGGCTGGCGCGAGACCACGGCGCGCGATGAGGTTTTCAGCGACGCCGAAAAATTCCGCGCATTGACCGAAGAGTTCGCGCGCGAGGCCAACACGCTGGCGCGCGTTGCCGCCGCCGGCGACCGCACGACGGTCAACGAGCAGTTTCTGAAGGTCGCGCAGACCTGCAAGTCCTGCCACAACCAGTTTCGACAAACCGATTGACCGCCCTGGAGAAATGGATGAACGCGTTGAAGAAGCATCGACTGATTGTTGCAACAGTGGCCCTGCTGGTGAGCGGCTCGTGCTGTCACTGGCGCAGACGCCGCCGGCCGCAGGCGCGGCGCCGCGCAGGCCCCACTCCCGCGGAGCGCGCGATCGAGTACCGCCAGGCGGTCTACAAGGTCGTGGCCGGAAATTTCGGTCCGCTGTCGCAGGCGGCGCAGGGCAAGGCCGAATTCAAGCCGGAGAGTGCGAGCAAACAGGCCGCGCGGCTCGCGCAGATCGCGACCTTCGTCGGCGATGCGTATCCGGACATCTCGAAGGAAGGCAAGACGCGCGCGCTGCCCGCCATCTGGAGCAACCGCAAGGATTTCGACCAGATCGTCGCGGATCTCACCACGCACACGAAGACGCTGGCCGAAGTGGCGGAGAACAGCAGCAGCGCCGGCGACGAGTTCAAGGCGGCGGTCGCGGCCGTGGGCAACGACTGCAAGGCCTGCCACGACAAGTTCCGCTCGAAGTGATCCGAAACGAATTTTGAGGAGACCGCAATGATGTTCAAGAGACTGTTGATTCTGGCTGCCGCGAGCAGCGCGATGTCCAGCGCTGTGCGCCGCAGAGCCCGCCGCGCAGCCCGGCAGCGCGCGACCGAAGCCGCTCGCGCACGAACTCACGCGCGCCGAGTTCGAACAGTTGCTCACCGAAGCCGAACGAGTTGCTCATCATCGACCTGCGCCGGCCGGATGAGCTGACGCAGCATCGGCGGCTTCCCCGTGTACCTGAGCATTCAGGTCAAGGATCTCGAGCAGCAGCTCGACGTGGATTCCGAAGGACCGCACCATCGTGACGGTGTCCAACCACGCAGCGCGCAGCGGCCGCGCCGCGGATCTGCTGACGGCGAAGGGTTTCAAGGTCGCCGGGCTCCGTCGGTGCGCAGACCTATGAAGAGCAGGGCGGCAAGCTGACGAAGATCGAAGTTCCGCCGCCGCGCACGGGTGCGCCCACGGCCGCTGCCGCGACTTCGGCGGCGCCGGCGAGCAAGTAATTCTCGATGGAGGAGGGCCCGCTGCGGCGCGTGTGGGATCTGCCGGTGCGCATCGTGCACTGGTTGCTGGTGATCGGCATCGCGGGTTCGTACGCCACTCACAAACTGGGAGTGGCGTATTTCAGATTATCACCTGTGGTTCGGTTACCTCGTGGTGGTGCTCGCGGCGTTTCGGATCCTCTGGGGTTTCGTCGGCACGCGCCACGCGCGCTTCGCGAGCTTCCTTCGTGGACCGCGCGCCACGGGCGCCTATCTCGTGGCGCTGTTGCGCGGCGCCGCGCCCGCCACGCCGGGTCACAATCCGCTCGGCGGCTGGATGGTGATTTTCCTGCTGCTGTTCCTTGCTGGCGCAGGGCGTCACCGGACTCTTCGCCAATGACGAGATCTTCAATACCGGCCCGCTGTATGGATACATCAGCGACGCGTCTGAGCCTGAAGCTCACCTCCTGGCATCGCCGGCTGTTCGACTGGATCCTCATCGCAGCCGGCGCTGCACGTGCTGGCGGTGATCGGCCACCGCGTGTTCGCCGGGCACGACCTCATCGGGCCCGATGTTCACCGGAAGAAAGCCGGCGCACCTGCTGGGCGAACACGAGGCCATCAGTTCGTCCCGCCTCTGGCTGGCGGCGGTGCTGCTGGCGGGTCTCGCGGTCACGGTGACCTGGCTCGTGCTGCGCGCGCCGGCGCCCGCGGTATTCGGCTTCGAATAGCGCGGTTACAGTTGATTCGGATACCGCCGACTGTAGTTAGTCGCATTCATGCCCGCGCGGGCATATGTCTTCACTCAATCGTGATTGGAACACCGGGCGTGAGCAATTGAGTATTCCCTTCGCACTCCACCCGGAATGGATCCAATGAAGACGACGAATCTGGTCTCCGCGATGTTCCTGTCAGCCCTTGGTTTCATGGCAACCGTCAGCGCCGCTAGATGCGCCCGGCGAAAAAACCCTGGGTCTATCAACCCGTCGCAGCGACCGGCGATTCCCGCCGTCGAAAACACGAAATGGGTTCGCACTCCCATCGACGCGTTCGTGCTCGCGAAACTCGAGGCCGCGAAGCTCGCGCCTTCGAAGGAAGCGGATCGCGCCACGTTCATCCGTCGCGCCACGCTCGACACCTGGGGCCTGCTGCCCACGCCCGACGAAGTGCACGCATTCGAGAAGGATCACTCGAAGGATGCCTACGAAAAGCTGGTCGAGCGCCTGCTCGCCTCGCCGCGTTACGGCGAGCGCTGGGGCCGCCGCTGGCTGGACCTTTCGCGTTATGCCGATAGCGATGGCTACAACGGCGACGGTCCGCGTCCCAACATCTGGCGCTACCGCGACTACGTCATCAAGTCGTTCAACGACGACAAGCCGTACGACCGCTTCGTCAAGGAGCAGATCGCCGGCGATGAGCTCTGGCCCGACGACCAGCAGGCGCTCATCGCCACCGGCTTCCTGCGCAACTTCCCCGACGAGATCAACGCGCGCGACCTGAATCTCAAGAAGCAGGAAGTCGCCAACGATCTCACGGACACCGTGGGAACCGTGCTGCTCGGCAGCACCGTGGGCTGCGCGCAGTGCCACAACCACAAGTTCGACAAGGTTTCGCAGAAGGAGTACTACCAGCTGCAGGCGTACTTCGTGAACGCGAGCTGGCGCGACGACGTGCCGGCGGCCACCGCCGCAGGAAATCGCCGACTACGAAAAGAAGAAGGCGAAGTACGAAGCGGCCACGAAAGACATCCAGGCGAAGATGGATGCGATCCTGCAGCCGGTCATCGACAAGCTCGAGGACGACCGCGTGTTCGGTTTCGTTCCCGAGACGCGCGTGTCCATCACCAAGCCGGAAGCCGAGCGCACGGCCTACGACCGCTGGATCTATCACCGCAATCTCTGGACCATGCAGGGCCGCACGCGCAATGCCGTGGTGCGTCTCAAGCAGAAGGCGCCCGACAAGTACGTCGAATACACGGATCTCGAAGCCGATCTCAAGAAGTTCGACAAGCTGAAGCCGAAGGAGCTCGGCCAGATCTCGACGATCACCGAGCTCGGCCACGCCGATTCGCCGCCGACCTACGTGCTGTTCAAGGGCATCTACGACCGCAAGCTCGAAGAAGTGCAGCCGGGAGTTCCCGCGTTGTTCTCCGATTCGCAGCCGCAGATCAAGCCCACCGCGACGTCGTCCGGCCGGCGCACGGCGCTCGCGAACTGGATCGTGAGCCCGGAAAATCCGCTGACCGCGCGCGTGTTCGTGAACCGCGTGTGGGGCCAGTACTTCGGGCGCGCCATCATCGAAACCGTGGGCGACTTCGGCAAGATGAGCGCCAAGCCGACGAACCCGGAACTGCTCGACTATCTCGCCGATTCGTTCGTGCACGACGGCAACTGGAGCATCAAGGCGCTGCAGCGGCAGATCCTGCTGTCGGCTACCTACCGGCAGTCCTCGGCGTTCCGCGAGGATGCTGAGAAGGTCGATCCGCAGAACACGTTGTTAGCGGTGTTCCCGCGTCAGCGCCTCGATGCGGAGCAGATCCGCGACTCGCTGCTGCAGGCCGCGGGCTTGCTCGACGAGACCATTGGTGGCCCGCCGGTGTATCCGCCGCAGCCGGCCATGGCCAACCAGGCAGGCTTCAACGAGAACACCTGGAAGACCTCGGAGAGTCCGCGCGATCAGAATCGCCGCAGCGTCTACATCTACGTGAAGCGCAACAACCCGTATCCGTTGCTCGACACGTTCGACTGGGCGAATCCCCAGTCGGTGCATGGCAAGCGCGAGGTGACGACCACCGCGCCGCAGGCGCTCGCGCTGATCAACAGCGACCTTGTGTACAGCTGGTCGCAGGTGCTGGCGGGACGCGCGATCCGCGAAGCCGGAGAGAAGGACAGCAAGCGCGTGGCGCGGCTGTTCGAGATCCTCTATGCGCGCGAACCGAGCAAGGAAGAAACGAAGACGCTGCTCGCGTTCCTCGACAGCCAGGAGAAGCTGCTCGCGGCGCAGCTCGCCGACGGCAAGAAGATCGTCGCGCCGGACGGCTATGGCGAGAACCCGCAGGTGGGCGTCGAGGTCGACCAGCTTTACCAGACGCTCTACGGCCGCAGCGCGGATCGCTACGAGAAAGCGGCGCTGGTGTCGTTCGTCGAGAAGCAGCAGAAGCCCGCGGCCGGCAAGCCGGCAGAGCGGCGCCAGGCCGAAGCCGCGATCGACCCGCATGCGGCGCGCGCCGCGGCGTTCGTCGACCTGGCGCACGCGCTCGCGAACTCGAACGAATTCAGCTACCGCTTCTAACTATTACCTTCCGGGAATCACTCCATGACACGCATTACATCTCGCAGGGATCTCCTCATCGGCGCCGGACTCGGCGCCGGCGGCCTGGCGCTCGGTGCGCTGGCTGCCGGGACGCGCGTTCGCGTCGCAGGCCGCGGACAACTTCATCGATCCGCTGGCGCCCGAAGCAGCCGCACTTTCCCGCGAAGGTGAAGTCGGTGATCTGGCTGCACATGGCCGGCGCGCCGAGCACGCTCGACCTGTTCGACTACAAGCCGCAGCTCATCAAGCTGCACGGCCAGCCGCTGCCGGAGTCGTTCTCGAAGAACCTCAAGACCGCGCACCGACGGCGGCGTGGGCGCGCTCACCGCGACGCCGCGCACCTGGAAGCAGTACGGTGAGACCGGCGCGTGGGTGTCGGACCTGCTGCCCAACATCGCCAAGCACGTCGACAACATTTCGTTCCTCAAGGGTTGCAAGACCGAGGGCAGCACGCACGTCATCTCGTCGCTGAAGCTGCACACCAGCGCGCTCACGCCGGGGCGTCCGTCGCTGGGCGCGTGGATCACGTACGGTCTCGGCAGCGCGAATCCGGATCTTCCGGCCTTCGTCGTGTTGCCGACCGGCAAGGGCGGCGCGGGTGGCGGCAACGGCCAGGTGATCTGGAGCGCCGGATTCCTGCCGGCTACCTACCAGGGAACGTCGTTCCGCCAGGGCGACTCTCCGATCCTGTTCCTCGATCGGCCGGAACGCGTGGTGCAGACGGAGCAGCGCGCCACGCTCGACCTGCTGAAGCAGATCAACGAGAAGCACGCCTCGCGATATCCCGCCGACACCGAGCTCGAAGCGCGCACGCGTTCGTACGATCTCGCGTATCGCATGCAGGTCGCGGCGCCCGAGGCCGTGGATCTCAAGCAGGAAACCGCGGCGACGCGCGCCATGTACGGCATCGGCGAAACGCCCACGGACGAATACGGCACCGCGGTGCTGCGCGCGCGCCGTCTCGTCGAACGCGGCGTGCGCTTCGTGCACGTCATCTCCGGCACGCAGGAAGATGGCATCCAGTCCTGGGACGCTCACCAGGAGATCGAGAAGAATCACGCCGTCATGTCGAAGACCGGTCGACAAGCCGATCGCGCGCTGCTGCGCGACCTCAAGGCGCGCGGCCTGCTCGACAGCACGCTGGTAGTTTGGACCTCCGGAATTCGGCCGCACGCCTTACGGCCAGACCGGCGACGGCCGCGACCACAACCCCTGGGGCTACACGAGCTGGATCGCCGGCGGCGGCATCAAGCCGGGCACGTATGGCGCCACCGACGAAATCGGCCTGCGCGCGCAGGAAGGCATCGTCGACACCTACGACCTGCAGGCGACGGTGCTGCAACCAGTTAGGCCTGGATTTCCAGAAGCTCACCTTCCAGCACCAGGGCCGCACCGAAAAGGCGACCACGGTGTTCGGCGACGTGATCAAACCCATCCTGGCCTGACAAGACACGCGATGCGTAGAAACTGGTTGGCGGCCGGCGTCCTGATGACGCTGGCCGCGAGTGTGATGGCGGCCGACATCGACTTCAGCGACTTCGATGACGATCTCATGCAGTCGATGGACGATGCGATCAAGGAGCTCGACTCCAATGTCGGCGGCCAGGATGCGAAGGCGTCGCTGGCCAATGCCGCAGTGCTGCGCGATGGGTTTGCGTGGGCGGAGAAATATTTCGCGGCCAAGCCCGAGGCGCCGCTCGGCGCCGGCTACGCGCGCGAAGGCCAGGAGCATCTCGCCGCGGTGGTGCAGGCCGATCGAGGCGGGAAACTTCGACGCCGCGTCGAACGGCGTGCGTGCGGTGGTCAGGACCTGCAAGGCCTGCCACGAAGCCTACAAGCCACCCGGAATGAAATCGGCAGCCGCGCGCCGGCGATGCGCGTCGCTGGTCTGCGTCGCGCTGTCATGGCGGCGCTGTCGTTCGGCGTCGCCGCGCAGAACCTCCTCGACTTCGACGACTGGATGCAGCGCATCGAAGACGGCAGCCTGGACCTTCAGCGCGCACATCGCCGCGCGCGACCCGAAAGCAGCGAGCGGCGCCGCGCGCGAAATCGAAGAGCTGTACGGACTGATGGAAAAGTTTTTCGAAAAGCGTGGCAGCGCGGACGACGCGGTGCGCTGGTCGCGCGAAGGCCGTGAGTTCGCCGTTCGAGGCGCAAGCGGACATCGCGGCGCGGCCGGTTCGTATCCGCGCGCCGCAATGCGCTCGCGATTGCGCACGGCTGCCGCGATTGCCACTTCAACTACAAACCTCTGTAAACCTGATTTTCCTGGGAGCACGACATGTCTCGCACTCTTATATATGCAGCCCTGGCAGCGCTCACGCTGAACGGAGTCTCGGGTTCGGCCGAAGCCGCTGGCAAGCCGGACCGGACGCTCACGCGCGCCGCCAAGGCGCTGGGCGCAGCGGAAATCTCGGCGCTGGAATTCGCCGCCACCGGTAGTTGGTACCAGTTCGGACAGGCGCCGGCGCCGGGCCTGGCCTGGCCGCAGTTCGCCGTCTCCAACTACCGCGCGAGCATCGACTACGGCACGCCGGCCGCGCGCGTGCAGATCACGCGCTCGCAGGTCGTGGAGCCGAATCGCGTGCGCCCCGCGCCGGTGGAGCAGAAGGTCGACCAGTTCGTCGCCGGAGCCAGTGCCTGGAACGCGCCCGCGAACGCAGCCGCCGGAGCAGCGCCCAACGCGCAACCTGCCGCGGTCGAGGAGCGCCGCGCGGAGATCTGGTCGACGCCGCAGGGATTCGTGAAGGCCGCGCTGGCCAACGACGCGCAGGTCGAGCGCAAGTCCGGCGTGAGCCGCGTCGGAGTTCACCGCCGGCGGCAAATACCGCTTTGAAGGTGAGCTCAATGCCGCGGGCGAGGTCACGCGCGTCCGCACGTGGATCGACAATCCGGTGCTCGGCGACACCTTGCTGGAAACCGAGTTTGGCGACTACCAGAAGTTTGGCGCCGTGCGCTTCCCGCGCCACATCGTGCGCAGCCTCGGTGGTCATCCGGTGCTCGATCTCAACGTGAGCGAAGTGCGCGTCGACGGCGTGTCGGTGAGCGCGGCGCCCGCGAATCTCGCGCCGGCCGCGGCTCCCGAGGTCAAGAGTGACACGCCTCGACGACGGCGTGTTCTATCTCACCGGCGGCACGCACCACAGTTTGCTCGTCGAGCAGGACGATCACCTGGTCGTCGTCGAAGCGCCGCAGAACGAAGCGCGGTCGCTCGCGGTCATCGCCAAGGCGAAGGAGCTCGCGCCGGGCAAGCCGATCAAGTACCTGGTCAACACGCACGCGCACTTCGATCACTCCGGCGGACTGCGCACGTATGTCAACGAAGGCGCGATCATCGTGACCGACGCCGCCAATCGCGCGTTCTACGAGCAGGCCTGGGCAGCGCCGCGGACCATCAATCCCGATGCGCTGGCGCGCTCGGGCAAGACCGCGCGCTTCGAAACGTTCAGCGGCAAACACGTGCTCGCCGGTCGCATTCCGGTCGAGGTGCACGCCATCACCGGCAGCGGCCACAACGACGCGTTCTCGCTGGTCTATCTACCGACGCAGAAGATCCTCGTCGAGGCCGACGCCTATACGCCGGTTGCGCTCGGCGCGCCTGTGCCGACGCCGCCGAATCCTTACACGGTGAACCTGGCGGACAACCTCAAGCGGCTGGGACTCGAGGTGTGGCAGATCGCCGCGCTGCACGGTCCTCGCGTGGTCGACGTTCGAAGACCTGCGCATCGCCGCCGGGCTCGTGACGCCGGCGCCGCCGACTACGGGCGGCGCGGTGAAAACGGAATCGCCGGGCGTGGTGAAGGCCGGCACGGCGATTGAACTCGTCGCGCAGGGCTTCGACGGCACCGAGGGGCCGCTGGCATTGCCGGATGGCTCGCTGATCTTCACCGAGAATCGCGTCGACCGTGTGCGCCGCATCAGCGGCCGACGGCGCGGTCTCGGTATTCCTCGAGCGCGGCCGCAATCCGAACGCGCTCGCGCGCGCGTCCGGACGGCAGCATCATCGCGGCGCAGACCGCCGCGCCCGGCATCGCGCGTGATCTATCCCGCCGAGCAAGGCGCGGGTGCTCGTCGACGAGCTACGAGGGCAAGCCGTTGAACCGGCCCAACGATCTGATCGTCGATCGCAGCCGGCGGCATCTACTTCACCGATCCGGGTGCGGGTGCCGGTCAGCGCCAGCCCGGTGTCGCGGCCCTGGTCGCGCCACCGATTCCCGCGCTGTATTTTCTGCATCCCAAGGGCGAGCTGCGCCAGCTCACCACGGACATCAAGCGTCCGAACGGCGTTTCGCTGAGCCCCGACGAGAAGACGCTGTATGTCGCCGACACTTATCGGTGAGTACGTGCTGGCCTATCAAGTGGCCGCGGACGGCGCCGTGTCGCAGCGCGAAGAATTTCGCGCGGCTCGCCGGATTCAAACAGACCGATAACGGCCCGAGCGAGCGGCGCGGACGGTCTCGCAGTCGATGCGCAAGGGCGGCTGTACGTGGCGAGCTCCGCCGGCGTCGAGATTTTCGATCGGCGCGGCAAGGCGACTCGGTGTGATCGAGCTGCCCAAGGCGCCGCAGAATCTCGCGTTCGCCGGATCGATCGCCGCACTCTGTACGTCGTCGGACGCGGCGCGGTGTGGAAGATCCGACACGCTCACCGGCGGACCCGCAGGGCCGCGGCAAGTGACGCGCATCACCGACCGTTAGCCAATCCGCGAGACAAGCCTGAGCCAGACAACGAGACAAGTTAGCCAGAAATCGAGACAGCGGAACTGCAAAGTCGCGCGATGCATGCGTGTCGACGACATTTCCCTATGGACTTCGCGCGCGATGCGAGTATTTTTGCAGCGCTCACAGGGGGACTTCGTCGGCGTTTGGTGCCGCGATACGCGGCGCAATTGATTCATGGAGTGAATCGTTCCGTGCAGGGATTGCATGTGCTGCGAAAAGACACGCGCATTCCCTGCAGCTCTCTTCCCACTCCTGCCAACGCTGACAAGCCATTGGTACTTTCGTTGCCAGGAGAACTTAACATGTCTCGTTCATTGCCTACGGCCGGGTCACGGACCCGGTTGCGATGGTTGTTAGCCACGCTGGTCGTGGCGTCTGCAGGAGCTTCGAGCGCATTTGCGCAAACGCCGGATGTCAGGTGACCTACACCGCCCCGACCTGGACGGGTGGAAACGGATTCGGCGCCAGCATCGACATCCGGAACACCGGACCGGCGATCAACGGCTGGAACTCTGGTATTCAACTTCCCGAATGGTCAGCGCATCCAGAACGGCTGGCCCGTCACGTTCACCCAGCCCGCGGGAAGCGCGACCGTCACCGTTTCGAGCAATGCGCCGTGGAACGCGACGCATCGCCACCAACGCGACGTTCAACGTCGCGTTCAATGGCACATTCAGCGGAGCTAACAACCCGCCGACTTCGTTCACACTGAACGGGACCACCTGCAACGGCGGCGGCACGCACGAACACCGCCCCGACGGTTTCCGTGACGGCGCCCACCGCCGGCCAGGCATTCCCGGCCGGAACGACCAGCGTCAACCTGGCGGCGAACGCCGCTGATCCGGGCGGCGCGGTGGTTCGCGTCGAGTTCCGCGTCGACGGCAACCTGGTGAACACCGACACCACGGCTCCCTACGCCTTCACGGCGACGGGTCTGGCGGCCGGCAGCCATTCGGTCACGGCGACTGCCGTCGACAACGGCAGCCCGGCATTGAGCACCACCTCCACCGCGGTGGCGTTCTCGATCGGCACGACCGGCAATACGGCGCCCGCGGTCTCGGTGACGGCAGTCCGACCGCAGGCCAGGTGTTCGCGGCGGGCGCCACGAGCGTGGATCTCGCCGGCGACCGCCGCGGATACAGGCGGCGCAGTGGTCGCGCGTGCGAGTTCCGCGTCGACGGCACGCTCGTGATCTCCGACACCACGTCTCCGTACAGCCTTCAGCCAGACGGGTCTCGCCGGCGGGCAGCCACACGCGTGACCGTCGACCTGCGGTCGACAACGGCAGTCCGGCGCTGAGCACGGCGTCGGCGGCGGTGCCGTTCACCGATCGGCACGGCAGGCAACACCGCACCCACCGTGACACTCACCGCGCCGACGAGCGGTCAGTCGTTCGCGGCAGGTGCGGCGGTGACGTTGTCCGCGACCGCCAGCCGATCCGGGCGGCGCGGTCATCCGCGTCGAGTTCCGTGTCGACGGCACGCTGGTGTCGAGCGATACGACTTCGCCGTACAGCTTCAACGCGACGGGTCTCGCGGCGGGCAGCCACACGGCGACGGCGACGGCGTTCGACAACGGCACATCCGACGTTGAGCACGGCGACTGCCGCCGTGCCGTTCACGATCGGCAGCGACGGGCGCGGTGTTCCGCGTCAACTCGGCAGGGCCGCATCACCAAGCAACGGCACGGTGTTCCCGGTGCGCTGCGGCATACTGGTTCGGACTCGAAGGACGGCATGAGCCTTCCAACGATCCGACCAACCCCAGCGGCGCGCCGATGGAGCAGTACATCGGCAACACGTTCTGGGCGAATGGCGGCGCGGGCACGGGCCGCACCATCGCAGCAGACCATGCAGGAGATCTCCGGCATGGGCATCAACGTGATCCGGCTGCCGCTGGTTCCGCAGACGCTCAATGCCAACGATCCGCAGGGCACGGGCAGCGTGCTCAAGAATCATCCCTCGGTGCGCATCGCCAATTCGCGGCTCGCGCTCGAGACGATGATCACGGCCGCCGACGCGGCCAACATCGAAGTGCTGCTCGACATCCACTCCTGCTCGAACTACGTGGGCTGGAGAAAGGGCCGCCTGGATGCGCGTCCGCCGTGGGTGGATGCCGACTCGCGACAACTACGACTTCACGCGCGAGAACTACTCGTGCGCGGCGACGGGCAATCCGGCCGCGGTGACGCGCCATCGCAGCCGTACAACCAGGCGATGTGGCTGGACAACCTGCGCACGCTGGCGGGCCTCGGGCACGCAGCTCGGCGTGGACAACATCATCGGCATCGACATCTTCAACGAGCCGTGGGACTACACCTGGGCGGAGTGGAAGTCGCTGGCCGAAGCAGGCGTACGCCGCGATCAATGCCGTGAATCCGAACACGCTGATCTTCGTGCGAGGGCATTCGGCACGTGCGGGCAACGCAGGACGGCACGCCGGCCACGGTCACGCCAGCAGCCGCACGGCAGCACGGCCACCAATCCCGAACTGGGGTGAGCAACCTGTTCGAGGCGGGCGCGAATCCGATCAACATTCCGAAGGACCGGCTGGTGTTCTCGCCGCACACCTACGGACCGTCGGTGTTCGTGCAGAAGATGCTTCATGGATCCGGCGCAGACGGCAGTGCGCGGGGCTCGAGGGCGATGCGGCGGGCGATGCCCGACTGCAACATCGTCATCAACCCGACGCTGCTGCAGCGCTCGGGCTGGGAAGAGCACTTCGGCTATCTCAAGGACCAGGGCTACGGCATGGTGGTCGGCGAGTTCGGCGGCAACCTCGACTGGCCGGCTCGGCCAGGCGAGCATCCGCGACCGCAACCGCTGGAGCTACCTCACGCCGGGCATCGGACGCGACAGTGGCAGAACGCCTTCGTGGACTACCTGGTCTCGAAGGGCATCGAAGGCTGCTACTGGTCGATCAATCCGGAATCCGGCGACACCGCCGGCTGGTACGGCCACGCCTACGATCCGGTCTCCAATACCGCCGGGCTGGGGTCGAGTGGCGCACCTTCGATCAGCGCAAGACGAATCTGTTGAACAGACTCTGGGGTAGATAGGACGTCACCTCAGGGCTGTCGGATGGCCGGGGCTGGGTAAAACCAGCCCCGGTCATCGGAGCGAGATGGAAGCGGCGCCAAGGACGGCGCTCACCGTCATCGCGATTGATACCGGAATGTTACCGGTGCGGGTCCCTTCCGGTTACGGCGCGGGTCTGCGCGATACGCGCGGCATATGTGAATGCGATTCCGCAATTTCCCAACGCAGGAGCGGCGTAGTTAGCTTCTCATCGCATGAGTACGCCAGCACCTGCGCTTCCCGCTTCATCGCGTCCCGCGCCGCCTCCGCGCGCCGGCAGCGAGCGCTCAACCGTTTTCCACTGCAGTGGCACGACGTGCCGCTGGCCGATGCCGGTCCCTGGCGCGGCGGCAAGGCGCCGGCACCGCGCGCTGGAAGTTGGCGCTCGCTTGCGCTAATCGCGGTGCTCGCGGCGCACGGCTTCGGGCGTCTGGTACGGCAATAGCGTCTCGCTGACTTCGGACGCGACGCCGAAGAAGAACCACGCTGGCGCTCGAGATCGTGCGGCCGCCGAAGCCGTTGCCGAGTCGAACCGCCACCTCCGCCTCCAGAAACGCCTCCGCCCAAGGCGCCACCGCCGATCCAGACCGCGGCAGTGGTGCGCGAAGCGACGATGCCCGTGGCGCCCGTCGGAGACCGTGGCCGCGGTTGCGCCAGCCGAGCCTGCGCCATCGCGCCACCTGAACCGGTGCAAAGCCGGCATTCGGTGGCATCGGCTACAAGAACAATCCGCCGCCTGACTACCCGACGCATGGCCGTGCGCCAGGGCTGGCAGGGCACCGTGCTGCTGCGTGCGCGTGCTGCAGAGCGGCGCCGTCGAGTCCGTCGAAGTGGTGCGCTCGAGCGGCAAGAAGGTGCTCGACGACGCGGCCATCCACACCGTGGAGCGCTGGGTGTTCGCGCCATCGACGCGCGGCAACGCGCGCGATCGATGGCTTCGCCACCGTGCCCATCGAATTCAAGCTCGATTCCTGATTCCTTCTCTTACTGCCAAAGGGATTACCGTGTTCGCTCATTCTTCGTCCATCGCCGTCGCCGCCACCCTCTGGCTGCTCGCCGCGTTCTCCGTCGCCACCTGGGTGCTGATCCTCGCCAAGGCCACGCAGTTCATTCGCGTCGGGCGGCGGCAATCGCCGCTACGCTGAGCGCGTTCCGCGCCGCGCCCAGTCTGCAGTCGGCCGCGGAGATTGCCGACAACCGCAGCGCGTTCGCGCGCCTGGCCGCGGTGGGCTTCGGCGTGCTGCGTCATGCGCCGCCGGCCGATGGCGGCAGTGACGAACACGCCTGGGACCGGCACGAGCTGCTGGAACGAAACCTGAAGCAGCAGGTGCTGCGCGAGCGCCGCACGCTCGGAAGCGGGCTCGCCGGTGCTCGCGAGCGTCGGCAGCACCGGCGCCGTTCGTCGGCCTGTTCGGCACGGTGTGGGAATCATGTCGGCCATGAAGGACATCAGCCGCATCGGCAACGCATCCATCGACGTGGTCGCGGGCCCGATCGGTGAAGCGCTGATCGCCACCGGCATCGGCATCGCGGTCGCCATTCCCGCGGTGCTGGCATTCAACTTCTTCGTGCGACGCGTGAAGTCGGTGATCGCGGATCTCGACGACTTCGCCAACGACTTCCTGAACCTGGCGCAACACGCGCGTGCTGCGCGCGCGACCGCGGCGTCCGCAGGACAGTGCATCGGCGCTGCAACCGCGTCAGCAGGTCCAGGGAGAGCGTCTGAAATGGCCGTTTCCACCTCCGACGACAGCGACGTGCTGAGCGAGAATCAACATCACGCCGCTGGTCGACGTCGATGCTGGTGCTGCTGGTCGCCTTCGTCATCACCATTCCCGCGCTGACCAACGCCATCCACATCAACCTGCCGCGCACCGTGCAGACCACGCCGCCCGGAGCAGCAGAAGGCCATCACGGTGACCGTCGACACCGCGGGCGCGGTGTACTTCGACGACGTGCTGGTGGCGCCGGCGCGATCTCGAACAGCGCCTCGAGCAGCATCAAGGCCGGCGATCGCCGAGCCGTCGCTGCATCTGCGCGCAGATGACCGCGTGCCCTATGGCGCGGTGGCCAAGGTGATGGCCGGCGATCGAGCACTCCGGAATCTCCAAAGTCTCGGTACTCACCGACAACCAATAGACGCCACGCGGATTGCGATCCGTTGCCCGGAATCCGGCGACGGCTCCCCGACGTCGTGCTCTCAAACAACTCAGACTCAACTGGTAGATCGACGAAATGAATCTCTCCACGCTTCTCGCGCGATGGTCCATTGCCGCCGCCGTCTCGCTTGCCTTGCTCGTGCCCTCGCTGCGCCCATGCCGCCGATCCGCGCAGCGCCGCCGAGATCCAGGCGGAGATCGACCGCCTGACGCGTGGAGCTCGAAGCGCAGAAGCAGGCGCTGGCGCGCGGCGCGATCGCCGCCGCGCCGCGTGAAGTCGCCGCAGCGCCACAGTCGCGCGAGCGACGCCCCAGGACACTGCGCTCGGCAAGGTGACGGTGCGCGCGCGCAACCGCCTCGAGCCGCTGCAGGAGGTCCCGCTGTCGATCTCGGTGGTGACCGGCAAGGAGCTCGACCGCCTGCAGGCCACGGAAATCGGCGCCATCACGCAGCGCGCGTCCAACGTGTCGTGGAACCTCGGGCAACCAGCGCACCAGTAGTTTGTCGATCCGCGGCGTCGGGCCGGCAGGGACAGACCGAGGCGCAGGATCCGTCGGTCGGGTTTCATCGTCGATGGCGTGAGCTACGGCTACAACGCGCTGACGTCGAGCTTCGACTTCATCGACATCGACACCGTCGAGGTCACGCGCGGTCCGCAGGGCACGCTGCTCGGCAAGAACGCGAGCCTGGGCGTGGTGAGCGTCAACACGCGGCGACCCGTCGTTCACGCCGGATGCGAACTATTCGCTGACCTATCGGTGACTGGGACACGGTAATCGTGCGCGGCGCGGTGGCGGTCCGATCGTCGACGGCAAGCTCGCGTGGCGCGGCGCTTTCAATGCCAACAAGGGACAGGGCGACATCAAGAACGAATACAACCGCGACATCACGCTGGACCAACAAGGATCGCGTCTACGGCCGCGTGCAGCTGCTGTGTGCACGCCCGACCGACAACTTCAGCGCGCGACTGTCGGTCGACGCGCAGCCGCGCGGCAGCGAGACCACGAACGGCCGCACCATTCAACACGCCGACGCCACGGCTTCTATCCGAACGGCGCGCTCAATACTCTCGCCACGGACAACGTCGACGCGTCTCAGCGCGGCCGTGGTTCACGCAGCTCGGCGAGCTATACCTACGCAGGACGACTATCTATACGGCGGCGGCGACGACGAAGTAAACAACGACAACGCGCGCCCGCTGGTCACCGGCAGCAACGGCGCGTCGCTGACAGCTCGACTGGAACGCTCGGCGACGTTCAGACATCACGTCCATCTCGGCGCTACAAGGACTATCACTTCCAGGCGGTCAACGACGACGGCACAGTCTTCGACGTGTATCGCAATGCCGGCGGCTTCTGGAACGACTACAAGCAGTGGAGTCAGGAGCTGCGCGTCCAGCGAGCACGCTGGGCGAACTTGCCGACTACCAGAGCGGGCCTGTTACTGACTTGAAAGTACACAACGTGGCCGACTACCGCCGCGGCTGGGGCAACGACGCCGGCGCGTGGTTCGCGACTCACAGCGCAGTACGGCCGCCTCGATCGCGCGGTGAATCCGGACGGCAGCGTCAGCGGCGGTCGTGCGCTGCTGCAGAACTCGCTCGACCGGCGTGTTGATGTCGTTCAACTCGCCGGCCGGCGTGCAGGACATCCAGAACGAGAGCATCGGCGGCTGTTCGGTCAGGTCAACTGGCACATGGCTGACGCCTTCACCGCTGACCACCGGCGTGCGATTCACGCACGAGGATCGTCAAACTACTTCCCGCAGCCAGCATCAAGGACTACGGTAGCAGCGCGCCGGAGCTCAATCCGGCATGTGGTGAACAACGTCGACGCTGCGGCGGTTCTTACTCGACTGCGACACGGCGCGCTCAGATCCCTGGCACGACCAGCTCGAGCCGCGCAGCTGCCAAACCGGCGCGACCTGGTCGCGCTCAAGTACTTCGGCGTCGCCGCCACTGGCGACGCCGGCGCCGCGTACAACAGCCTCACCGCGGCAGCAACAGCAGCGAGGTGGCCGATGCCAAGGCCATCCGCCAGCTCGCAGATCGGCGTGGTCTTCGCCGAGCCACCGTCGCCGAAGGCTTCACGGACACCCAGCCGGCGTTCGGGTAGTGAGCCCGAGCTACAAGATCAGCGACGAGGTGTTCGACCTACGTGTCGTGGCAGCACGGCGAGAAGGCGGGTATCTCGCAGTTCGTCAACGGCGCGTCGAACCGTGGTCGTGCGGCGGAGAAGACCGATGCCTACGAAATCGGGCTCAAGACCGTGTCTGCTCAACTGACACGCTGGTGTTCAACACGGCGGTGTTCTATTCGGAAATCGAGAACTACCAGCAGCAGGTGCGCATGGTCGACGAGTACACCACCGCACCTGAACGTTGCCAACGGCGTCACGCCGTCCATTGCCTACACCTCGGCGACCGGCAACGTGCCGCTCAGACGGTGCAGGGGCGTGGAGATCGACGGCGTCTACGCCGGCATTCCGGAACACGCACCATCCGTTTCTCGGGTGCCTACAACGATGCCTACTACGCGCGATTTCCCCAATCTCGCGCAGCCGGTCAGAACGGCTATCGCCGGCGCACCGGCTATCGCGTGCCAGCGGCGGAACTCTGCCGGGCTCGTTCAAGTACGCCTTCAATCTCGGTATCGATTATCGCGTGCCGTTCTCGGGCGCTCGAGTTCCACACCAGTGCCAACGCGCGCGTGGCAGAGCAAGTTCAACAGCGACGTGGCGCTGTCAGCAGCTACGCGTGGATCCCGGCCGTACGCTGGTGGATCTGTCGCTTGGGCGTCGGCACGCGCAGCGCGGTTTCCGACGCTGAGCTTGCTGCTCAGAACGCGCTCGACGACGACACGAACGTGTCGCAGACCTGGAACAGCTACGGCCCGGCGTTCCCGCGCTGGTGGGGCGTGGTGTTCAGCGGCAAAGTTGTAGCTGGTAACTGCTGGCATCATTGTGCGGTAAGTCGCGCTGAAGCCGGGTGAAGAACTTCCTGTCGATGGTCGGCGCGCGTTGTCGTTGCAGGCATGCGCCCATGATCTGTCGCATGTGGCACGGCCGAACCGCGCGCAACCAAGGCGGCCGCATACGCGGCGTTCCTGGGTACGGCGCGCGATCCCCGACTACCGCTCGGTGCCGGGAGTCACCTGACGTGGCGATTCCGATGCGGCGCGAGCGCGGCGGTGACGCATTTCCTCACGGTCACGCGCTGGCAATCGGAAGACGCGATCCGCGCGTTCGCCGGGTGACGAGACCTGCTGAAGGCCGAGTACTACCCGAAGACGAGGGCTTCCTGCTGGAGTTCGAGCCGACCGTGCAACACTTTGAGGTGGCGCTCCCGGGGTGGCGGATCGGCCCAGGTGAAACTGTCGATCACGCTGGTCGTGCCCATAGAACCGTAAACATCCGCTGGCGTCTCGGCTACCCTTGGGCGGCTCATGAACGCCCCGAACATCGGTCAGTCGCCGCAATTCGACGCGGGCAATCCGCTTGCCGAGGCCAGCATCCGGCGCGCGACGTGGCTCACGGCCATCATGATGGTGGTGGAGATTGCCGGCGGCTGGTGGTTCGACTCGATGGCGGTGCTGGCGGACGGCTGGCACGCGGGTTCTCACACGCTGGCGCTGGGACTTTCGGCATTCGCCTATTCGCGCGGCGGCGTCATGCGCGCCACGGCCGATTACGCATTCGGAACCTGGAAGATCGGGGTCCTGGGCGGCTATACCAGCGCAATCTTCCTGCTGGGCATCTGGCGCTGATGATTTTCCAGTCGATCGAACGACTGGTGAGGCCATGAGCCATTCACTATATTGAAGCCATTGCGATCGCAGTGGTGGGACTGGCCGTCAATCTCCTCTGTGCGTGGTGGCTGCGCGGTCTCATGACCATGCGCATGACATCGACCATGGCCACGCATGGGCACGGGCACGACCATGGGCGGCATGCGGACGCTGAACATGCGCTCCGCGTACATGCATGTGCTCGCCGATGCGGCGACCTCGGTGCTCGCCATCGTCGCGCTGTTCGGTGGCCTGCTGTGGGAGCGCCTCGTGGCTGGATCGGTCGTGGGCAGCAATACGTAA
>ERZ1370068.8620-contig-746_pt1 | contig 24852 bp, 46 predicted proteins | sample MGYA00561227_ERZ1370068 | MGnify/ENA primary metagenome ERZ1370068 (study PRJEB38410, sample SAMEA6850437) | metagenome | study: Metagenomic assessment of the ecological functions of the soil: analysis of the soil microbiota associated with the...
GCTTCGCCGCCCGTCGAGATCCGCCGTCGTCACGCCCGGCGCCACCATCGCCGCGAGCTCAGCGAGGATCGCGCGACGAGCGGTTCGCCGCACGCATCTGCTCGAGCTCCGCCGGCGACTTGCAGACGATCACGCGCGACCTCGCGTCCCGCGGCGCCAGCCGCCGACGCTTCCGGATCGCCATCGTCCATCGCCGCGGTGACCACGTCCGGCGGCTGGTTGCCGTCGATCGTCCGGAACGTCGGCCGCCCCGAGTAGAACTCCACGATCGGCCTGCGTCTGCCGGTGGTAGACCTTCAGCCGTCCCGCCACGATCCCGTCGCTGTCGTCGGTCGCGCGTGGACCAGCGCGCCGCCGCACTTCGCCGCAGGCCGACGTCCACTCGATCGGCGCGTTGACGCCGCAGCTGCCGCAGATCCGCCGCGCGGCGAGCCGCCGCAGCGAGCACGTCCTCCGGCACCACGATGTCGAGCACGACCAGCGGCCCGCGGCTGCCTCACGATCCCGTCGAGCGCGGTCGCCTGCGCCACGGTCCGCGGAAAGCCGTCGAGCACGAACCCGCACTCGGTGTCCGCCGCTTCAGCCGATCCCCGCACGATCCCGATCATCACGCTCGTCGCCGACCAGCTTGCCGGCGTCCATCGTCCGCCTTGCCGCGCGGCCGCATCGGCGTGCCGCGCCTGACCGCCTCGCGCAGGATGTCGCCGCGTCGAGATCTTCGGCAGCCCGTGAGTCCGCGCGACAGCGCTCCGCCTGCGTGCCCTTGCCCGGCCCCGGCGGGCCTGAGCATGACCGACGTTCAGCGCCGCGGTACCCCGGGCGCTGACACCACCTACTGTCCCCGCCGCCCGCGAATCCGCGTCTTCTTCATGAACCCGTCGTAGTGCCGCATGATGAGCTGCGACTCGACCTGCTGCACGGTGTCCATCGCGACGCCGACGATGATCAGCAGCGACGTGCCGCCGAAGTAGAACTGCACGTTCATGCCCTGCGGTGATGAACTGCGGCAGTGTCGCGTCGAGCCGTCTCGCCGATGAACGGAATCGGCGCGACCTTGAAGCCGCTGATCAGGAACTGCGGCAGGATCGCGATCGAGCGCCAGGTAGATCGCGCCCGACCAGCGTGATCCGCGTCAGGATCGTGTCGATGTATTCCGCCGTCCGCTTGCCCGGCCGGATGCCGGGATGAACCCGCCGTACTTCCGCATGTTCTCGGCGACGTCATCCGGGTTGAAGATGATCGCCGTGTAGAAGTAGCAGAAGAAGATGATGCCGGCGATGTACAGCAGGTTGTGCAGCGGCATGCCCGTACGTCGAGCTGCTCGATCGACCGCGCTCGAACCACGCCGCCCTCGCTGAACATCTGCGCAATCGTCGCCGGGAACGCCAGGATCGACGAGGCGAAGATCACCGGGATGACGCCGCCGGTGTTCACCTTGAGCGGGATGTGCGTGCTCGAGCCGCCGCACATCGCGCCGCCCGACGACGCGCTTCGCGTATTGACGGTGACCCGCCGGTGGCCGCGCTCGACGAAGATGATCGCGGCGACGACCGCGACCATCAGCACGATCAGCGATCGAGCACGCGGAGCAGCCCGATCTGGCCGGTCCGCATCTGATCGAACGTCGCGAGCACCGCGCGCGGCAGGTTCGACGACGATGCCCGCGAAGATGATGAGCGACATGCCGTTGCCGATGCCGCGCTCGGTGATCTGCTCGCCGAGCCACATGATGAAGGCCGTCCCGGTCGTCAGGGTCAGCACCGTCATCAGGCGGAAGCCCCAGCCCGGGCGTAGACCAGCGGCAGGCCGCCGGCGATGCTCGGTCTGGTCGCTCGAGGAAGATACGCGATGCCGAGCGCCTGCACGACGCTCAGGACGATCGTGCCGTAGCGCGGTACTTGCGTGATCTTGCGGCCGCCCGAGCTCGCCTTCCTTCGACAGCCGCTCGAGTACGGCCAGCACGACCGTCAGCAGCTGCAGGATGATCGACGCGCTGATATACGGCATGATGCCGAGCGCGAAGATCGTCATCTGCGACAGGTTCTTGCCCGGAGAACATGTCGTAGAGGCCGAACATCGTGTTCTTGCGCCTGGTCGGCCAGCAGCTGCCAGCGCCTCGGTGTTCACGCCCGGCGTCGGGATGTGGCCGCCGACGCGGTAGACCGCGAGCAGCCCGAGCGTGAACAGCACGCGCTTGCGCAGGTCGGCGACCGCGAAGATGTTCTTGAGGCTATCATGCCAGCATAGGCTGACCCTCCTACGCCAAGACCTCGGCCGTACCGCCGGCCGCGGCGATCTTCTCCGCCGCCTTGCCGCTGAACTTGTGCGCGCGGATCGGTCAGCGCCTTGGCGATGTCGCCGCGCGCCGAGCACCTTGACGCCGCCGCGTGCGGCCGACCAGGCCGTGCTCGCGCAGCAGCTCCGGCGTCACCTCGGTGCCGGCGTCGAACCGCTCGGCGAGCGCGTCGAGGTTGACCACTTCGTACTCGACGCGGAACGGGTTGTGGAACCCGCGCTTCGGCACGCGGCGGTGCAGCGGCATCTGGCCGCCTTCGAAGCCCGCGCTTGTGCTTGAAGCCCGAGCGCGACTTCGCGCCCCTTGTGGCCGCGCCCGGCGGTCTTGCCGTTGCCCGGAGCCCTGGCCGCGGCCGATGCGCTTCTTGCGCGTGCTTCAGTGCCCTTCGGCGGGCGCGGATTGGACAGATTCATGATCGTTGTCCTAACTCGATCGTGACGAGGTGGCGGACCTTGAGGATCATCCCGCGCGTCGCCGGCGTGTCGACCAGCTCCACCGTGTGGCCGATGCGCCGCAGGCCCATGCCCTGGATCGATCTGCGCCTGCGTTCCTGTCGAAGCCGATCGGGCTTCGAATCAGCTTGATCCGCACGTTCGACGTCGCTGCTCTTTTCGCGCTCTCTTCGCCATGATCATCATCGGTTGCCGCGGCGAGATCTGCCCGGCTGCTTCTTCCTTGCCGCGCAGGCGCCGCACCGCGCCGGCGGGATCCTTCAGGCCCTTGCAGCCCGGCGAACGTCGCGCGCACCACGTTGTGCGAGTTCGCCGATCCGAGCGACTTGGTCAGCACGTTCTGGATGCCGCAGGACTCGACGACCGCGCGCACCGCGCCGCCGGCGATGATGCCCGGTGCCGTCCGGCGCCGGCTTGAGCAGCACCTGGCCGGCGCCGAAGCGCCCCAGCACCGGGTGCGGCACCGTCGTTCCCTGCGAGCGGCACGCGGATGAGCGACTTCTTCGCCGCCTCGATGCCCTTCTTGATCGCCGACGGCACTTCCTTCGCCTTGCCGACGCCGAAGCCGACGACGCCGTGGCCGTCGCCGACGACGACGAGCGCGCTGAAGCTCAGGTTCTTGCCGCCCTTGACGACCTTGGTGACGCGGCTGATGTTGACGACCGTGTCCTTCAGGTCCAGCTGCGACGCGTCGATCTTCTCTCGTGTTTCAATCATAGCTTCCAGTTTCCAGCTGTCCAGCTTCCAGCCTGATCTGCTGCGGCTGGCAGCATGAGTTCTCCCGTGCTTCCCATCGAGCCAGCTGGAAGCTGGACAGCTGGACGAAAGCTCCTAGAACTCCAAACCCGCCTCTCGCGCCGCTTCTCGCCACCGCCCGGATCCGGCCGTGATAGAGGAACCCGCCGCGGTCGAACACGACGCGCTTGATGCCCTTGTCGATGAGACGCTCGGCGATCGTCTTGCCGAGCGCCTTCGCACCGGCCGACGTTGCCGCCGCTGCGTCGACCCTGAAGCGTCCTTCAGCGCGGTCTCGGTGCTCGCCGCCGACGCGAGCGTCGTCCCGCTCAGGTCGTCGATGACCTGCGCGTAGATGTGCGACACGCTGCGGAAGACGCGCAGCCGCGGCCGCTCGGGCGTCCCGGCGATGCGCTTCGCGCTGCCGCAGCGCAGATTCGTGTCGCGGCGATCCTTCTGTGGTCTTGATCTTCATCTAGTTCGCTCCAGTCTATCAGTTCCAGCTGGTCAGCCCGGAGACCTACTTCGCCCCGTCTTCCGGCCTTCTTCTTCAGCACCTCGCCGGTGTAGCGGACGCCCTTCTGCTTTACGGGATCGGGCTTCGCGCAGCCGCGCGGATGTTCGCCGCCACCTGTCCGACCGCCTGGCGGTCGATGCCGGTCACGGTGATGTGCGTCTGCTTGTCGATCGCGATGTCGATCCCGCGCGGGATGTCGAACACGACCGGGTGCGAGTAGCCGAGCGCGAACACGCACCTGCTTGCCCTTCAGCTCCGCGCGGTAGCCGACGCCGACGATGTCGAGATCCTTGCGGAAGCCCTCGGTGACGCCGCGCACGGCGTTCGCGACCAGGCTGCGCGCCAGACCGTGGAACTTGCCGAGCTGCGGATCCTCGCGCAGCGTCTCGCGCGTGCAAGCTGATCGCCGTCGACGTCGAAGCCGATGCCCGGCCGGCAGCGCCTGCCGCAGCTTGCCCTTCGGGCCCTGGACTTCGACGACGCCCGGCTGGATGTCGACCTTGACGCCCTTCGGGATCGCGATTGGTCTTCTTTCCGATTCGAGACATGCTGGATCCTATTGCTGTGCTCGATGCTGATTGCTGATTCAGACTCATTCAGCACTGCAGCAGCTGCAGCGATGCAGAAGCTGATTCACCACACGTTGCAGAGTACTTCGCCGCCGACGCCGGCCTTTGACGGCTTCCGCGTCCGGTCATGACGCCGCGCGACGTCGTCAGGATGCTGCGTGCCGAGTCCGGCGAGCACATCGGGCACGCGTCGCGTCCGAAGTAGACGCGGCGGTCCGGGCCGGCTCGACGCGCTGGATGCCGCTGATGACGCGCTCGCCGCGCGGGCCGCATTTCATGAACATGCGCAGCTGCGCCTGCACGCGCTCGCCAGCTGACGGCTCGAGCACCTTGAAGCCCTGGATGTAGCCTTCGCTCTCGAGGATCCGGGCGATCTCCACCTTCAGGCGCGAGGACGGCATGTCCACCCTGGCCGTGCTGGGCGATCGTCGCGTTCCGGATCCGCGACAGCATGTCTGCGATAGGGTCGGTCATATTCTGACTCTAGCTAGCTTCCAGCTTTCCAGCTTCCAGCTTCCAGTGCCTGTCAGCCTGAGCGTGAAGCTGGCAGCTGAGCTGAGCTTCTTCACCACGAACTCTTCGTCACGCCGGCGATGTCGCCGTTCGAGCGCCAGCTTGCGGAAGCACAAGCCGGCACAGCGCGAACTTGCGCATGTAGGCGCGCGGACGGCCGCAGCGCTTGCAGCGGTTGCCGCAGGCGGACCTTGAACTTTGGCGGTTCTTCGAGCTTCCTTCGGCAATCTTGCGCTGGTCGTCGCCATCTGCAGTCCCTAATGCTGTCTTCGTCAGGACTGCCCGAATGGCATCCCGAGCAGCTGCAAGCAGCTTGCGCGACTCCTCGTCGGTCTTCGCCGTCGTCACGACCGAGATGTTCATCCCGCGCGCCTTGTCGACCTTCATGTAGTCGATCTCGGGAACAGCAGCTGGTCCTTCAGGCCGAGCGTGTAGTTGCCGCGGCCGTCGAAGCCGCGCGGCGACACGCCGCGGAAGTCGCGCACGCGCGGCAGCGCGACCGAGATCAGCCGGTCGAGGAACTCCCACATCCGCGTCGCCGCGCAGCGTGACCATCGCGCCGATCGGCATGCCCTTGCCGCACCTTGAACTGCGCGATCGACTTCTTGGCCCGGGTGACCACCGGCTTCTGCCCGGTGACGCGCGCGACCTCGTCGGCGCCGGTGTCGACGATCTTGGCGTTCTCGGTCGCCTCGCCGAGGCCCATGTTGACGACGACCTTCTCGATCTTCGGAATCGCCATCACGTTCTTGTAGCCGAACTCCTTGGCGAGCGCCGGCGCGACTTCCTTGCTGTACGGTCCTCTCAGGCGGCTCATTTGTCCACCACTCCCTCGCACTTGCGGCAGATCCGGACCTTGCGGCCGTCGCCGAGCAGCCTTCCGCCCGATGCGCGTGGGCTTGCCGCACTCGGGGCAAACGATCTGGACGTTCGAGGCGTGCAGCGCCGCTTCGCGCTCGACCACGCCCGCCCTTGATCTTGCTGCTGCGGGATTGGGCTTGGTGTGGCGCTTGATGATGTTCACGCCTTCGACGACGCAGCGCGGTTCTTCTCCGGCAGGACCTTCAGCACGCGCCCGCGCTTGCCGCGATCCTTGCCGGTGATGACGACGACGTTGTCGTTCTTCCGAATCGGGGCTTGCTAGTCTCAGACATAACTCAGATTCCAGATTGTTACCAGCTCCCTGTGATGCCCGTAGCCTCTTGCTGCGAAGCTGGCAACCGGCAACCACGGCGTTGCTCAAAGCACCTCGGCGCCAGCGAGATGATTTTCATGAACCGCCGCTCGCGCAGCTCGCGGGCGACCGGCCCGAACACGCGCGTGCCGATCGGCTCGTTCTGATCGTTGACGAGCACGGCGGCGTTCCGGTCGAACCGGATGTAGCTGCCGTCCTTGCGCCGCTGCTCCTTGACGCGTGCGCACGATCACCGCCTTGACGACCTGCCCCTTCTTCACGTTCGACGTCGGGCGTCGCTTCCTTCACCGACGCGGTGATGATGTCGCCGAGCCGCGCGTAGCCGGCCGGTCGACCCGCCGATCGGGTTGATCGCCGCGATCTTGCGCGCGCCGGAGTTGTCGGCCACGTCGAGAATCGATCGCATCTGGATCATGGCGGCTCTCCTAGATCTCCTTCGGCCTTCTCGACGACGCGCGTGACGACCCAGCGCTTGCGGCGGCTGAGCGGGCGCGTCTCGGCGATCGCGACGCGGTCGCCGACCTTGGCGTCGTTCGCCTCGTTGTGCGCCAGGAACGTCGACGTCCGCTGCTGGGTCTTGCCGTAGAGCGTCGTCGCGAATCTGCCGCTCGACGGCGACCACGACGCGTCTTGTCCATCTTGTCGCTGACGACACACGCCAGTGACCTGACTGCCTTGGTGGCCATCGCTTACCGCCGTCTCCTTCTCGCGCAGCACCAGTCTTGACGCGCGCCAGATCGCGGCGCAGCGCCTTCAGCTTGTGCGCCGCCTCGAGCTGCCCCATCGACTTCTGGATGCGCAGCCGGAACAGCTGATCGTCGCATGTCCTTCTCGCGCTGCTGCAGCTCGTCGACCGCGAGGTCGCGGAATCTCCGCCACCTTCATGACGCCTTCTCCTCGCGCGAACCGCGTCGCGAACCGCGTCTTGATCGGAGAGCTTCGCCGCGGCCAGCCGCATCGCCTTCCGCGCGTCGGTCTCGTTGACGCCTTCCATCTCGAACAGGATCCGGCCGGGCCGCACGACGCACACCCACTCCTCCGGCGCGCCCTTGCCCTTGCCCATGCGCGTTTCCTGCGGCTTCTTCGTGATCGGCTTGTCCGGGAACACCCGGATCCAGATCTTGCCGCCGCGCTTGATGAAGCGGGTCATCGCGCACGCGCGCCGCCTCGATCTGCCGCGCCGTCATCCAGCACGGGCTCGAGCGCCTTGAGCCCGTAGTCGCCGAACGACACGTCGGACCCGCGCCACGCCTTGCCCGCCATGCGGCCGCGCTGCTGCTTCCGATACTTGACCTTCTTCGGCATCAACATAGAAACCCTTGCAATTCTGATCCTGCAACGCTCAGCTGACGGCTGATTCCCAGCTTCGACAGCTTCGCGAACTCGAGCTCCCCGCGCCCTGGCGCGCGGCGCGGAGCGCGGTAGTCTTCTTCGCGGCCGATGCGCGGCGCCAGGCGCTCGCCCTTGTAGAGCCACACCTTCACGCCGATCTGGCCGTAGGTGGTGCACGCCTCGCGCGAAACCCGTAGTCGATGTCGGCGCGCAGCGTCTGCAGCGGCAGCTGGCCGTGCAGGTACCACTCGGAGCGCGCGATCTCGGCGCCGTTCAGCCGGCCCGACACGCGGACCTTGATGCCGCGCGCGCCGAAGCGCAGCGCCGATTCGACCGCCTTGCGCATCGCGCGGCGGAACGCCACGCGCTTCTCGAGCTGCATCGCCACCGACTCGCCGATCAGCTGCGCGTCGAGCTCCGGCTTCTGGATCTCCTGGATGTTGATGAAGACCTCGCGGTTCGTCTGCTTCTGGATCTCCGGTCTTCAGCTTGTCGACCTCGGTCCCCTTCCGGCCGATGATGATCCCGGGCGCGAGGTGTAGATGTCGATCTTCAGCTTGTTCGCCGCGCGCTCGATCTCGATCTTCGAGACGCCGGCGTGCGCGAAGCGCTCCTTCAGCGTGTCGCGCAGCTTGAGGTCCTCGTGGAGCAGCTTCGCGTAGTCCTTGTCGGCGATACCAGCGCGAGCGCCAGGTCTTGTTGAAGCCGAGCCGGAATCCGTTCGGATGAACTTTCTGTCCCATAGCTCGTCCTCTGAAGCCTTACGCTGTCAGCTCTACTGTCTTGCGTCGCGCGTTCTTCGCCGCCGTCGCGCTGCGCCGCCGGCCTGCTTCGTGGCTTGCGCCGCCGGCTTCGGCGCTTCGGCTTCGCGCCACGCGGACGCTTCGGCACCGCCAGCGTCGCCGACCGACACTTGCTCGACGGCCGCTCGGTCGACCTGCACCGTCAGGTGCGCCGTGCGCTTGACGACGCGGAACGCGCGCCCCATCGGCGCGGGACGAATCCGCTTCTGCGACGGGCCCTGGTTCGCGTAGCACGCGTTGACGAACAGCCGCTCGACGTCGCCGCCGAAGCCGTCCTTCTGCTGCGCGTTGGCGATCGCCGATCGCAGCACCTTCTCGATGTCGCGCGCGACGCTCTTGCGCGCGAACCGCAGCGTCGCCAGCGCCGTGATTCACGTCACGGCCGCGAATCAGATCGAGCACGAGACCCGCCTTCTGGGCGGACGTCGCGCACGTATTTCGCGGTCGCGTGTGCCGTGGACTCGCCATTACGGCACCCGCCTTCGGCGCCGCCGCCGGCAGCCGGACGCCGCGGCACTGCCGCCGCCTTGTCGCTCTTCGTCGTGTGGCCCTTGAACGTGCCGCGTCGGCGCAAACTCGCCCGAGCTTGTGCCCGACCATGTTCTCGGTGACGTAGACCGGGATGAACTTCTCGCCCGTTGTGCACGGCGATCGTGTGCCCGACCATCTCCGGCACGACGGTCGACCGGCGCGACCAGGTCTTGATGACCTTCTTCTCGCCGCCGCGGTTCATCACTTCGACCTTCTCGAGCAGTGGAACGTCGACGAAGGGACCCTTCTTCAGTGATCTGGACATCTGTTCTGCTTTCAGCTATCAGCTGTCGCGCGGCGACCGACGTGCGTTATCACGCATCGGCGCATTCAGCAGCCTATTTCCGTCGCCGCTGAACGATGAACCGATCGGTCGCCTTCCGGTTCCGAGTCTTGTAACCCTTGGCCGGCTGGCCCCACGGCGACACCGGATGACGGCCGCCCGAGGTCTTGCCTTCGCCGCCGCCCAGCGGATGATCGACCGGATTCATCGCGACGCCGCGGACGTGCGGTCGCTTGCCCGAGCCACCGGCTGCCGGCCCGCCTTCCCGATCGACACGTTCTCGTGATCGACGTTGCCGACCTGGCCGACGGTCGCCAGGCACTCGACGTTGATCTTGCGGATCTCGCCGGAGGGCATCTTGACCGAGCGCGTAGTCCGCCTTCCTTCGCGACGACCTGCACGGCCGGACCCGGCGCTGCGCGCGATCTGACCGCCCTTGCCAGGCTTCAACTCGACGTTGTGCACCATCGTGCCGAGCGGCACGTTCTTCGAGCGGCAAGCGCGTTGCCCGGCAGGATGTCGACGCTGGTGCCCGACACGACCGAGTCGCCGACCTTCAGCCCGCGCGGCTGCAGGATGTAGCGCTTCTCGCCGTCGGCGTAGGTCAGCAGCGCGATGTGCGCCGAGCGGTTCGGGTCATACTCGATCGTCGACACCGTCGCCGGGAATGTCCGCGCTTGTCGCGCTTGAAGTCGATGATCCGGTAGTTCCGCTTGTGCCCGCCGCCGCGCCACCAGGACGTCAGCTCGCCGTGGTTGTTGCGGCCGCCGCGACTTGCGCAGCGGCTCCGTCAACGGCTTATGCGGCTCGGACGTCGTGACCTCGTCGAACACCTGGACGGTCTGGAACCGCCGGCCCGGCGACGTCGGATTGTATTTGCGAATTGGCATGATGCTCTGATCGCTGAAGCTTCGCTCGCTTTCTGCTTGCCGCTACCGGCTTTCCGCTGTTCCACCCAATCTCGGTTATCCTCAGCGGGAAGCGCTAGCGGAAGCGTCAGCTTTCTTATGCCCCTCCAGGAACTCCGGAATCTTCTCGCCCTCGCGCGAGCTTCACGTAGCGCCTTCTTCCAGTCGGATCGCTGGCCGATGAAGCGCCCCTGACGCTTGAACTTTCCGTGCGCGATCGCCGTGCGCACGCCCTCGACCTTCGAGCCGAGCAGCTTCTCGACCGCGCGCTTGATGTCGACCTTTGTCGCGGCGGTGGCGACTTCGAACACGACGGTCCGCGCGTCCTCGCGCAGCAGCGTCGTCTTCTCGGTGACCAGCGGGCGGCGGATGACCTCTGTTAGTTTCATAGCTGCTTCTGGCTTCCAGCTTCCAGGCTCTGAAGCTCGCAGCCTTCAGCCTCAGTCACCGCTCCCGTACCTCAGCGGCGAAGCTGGAGAGCTGGAAGCTGAGAGCGTTCTATCCCAGACTCTCCTGCAGCTTTTCGAGCGCCTCTCGCGTCGCGATGACGTGCGTCGTGTCGGACACGTCGCGAGCTGTCACGCGGGCGCTCGCGACCGAGCTTCACGCCGCGAGATTGCGCGCGCTCAGCGCGAAGCCGTCGTCCGGCTTCACGTCGATCAGAAGCGTCTTGCCCGTCGCGCCGAGCCGCTTCAGCATCTGCGCGGTGCTCTTGGTCTTGCGATCCTCGCTCGCCAGGCTGTCGACGACGATCATCGTGCCGTCGGCGACCTTTTGCGCGCAGCGCCGCGCGGCAGCGCACCCCGTCGGACCTTCTTCGGCAGCTCGAACGCATAGCTGCGCGGCTGCGGGCGAACACCGTTCCGCCGCTTGCGCCACAGCGGATTGCGAATCTCGCCGACCCGCGCGCGGCCCGTGCCCTTCTGCCGCCACGGCTTCTTGCCGCTCCCGCTGACCTCGGCGCGTGTCTTGGTCGCGTGCGTCCCGCGCCGCTCGCCGGCGTTCTCCTGCACGACAGCGCTGCCAGATCAGATCGCTCTTCACGCGACCGCCGAAGACTCGATCGCTTCAGCTCCAGGTCGCCGACCTTCTCGTTGTTGCCGTTGACGATGGTGAGTTGCATATCAGCTACCCGCTACCAGCTGCCAGCCTCCAGTAATCCGAACCGCGCCGCGAGGCGCGGACCGTTCCTCCTGACCTCCGAGCTGGAAGCGGGAAGCTGGAACGCTGACCGCTATTTCTTGGCCTTCTTGACCGCGGCGGCCTTCGACGGCTTCTCGACCTGCGGCTGCGGCTCAGGCTTCGCGCAATGGCCTTGCGCACGACCACATAGCCGCCGGGGCGCCCGGAATCGCGCCGTGCACGCACGAGCAGGTTCTTCTCGCGCGTCGACCTGGACGACCTTGAGGTTGCGAACCGTGACGCGGTCGCCGCCCATCCGTCCCGCCGCGCGCATGCCCTTGACGACGCGCGAAGGGATAGGAGGACGCACCGATCGAGCCGGGCGCGCGATGGAACATCGACCCGTGCGTGGCGGCGCCGCCGCGGAAGTTGTGCCGGCGCATGACTCCCTGGAAACCCTTGCCGCGACTGATCCCGATGACGTCCACACGATCGCCGTCGTTGAAGACGCCCGTGACGAGCACCGTCTCGCCGGCCTTCGGCGCTTCGGCACCCTTGGCGACCTTCACCTCGCGTCGCACGCGCGTCGGCGGCACGCCCGCCTTCTTGAAGTGGCCGGCCAGCGGCTTGCCGACGCGCGCCGGGCGCTCCTCGACCAGACCGATCTGCACCGCCTCGTAGCCGTCGGTCGCGGCCGCCTTCGCCTGAACGACGACGCACGGGCCGGCCTTGATCACGGTGTCCGGGCGTGACCGTGCCGTCCGGCGAGAACAGCTGCGTCATCCCGACTTTCTCTGCCAATGATGCCTGTAAGCATGAGCTTCCCGCTTCCAGCTTCCAGCTTCCGCGCCGCACTCCCAGACCTCCGTCGAATCTCAGCTGGAAGCTGGAAGCCGGGAAGCCGGAAGCTTTACTTGTGTTCCTTGCCCGAACGCCTTGATCTCGACGTCGACGCCGGCGGGCAGATCGAGCTTCATCAGCGCGTCCACCGTCTGCGGCGTCGGCTCGAAGATGTCGATCAGCCGCTTGTGCGTCCGGAGCTCGAACTGCTCGCGCGACTTCTTGTCGACGTGCGGCGACCGCAGCACGGTCCACTTGTTCTTCGTCGGTCGGCAGCGGAATCGGCCCCGCCAGCCGCGCGCCCGTGCGCCGCGCCGTGTCGACGATCTCGGTCGTCGACTGATCGAGCACGCGGTTGTCATACGCCTTCAGGCGGATGCGGATCTTGTCGCTGAATGCTGTTGCCATTTATCTGTCCTACCGGAGCTCGGTGCTCTGGCGTTCGGGCTCGTGAACCGGGACTCCTGGAACCTTCGCGAGCCTTAGAACCTCGAACCTGGAACCGTCCCTGAGCCCGGACCTACTTCCCCTGCACCCGGGCCACGACTTCCTCGCTCACGTTTCCGGCGCCGGCTCGTATCGATCGAAGTGCATCGAGTAGGTCGCGCGGCCCTGCGTGCGCGACCGCAGGTCGGTCGCGTAGCCGAACATCTCCGGACAGCGGCACCCGCGCGTTGATGATCTGCGTGCCGCCGCGATCTTCCTGCGACTGGATGTGACCTCGCCGGCTCGACAGGTTGCCCATCACGTCGCCCATGTGTTCCTTCGGCACGACGACCTCGACCCGCATGACCGGCTCGAGCAGCACCGGCTTCGCCTTCTTGGCGGCGTCCTGGAACGCCATCGATCCGGCGATCTTGAACGCCATCTCCGACGAGTCGACGTCGTGATACGAGCCGTCGTACAGCTCGATCCGCACATCGTCGATCGGGTAGCCGGCGAGGACGCCGCGCGTGAGCGCTTCCTTGATGCCCTTCGTCGACCGGCTTGATGAATTCCTTCGGAATCGAGCCGCCGCGTGATCTCGTTCTCGAAGATGTAGCCGGTCGCCCGGCTCGCCCGGGATACAGGTGGATCTTGACGTGGCCGTACTGGCCGCGGCCGCCGGTCTGCTTGGCGTACTTCATCTCGCCGTCGGCCGGACGGGTCAGCGTTTCCTTGTAGGCGACCTGCGGACGTGCCGACGCGTCGCCTCGACGTTGAACTCGCGCTTCAGGCGGTCGACGATGATCTCGAGGTGCAGCTCGCCCATGCCGGCGATGACGACCTGGCCGGTCTGCTGGTCGGTCTTCACGCGGAAGCGTCGGGTCTTCGGCCATCAGCTTGCCGAGGCCGACTGCCGAGCTTCTCCTGATCCGACCTTGGTCTTCGGCTCGATCGCGAGCGAGATGACCGGCTCCGGGAAGTCCATCGACTCGAGCACGATCGGGTTCTTCTCGTCGCAGATCGTGTCGCCGGTCGTCACGCTGCTTCAGGCCGACCGCCGCGGCGATGTCGCCCGCGTAGACTTCCTTGATCTCTTCGCGCTTGTTGGCGTGCATCTTCAGCAGGCGGCCGATCCGCTCGGTGCTTCTGCTTGGTCGCGTTGTAGACGCGACGACCCGGCGGTCATGACGCCCGAGTAGACGCGGAAGAACGTGAGCTGACCGACGAACGGGTCGGTCATGATCTTGAACGCCAGCGCCGCAGAACGGCGCGTCGTCGGACGCCGGCCGCTCGATCGACCGCGTCTCCGGTCCTTCTTGTTCGGGTCGATGCCGGCGATCGACGGCACGTCGAGCGGCGACGGCAGGAAGTCGACGACCGCGTCGAGCAGCGGCTGCACGCCCTTGTTCTTGAACGCCGACCCGCAGATGACCGGCACGAACGCCGGCTCCGCCTTGTCCCGTTGCGGACCGAGCTGTTGACGCGCTTGCGCAGCGCCGCCTTGATTTCGTCTTCGGTGATCGCCTCGCCGTGGAGGTACTTCTCGAGGAGCTTGTCGTCGGCTTCGCTGACCTTCTCGATCAGCTGCTCGCGGTAGTGCTTCGCTTCCTCCAGCATGTCCGCCGGAATGTCGCCGACGACGTAGTCGGCGCCCATCGTCTCGTCCTTGTAGGTGATCGACTTCATCTTGAATGAGGTCGACCACGCCGACGAACTTGTCCTCGCGAGCCGATCGGCAGCTGAATCGCGACCGGATTGGCTTCGAGCTTGGTGATGATCTGGTCGAACGTGCGCTTGAAGTCCGCGCCGATGCGGTCCATCTTGTTGACGAAGCAGATGCGCGGCACGCGGTATTTGTCGGCCTGCCGCCACACGGTCTCCGACTGCGGCTCGACGCCGGCGACCGAGTCGAACACGGCGACGGCGCCGTCGAGCACGCGCAGCGAGCGCTCGACTTCGGCCGTGAAGTCGACGTGGCCCGGCGTGTCGATGATGTTGATGCGGTGATCGCGCCAGAAGCAGGTCGTCGCGGCCGACGTGATGGTGATGCCGCGCTCCTGCTCCTGCTCCATCCAGTCCATGACGGCGGTGCCTTCGTGCACTTCGCCGATCTTGTAGCGTGATGCCCGGTGTAGAACAGGATCCGTTCCGTCGTCGTGGTCTTGCCGGCATCGATGTGGGCCATGATGCCGATGTTCCGCGTGCTGATTGAGCGGTGACTGCTCTTGGCATTGCTCTCTGAACCTTTGCTTCAGCTGGCAGCTTCGGCTTCTCAGCCCGACGTTCGCTGATGCCTCGCGTCGCCAGATCAGCTGACGCTGAGCCGGCATGAAGCCCAGGCGTCTTACCAGCGATAGTGCGCGAAGGCCTTGTTCGCTTCCGCCATCCGGTGCGTGTCTTCTCGCTTCTTGACCGCGCCGCCGCGCAGGTTCGCCGCGTCCAGGAACTCGTTCGCGAGCTTCTCCTGCATCGTCTTGCCGTCGCCGCGCGAGCGCTGCGTAGCCGACCAGCCAGCGGATGCTCAGCGACAGGCGGCGGTTCGGGTTGACCTCGACCGGCACCTGGTAGTTGGAGCCGCCGACGCGCCGCGACTTGACCTCGAGCGCTCGGCTTCACGTTCTCGACCGCCTTCTTGAAGACCTTCAGCGGATCGTCGCCGGTCTTCTCCTGTGATCGTCGACAGGCTCGTCGTAGATGATGCGCTCGGCGGTGCTGCGCTTGCCGTCGCGCATCAGCGTAGCTGATGAACTTCGTCACGAGCGGGCTGCTGATAGAGCGGGATCCGAGCGGCACATCGCGCTTCGGGAACTTCTCGACGTCGTGGCATAGGACTTGGCTTCTCAGCTTGCGGTCTGTCAGCTCCCAGCGCGAACTCCGTCTCGCCGTCGGCTCATACGGCTCGATGGCCGCACGCGCTCATTGCCCTGCGTCCGTGCGCTACGACTTCTTGGTCTCTTCGCTCCGTATTTCGAGCGGCCCTGCTTCCGACCCTGCACGCCAACCGCGTCCAGCGTGCCGCGCACGACGTGGTATCGGACACCCGGCAGGTCCTTGACGCGGCCGCCGCGAATCAGCACCAGCGAGTGCTCCTGGAGGTTGTGGCCGACGCCCGGGATGTAGGTCGTCACCTCGATGCCGTTGGTCAGGCGGACGCGCGCCACCTTGCGAAGCGCGGAGTTCGGCTTCTTCGGCGTCTGCGTGAACACGCGCACGCACACGCCGCGCTTCTGCGGGCTGTCCTGCAGCGCCGGGCTCTTCGTCTTGCTGACGATCTGCTTGTCTTCCGGCGCGCACGAGCTGACTGATAGTGGGCATAAATAAGTAAGCAATCTCGGTAGGCCGAGGGCCTTATCAAACCCGGCGACGGGCGCGGACCCAATGGATACGCCGCGGACTGGTCAAGGTCGCCCTGCTACGCTGCGTGAAGCCGCTTCAGGCCTCAAAGCCACCCGAGGCTTGGCGCCCGCAAACCCGATTACCCCAGGTTCGAGTTGTCGCGACGGAAGGGTCCTTCGAACGTTCGAACTACGCCAAAGTAAGCTAGATAGGGTGTCTAGCTTCAATACAACCTGACGAATATAGCACCAGCTTACCTTTTGGCGCAACCTCCGCGCCGGCTCAGCCGGAAGAATCTCGCGGGCCCGGCCGTCCGGAAATCAGATATATTACGGCGTCCGGCTAACCGTCTATTTGAACCGAGGTTAGGAGTATGGACGCGCCTGTCTTTCGTTTGTGGATCTCTTGCGATGTTGCTTCCGGGACTTCTGGGCGCCTCGCTGGCCGCACAGGCGCCGCCGCCGCCGCCAGCCAGAACCTCCAAGTACTGCCCAAAGAGTGGACAAACGCACAGGTTCTTCCAGTCATGCGGGAGAATTGCGGCGGCTCTGGGCACCGAATGCGGGCACTGCCACGTCTGGACGGGGCCCGGCGCACCGGGAATGACTTCCGCGGCCGACGTGGAAGCCGGAGAAGGCCAGAAGCCGCGTCATGCTGAAGATGGTGATGGACATCAACAACACCATCAGCACGGAGTTCGCCAAGCTGCCGACAAGCCCGCCAATCAGCAGGTGAAGGTCGAGTGCGTGACGTGCCATCGCGGACGAGGTTATTCCCAAACGGCTGGTCGACATCGTCGCGGACCAGTCGAGTGCCGCCGCCGGGGTGGCGAAGTGCCGGGAACTGCGCAAGGAGTTCTGCGGCTCCCAGTCGTACGACTTCACCGACACGACGTTATTTGATTCGGCGACCCGCGCGATAGCGGCGATGAAGTGCGACGATGCGATTCTGTATGCGCAGGCGAATCTCGAATTCAACCCGAAGTCGGCGCGCAGCCATCAAGTGATGTCGCAGGCGTATCAGCGCAAAGGGCGACATGCCCGCCGCGATCGCGGCCATGGAAAGAGCCGCCGCGCTCGATCCGGCGCTGCAGCCGCAGCGCTCAATAACCTGAAGAACCCGCCGCCGGCGAGAGGCGCCTGCTCCCGCAGGAGGGCGCTGCGCCGGCTGGAGAGCTGAGGTCAGGGCCGAGGCGCGGACAGTAGTCGTTGACCGTCGGCCGTTGAGTCGTTAGTCGTTGGCTTGTCTAACGTACGTAGTGTCCGGCTTCAGCCGGACCGAGCAGTGAGTCGTCGGTCAGAGCCATTTGCCGAAGGGTGCGCGGCTCTTTTCGTTTAATCGGGGCCAGTATTGAGCAACGATTGCCGTACAGTTGTCGCGGCTGCGCGCGCGATGGCGGCGCGGACAATAGCGGACGCTGCGCCGGCCAGATCAGCGCGAATCGGCCCGGAACCTCTCCGAGCCGCCCGTCGCCAGAGCGCGCCGTGGACCCCGTCAGTCGTCAACAGGAGTCGATCGCCCTCGGCGGGCGGTTTCCTCACCGACCACGTGCACGTCGGTCGTCCGCCGGGTCCCACACACGTTGGTGAGCGTGGCGCATCGAGGATGGTGTTGCAGCGAGGTCGCGTCCGGCCTTCGCGGATGCTCGGCCATCACGGTGGCCATCCAGGAGTCGTCGCCAGTCAACTGCCGCAAGCGGCCGCCGCACAACCATTTAAGCGGCTGTCCCCGGCATGGCCGACCGACAGCCGGCCGTCGGCGACAAGAGCCCGCGACAATGGTGGTGCCCGTACCCGCGCAGGCGACGGAATGCCCGCCTCTTCGAGCACCCGCATGTTCGCGAGATAAATCGCGGTCGGATTAGATTTCCGGCTTCGGAGAAGGAGGTTGAAGACCGAACGGCCAGCCGATGCGATGCCGATCGCACGGCGTCGAAGCACGGCATCGACGGCCGTTCGCGCGGCAATCGCCCGCCAGCTTTGGCCGCCAGCACCGTCAGCGATCACGCAAAGGCGGAGGTCTTCATCGATCGCGAAGCGATCTGGTTAGTGGAGCCTGGCCCCCGTCTCGCTGACTCCCACGCTTGCAGCACGCCGTCTGGTTTATCGGCCTGGAGTGGGCGGACCTTATAAGGTCCGGGCCACTCAATAAGCCCGGCCTTTCATGCGTGGGATCCGGCTTTAGCCGGATTGGTCCGCCTGAGAGGACCCCACGGATCTGTAATAACAGTGGGTCCGCCTGAAGCCGGACACTACGTGCGAGAGGTCGCCTGCTGGAAAATCTTCTATGCCGTAAGAGATTTGTGTCCGCGTCGGCAGCGGTCTTGTCTGTCCGATAGCGCTTCACGCGCGCGCGCGAACCGGGCAAACCGCCGGGATACTGTGGACGACCTGCATCGTTGAACGCAATTTCGGCGACGAGCTCGGGGCGCACATGCACCGTGTGGTCGTGCGGCCGATCTCCAGCTCGGCAACCTGGCCGTTTGCCAGACCAGCATTTCGTCCGTCAATCCTTGAAGTCGCTTCCCCAGCATGACGAAGCCGCGCGCTCCTCACGTCACGCGCGCCGAGATGCAGGTTGCTCAAGCGTACTTGCCCCGGCGCCGGCCGTTTCCCATTCCGCGGCAGGATGGCGAGGTCGAGCGTAATGCGCCTGCTTGACCTTGAGCCAGGCGCTGCCCGTCGGCCCGCCGCGCATAAAGACCGTCGACCGACTTCGCCATCACGCCTTCGTGACCGGCGGCGAGCGCCTCGAGAGCGAACGCAGCGCGACATCCGCTTTCGAGGTGACGATGCGCGGAACGGGTTGGGTGCCGGAAAGGTGATCCGCCAGAGTGCCGTCCGGCGGGCGTGCGAGCGCTCGTCGAGCGGCGGATCGCCATCAATTGCACATCGAAAGAAGAACGGGGTGAGCGGCGCTCCTGACGGAGGCGCTCGACATCCAGGATTTCCGCCCGAACCGCCGCGTGGTGGTCTGAAGGGATGAGGGCGCCGCCCGAAGTCAGGGCGATCACCTCGCCGTCGAGGATCATGTCGCGCGCGGGAAGCGCGCGAGGCCAAAACCGACCTCGGGCACCGCGATCGTCACGTCCGCAGATTCCTGGAGAAGTTTTACCCGCACCTCGTCGTCGACTTTGTGCACCTGAATGCGCGCGCCGTCGAGTTTGTATTCGAGCGCCGCCTCGCCGAGCGTCGTCATCGCATCGCCGATATCGGCGGCGAAGATCGGCGAGCATCCTGGCTGGATCGCCCAGGCCGAAGGGGAGGAAGCGCGAAAGTCGGCGTCGCCTTCTGGTGAGCGCCACGCGCGCGACCGGCATAAAGCGCCGGCCAGCATCGTGGCGCGCCGGACGCGGGCCGGAAGGTCCGCCAGCGCACGGGGCCGCGTCAACGACGCCTGGCGCTTGCGAGGTCGCCGGCGATGAGCCGCAGCGAGAAATCCTGTTCGGGGCTGGTCGAGCGGGCCAACACCCGCCCGAGGATCTCTGTTCTGGCTCGAGCGGGCCGGGCCGGTTGCCGAGCGAATCCCAGCAAACATTTCGTCGACTTCCGCGACTTCGACCGTTGCGCGTCGCCAGCCGGCCCGATGTGGCGCGCCGCGCGCAGGGCCACACCGCCGAAGCGACGCCCTGTCGTGGAGCGCCGCTCAGAAATGCGGCGCGATTTCGATCTCGTGTGCAGCCGCCCGTTTGAGCAAAGCGGCCAACAGGTCGATCTTCTCCAGACGGCCGCTTGTCCGCGCCACGCGATCGGGTGTCGACGAGCTCCGCAGAACCGCATCCACGCGGATCGTAACAGCAGTAAGGGGATCTGTCGGCGGTCGGCGGTCAGCAGTCGGCAGTCGCAATCAGCGGTCCGCAGTCGGCGGGCGACTGCTGACTGGTGACTGGCGACTGCTGACTGGTGAGCTGCTGACTGTGGCTACCGACTGGTGACTGCTGACTGCTGGCTGCTGGCTACTGACTGCCTGGTAACCAGCTTACGATCGGCTGGTTTCCGGATCAGTGCAACAACCGCGGGAATCGCAGCCTGCCGGCGCGGGCCGTTGTGGGATGCCGGTTGGCGAGATAGGTTTCGATCACCCACCGCCGGCGTGCTGAGCGCGACCAGCGAGAGGGGCGTGATACGCCAACACCCCGCCGGCAAACGCGTTCCATCTGGCGGGGATCAGCGTCGCAGATCGCCGCGGGGCGAAGGCAGCACCGACGTCGACCGCGGCGACAATTCGTCCCTGTCGGCGTGGAGGCGATGGCCGGAAGGTCGGGCGCGCCCGTGGGCGCGACGGACCGCGCTTCTCGTCGATGACCGATCCAGCGAGATCGTCCTTCCAGCGAAGATCATGTCCCACGAGCGCCGCCTGCTCGCGGACCACGCGCGACGCGCTCGTCGCGCCGTTGGAAACGGGCGGCGAATTCGTCGACCGTCGTGTGAGTTAACGCCGACCTCAGGGCGTACGCGCACGTAGGCCCGGGCGTAAATGCCGGCCAGCCAGCGTGAGAGGTCGTTGCGTTCGAGTCCCGCCCACAGGTCTGCGTGGACTTTCGTGGCGGCCGCGATCTTTCAAGCGAGTACCACGCTTCACGAAGCCGCCTCAAATTCGGCCCGAAACGCCTCACGCTCACTCATGGATGTGCTTCCGATCGCAAGAACGCCTCCACAGCCGACCATGGGTCCATCGGCCCAAAAGCCCGGAAACAGCGAACGGGCGTGCGTTTTCTGGGCAGTGTGTGTTTTCTGAATGGCAGATTACGATTTCGTCAGATCAGGCTATCGGCGGAAGACCGCGTAACACGGAGAAATCCATTCTCGTCGAGTTCCCGGCAGGCTTTGCACGGATCGTTGGATCAGTCGAACTCGGACGGGGCCGATTGTTCGCGTCCGACGCGCCCGACGGCAATGTCGGCCTTCGCATAGCTCGCCGCGGACCGGCGAACCGGCCCAGACTGCCGGAGCATCGTCAGCTGACCGATGTGTGTCAGCGCATCGGCGATAGCCCGCAAACAGTCGCTCCTCGGGACATTTGATCGGTTGGTCAGATGCCAGATACGCGCGTCGAAGTCGGCAAGCGTGCGGAAGAATCGATCAACTGTCGGGTCCCAGTCGGCGGCTGCACCGTGCCATTTCGACGCCCTTCGCCTGGGTCAGCAGTCGGGCAAGTCTCCGATATGCGAGAGGATTTCGCCGGCGGTTCGTGACGTAGGCCCTGCGGGATCACCAAAGAGCCGGCGGGGCCTCGCAGACCACTTTCCCGCCTCGGTAGGCAACTGTCGCAACGGCGTGCCTCAACGACGCGACCCCACGTTCACTGTCCGCCATCACGACGTGTTCAACGTGAACGACTGGCTGGTGTGGTCGAACCCAAGACCATTTCCACGCTTACGACGACCTCAGTTCCGGCTGTCACCGGAATCGACGTGAGTTCCCCATGCGTTCAGAGCAACGGGGGAGAGACACCAATGGTTTCAACTTCAAGGGAGGATGCGCCCCGTCCTGGGTGGAAACTGCTTCCAGCGTCATGACGCCATCGCTGGAGTGCGACAGCGCGCACGGTTCGGCACACATAGTCCTGACCCAAGCCGGAGTGTCCTGAACGTTGTTGACGCACAGCGTCATCCGGTGCAACGGTCACAGACGTCGAGTCCTGCCATAATCCGCTGGATGCGATACGGGCGAACATTCTGAGACGTCCCTCGGATGTAGCGGTAGTCGATTGCGTAATCGTTGGCTAAAACAGAGGTGTAGTATCCCCGGCGTCCAGCAAGCCGGTGACGCTGTAATTTAAACTGTCTGTGGTTGTCGTGTACCCTGCCGATTAAGACGGTTGCACCGGAAATCGGTGCTGAGTGATGCTGAATCTGTGACCTGCCCAGTCCTTTTTTGGGTGGATCAGCAATCCCGACCGGAAATCGCGGGTGTCGCTCACGGACCGTAACCAGACGCGTTCCACGTCAATACTTTCAACTCGCCGCGCCCGCCTTTATCGACACGCGGGGGACACCGCGCAGAGGCCGGTGCCGACCGGACACCCTCACCAGGACGATACCAGCGGTCGACGCTCGCATGGTCCGATCGGTCGCACGCAGCGGGTAGTAGCTCGTATCGAGCGCCGCATTCCACGTAAATGAGGGCGTCGCAGTTGTCACCGACGTTACCGGCGAGACGAGTGTCGCCTTGCCTGGTGCGACGTCCGGGGGATCGAAGATAGCAGCGGCGCTCCACAGCCACCGCCTGCCCCAGACTTTGACCTTCCACTCCGTCCGTCCAGCGGGGAAGCAGGAGGTTCGGCGTCACCGCGCAGGACAATGGCATGCAGGCCTGGGCGGGCGTGGACTAGGAATTCGCGAACCGTCACAACCCCCAGCATGTCCTGCACGGACACGGACAGCTGATACCAGATCGCGCCGAATACGCTGTCCAGATGTAAGTCGGCGTGTGCGTGGCAGTCGGACCCCGACGGTCCGACCAACGCGGGACTCAGTGCGAGGCGTCGGCCAGATCCTGACGGCCGTCGCAGTCGACGACCACGGGCCGTAGCCAGACGCATTCCACGTAATCACGCTCCAGCTGACGAGGCCGGGGAGCAGCGCTCCTGGCATAGCCGCCACCGTGCAGGTGTCACGCCGGTGGTGCACCGTACTACGCCGGCATTAATACTTACATGGTATGGGTGCGGCCATGATGGCGTCCGTAAACAGGGCGTGAGTGCGTCGCCGCGCCCACGGCCGACTTCATGAGAACGTCAGGGTCGAAGTGGCAATCGAGCCCACAGGGCTGACCGCAGACATCGGCCCGGGCTGTGCGGACGCGACACCGCGGTAACAAACGACCGATGATGAATGTGGAAATCTTTCCTCGCGGTGTGACTGTTGCTCATGGCACGACGGCCAGGTATCTCGTTTGGCTGTTCGCGATGCGCCCGACTAACGCCACCGCCGGCACCAACGTCCTGCGAGATTCCTTGTCGCATTCTTTCCGCTTTTAGCGAAGTCTGCCATGAGAAGACTTTTTCAGCGTTCGAACCGGCAGCGACCAGTTGCCGATCCGCTGCAGAGATTTACAGGCGCCCGCCAGAGATTCAGGTTGCGCGTAGGCGGTACGCTCAACTCCAGCCGGACCTCATTCGCCCGAAACCGGTGACATGACAGCGGAGATCGAAACGGAGGTCGGCGATTTTCCGCTCCAGGCTTTCGTTCGCGGGCGCATGCGGATCGCGTACGCCGTCACGCTGTTCGAGCGTCTTGAGTTCTGGTCCGAAAGAACCTTGGGGTTCTGGTCAAAGAACCTTAGGGTTCTCGTCCGAGACCTTAGGGTTCAGGTTCGAGAATTTTAAGCCAAGTATGAGACTGCAGCATGTCACCGCGCCCTCGGCCTTGGCCGCTGGCTCGCCTCCGACGGCGGCTATGCGCAGCCGCGGCGCTCGAGTCGTTCCGCGTCCGTGGAAAAGATGTTTGGATAGATGATCTGATCGCCAATCCGCAAGGCGTTGGCCGCCGACGGCTCGTCGGATGCACGTCGATGCAGTCGAGGAGGCCGAAGACGGTCCGAGACCTGCGCGGCAGCCATGCCGGATTAGTCAGCAACAGATTGTCGCCGACCGCGGTTGCCGCGGACTTCAGGTGCAACGAGCACCCCTGCGCGTCGATGGCGGTGACTTCGTAGCCATACGGTTTCAACACACGGCGCATCTGATCGATGCCGGCGTCGTTTGTCCACGCTCGATCGCCCGACGAATACCTGACGGCCGACCACGAGCACATGCCGCCGTCAGCGGTGCCCGGCGCTTCCATCCGATGCGGCAGCCGATATTTCTGCAGCGCATCCGCGACCCCGGCTGTCTCGGCGCGCCGGGATGCGCGCCGGGACGCGTGATGATCGCCACCTCGTCGAGGGCGATCGCCGTGTCTTCTATGAACCTGGAGTCCGACGTATCCCGGCCCGGCGGCAAGCCGCTCGACCGGCACCCGCGCCGCGCAAACACGCTTCACGGCGCCGCGTGCTGCGCGCGCGCTGACTCGATGTCTATGGTCTCCCGCTCCGGATGCGTCCAACCGCGGCGCGCAATCGCCGGACTGATGTGTCGCGAGTGAGGGCTATCAGCATCTAAGTCTGAGGATTTAAAGAAGGATTTAAAGAGGAGTTAAAGACAGCGAGAATCGAAGCCATGCTGGATCCACGACCTCCCAGACCGGGCCTGTTCAGGAGAAGCATGGCTCGACATGTCCACCTACTCCTCCGCACCGAACATAAGCGGCCGATTGCAGACGACTCGAACCGCGGCAGCAGCGGCTGGCGTACTCGACTCGCAAGGCGATCGGCTGCGCGAGCACACGGATCGTGAAGAGCCCGAGCAGCAGCCAGGCCATGGCGCATGGCGTCGGGATGGCGTCGAGTTCATCGTCGGAGGCCCGGAACTCGTCTGGGGGAAGGTCAATCTTAACATGCGTGCGGGCGTGGGTGCGCGAGACGGAGGAGCGATGACCCTTCAGGAAAGAGCCATCCGGGCACCGTCGTACTACTGGCGTACGGGGGCACAGAGCTGGCCGCTGTTGTTGTAGAGCAGGCCATTGTTGTGAGCGCGATCAACGTAGATGATCTTTACGTTTCGCCGTCCTTCGCCCAGCTCTGAGGCCGCCACGTGGCTGCCTGGGGGATGGGCGGCCGTCCAGATTTCCGCCAACGCGATCGTCATAAAGTACCAGCTGCCATCGGTGCCTATTTTCAGGAGTTCGGTATGGCGGAAGCGAGCGAACTGAACATCGTAATACCATCGCATCCGACCCGACCATTCCGAGCCTAGGTGATTGCCTGATCTGTGGGTATGTGACACCAGCAGCCGTGACGCCTTCGCGCCACGCTTGCGTGGTTCTTCCAGTGTCCCGGCGTCCGGTGCCCGGCTGATTCATTGGGGGTGGGGTGGGGTGCGCGCTGAGTTGGAGAAGTTCGGCACGCATTGGGCCGCCATAGGAGCCGCTGGGGCCGGCTCAGCCACGTAACT
>ERZ1370068.10868-contig-9529_pt1 | contig 24840 bp, 32 predicted proteins | sample MGYA00561227_ERZ1370068 | MGnify/ENA primary metagenome ERZ1370068 (study PRJEB38410, sample SAMEA6850437) | metagenome | study: Metagenomic assessment of the ecological functions of the soil: analysis of the soil microbiota associated with the...
GTGTACTTCGTTCCCAGTTGCACGTTGTTGCTCGACCACGGTGACCGACGCCATCAGCGGCCTGTGGGCGCGCACCTGCGCAACACCTACACCAGCGAGTGCCGCCTCCGGCGCCCGTCTTCCCCGCGCCGACCAGTCGCGCCGCGCCAGGACATCTTCGTCGAGGCGGCGAAACGAGGATCCCAGTGGTTTTCCCATGCCGACGGGGCAGAGCGTGGGGCTCATTCACGACCTGCCCGGGGCGGGCGAGGTCGTCGAGCGAGTGATGCGAGCGCGCGCCGTCCTGGATCGGACAGGCGAGACCGCCACCACCTTGACCTTCACGTCGGTCGCACCTGCGACCGTGCCGTAGAGCGGTCAGCGTCCTCGGTAGGTCTCGACCAGCGCCTCGGCCTGCGCCTGGCTGCACGCCGACCATCTCGAACGTCATGGTGACGCTCGAGAAGCGCGGCAGCGTCGGCGGGCGTCGGCCCTCGATCGTGCAGGTCATCCGCGACAGCGGGAACGCCCGTCTCCTTGGCGTGCATCTCGATCGAGCGTGACGCCGCAGGAGGAGACGGCGCCGAGGAAGGCCTCGCTGTTGGTGAACGCGTCCGGCTGCGGCCGCGACGACGGAAATCGAGGCGACAGCGAGACGCCGCGCACGTCGTTGCGGGCGCGACCGATGGTGCCGCTGCTGGACGAGGCGATGATCTCGATCTTGTCGTCGGCCATGGCGCATCATCGGCCGGGCGACCGCTCCGTCAAGGGCCCCGCGAAGCCGGACGGCCGAGGGTAGAATGCGCGGCAAAGGAGAGCCCCGTGAAGCTCGACGTCGGCATGCTCACTCACGACCTCAAGACGATTCCCGAGTACGCCCGCAAGGTGGAGGCGCTCGGCTTCGACTGCCTGTGGTCGGCGGAGACCCAGCACGATCCGTTCCTGCCGCTGGCGGTGGCGGCGACGGCGACCAGCCGCATCAAGCTCGGGACGTCGATCGCGGTGGCGTTCCCGCGCAGCCCGATGGTCACTGGCCCACATCTGCCTGGGACCTGGCCAGAGGCCTCGGGCGGACGGTTCATCCTGGGGCTCGGCTCGCAGGTGAAGGGGCCACAACGAGCGGCGCTTCTCCGTGAAGTGGGAGGCCCCGGCGCCGCGGATGCGCGAGGTCGTCCAGGCGCTACGCGCGATCTGGGACTGCTGGCAGAACGGAACCAAGCTCAACTTCAAGGGCAGTTCTACCGGTTCGATCTCATGACGCCGTTCTTCAATCCTGGCGCGATCGAACATCCGCACGATGCCCGTGTACGTCGCCGGCGTCAACCCGGCGATGTGCCGCATCGCCGGCGAGGTGTGCGACGGCCTGCACGTGCATCCGTTCAACAGCCCCAAGTACCTGCGCGAGCTCGTGCAGCCGGCGGTCAACGAGGGGCTCGCCCGGTCGGGCCGCAGCGCGAAGCGACTTCGCCTACGCCACCGCGAGCTTCGTGGTCGTGGGCGATACCGAAGCCGAGCAGGCGCAGGCGCGTCAGGCGGTGAAGCAGCAGATCGCCTTCTACGCCTCGACCCGCACCTACGAGCCGGTGCTGGCCGCCCACGGCTGGCAGGATCTCGTCCCGCACCTGCACCGCAAGTCGGTGGAGGGCGACTGGAAGGGCATGGCCGATCTCATCACCGACGAGATGGTGGACGTCTACGCGGTCACGGGCACGCACGACGACGTCGGGCGCAAGCTCCGTGAGCGCTACGCCGGGCTGCTGGACCGCACCGCGTTCTACCAGCCGGGCAAGCAGCCGACCCTCGACGATCCTCGCCTGCCGAGGCTCGTGAAAGAATTCAACGGATAGAAGGAGCCCACTGGCGTGAAGGCGCTGGCGTTCAACGAGTTCGGCGGTCCCGACAAGCTCAAGCTCCAGGACGTCCCCGATCCGAAGATCAAACCCACCGAGGTGCTGGTGCGGGTGCGGGCGTGCGCCCTGAATCATCTCGACCTGTTCGTGCGCGAGGGCATCCCCGCGCTCAAGACGCCGCTGCCGTTCTGGACGGGCTGCGACATCGCGGGCGAGATCGCCGAGGTCGGCGCCCAGGTGACCGGGCGTGAAGGTCGGCGACCGCGTGGCGGTCAACCCCAACCTCACGTGCGGGCGGTGCGAGTTCTGCGCGCAGGGCGAGGACAGCCTGTGCGTGCGCTACGGCATCCTGGGCGAGCACGCCCCGGGCGGCCTGGCCGAGTGCGTCGCCGTCCGTGGCGAGAACGTCCTGCCCCTGCCCGCCTCGATCTCGTTCGAGGACGGCCGCCTCCTTCATCCTCACCAACATGACGGCGTGGCGCATGGTGGTCACGCAGGGCCAGCTGCGCGCCGGGCAGGACGCCGCTCATCATCGGCGTGGGCGGCGGCGTGTCGTCCACCGCGGTGCAGATCGCCAAGCTCTGCGGCGCGCGCGTCATCGTGACGTCTTCGAGCGACGCCAAGCTCGAGCGGGCGCGTGCGCTCGGCGCCGACGTCGGCATCAACTATTCGACGAACAAGGACTGGGCCAAGGCAGGTCTTCGAGGCCAGCGGCAAGCGCGGCGTCGATCTGGTCATCGAGAACGTCGGCGCGGCCACCTGGAAGGACTCGATCCGCTCGCGTCGCAAGGGCGGCGGGCGGCTGGTCACCTGCGGCTCGACGTCGGGCCCGATCGGCGAGACCGATGATCCCGCTGCGTGTTCTGGAAGCAGGTGCACATCATCGGCTCGACCATGGCCAACCGGAAGGAGTTCGGCGACGTCATGCGCGCTGTTCTTCGCCGGGCGCCTGCAGGCCATCATCGACGAGGTGGTGCCGCTCAAGGACGGCGCCGCCGCGCAGCGCGCGCCTGGCGAGGGCAAGCAGTTCGGCAAGATTGTACTCACGGTGTAGTCGTATGCCTCGCCTGATCCTCGTCGCCGCCCTGGTCCTCCTGGGCACGAGCACCGAGCGCGGCGCACCACGGCTGGAGCGGCTACGACGCGAGCAAGGAGCTGACCCTCACCGGCACCATCAAGGAAGCCGGCTACGAGCATCCCACGGCTCGATCCGTCTGCAGACGCCGGACAAGACCTGGATCGTCGTCCTGGCGCCGCCCTCGCGGATGGAGAATCGCGGCCTGCGGCGCGACATGCTTGCGCCCCGGCACCCAGGCGACCGTGGTCGGATATCCCAATCGCACCGACCCTGACGAGCTGCGGGCCGAGCGCATCACGATCTCGGGCAAGACGACCGAACTGCGCTGATGCACCCGCCGAGCGGGCCGGCCTGGGCGGTCTGGCTGGAAGCCTCCGCGCCCGGCGGTCGCCATGCGGCAGTGGCTCTGGCTCTATCCGGCCGTCGAGATCACACACATCGTCGGCTTCGTCGTGCTGGTCAGGTCCGCTTTCATGTTCGACCTGCGCCTGCTCAGGCTGTCGCGCGCGCTTCCGGTCAGCGCCATGGCCACGCATCTGCTGCGCTGGGCGCGGCTGGCCCTGCTGCTGGTCGTGCCCTCCGGAGTGCTGATGTTCGTCGCCCACGCCACCGAGTTCGCCACCAACGGAGCCTTCCAGCTCAAGCTCACGCTGATCGCTCTGGCCTTCCTCAACGCCGGAATCTTCCACCGCTGGCCCTTCCGCGTCGTCGGCGACTGGGAACACCGGGCTGGCTGCGCCACCCCGCGCGCCTCGCCGGCGCCCTCTCGATCGGCTTATGGATCGGCGTCATCACCTGCGGCCGCCTCCTCGCATATTTTTAGTAGCGCGATGCTAGGCGGCGACGAGCCAACGACGCGAGATGGGCCTTTTTCAGCAGCCCGCCGCGGTATAGTACGGAGCGTGCTCGAGCTGGAAGCGATCGCGTGCCCGCTCTGCGGGAAGGCTCGGCGACCACGCTCTTCGAGCAGCGCGATTTCGCGCTCGGCGTGCCCGGCCGTTACTCGCTCGTTCGCTGCCCGCGCTGCGGGCTGCTCTACCAGAACCCGCGCATCCGGATGGATCAGCTCGACCTGGCGTATCCGGCCAACTACCCGCCCCACAGCGAAGGACCCCGAGATCTCGCGCGTGGCGCGCCGCCTCGGTCCGGCGGGCCGCCGCGTGCTCGCGCGGCGCCTCGGCTACCGTCATCTCGATCCGGGCGAGCTTCCGCTCGCCGCGCGGCTGCGCGTGGCGCCATCACCGGCCGGCGCATCGTCAAGGCGTTCGTGCCGTGGGTGGGCCAGGGTCGCTTGCTCGACGTCGGCTGCGCCATGGGCCGCTTCATGGGGCTGATGCAGTCGGTCGGCTGGACCGTCTCGGGGATCGAGATCGACCCGGAAGCGGCGGCCCGCGCTCGCCAGGTGACGCCGAACGTCTTCCACGGTGACCCGATGGACGCGCCCTTCGCGCCGGGCAGCTTCGACCTCGTCACCGCGTTTCACGTCCTCGAGCACCTGCCGGATCCGGTCGGCGTGCTGCGTCGCATGCTCGGCTGGCTGGCGCCCGGCGGCATCGCCGTCGTGGAGGTGCCCAACGTCTCGGGCGTCGGTGGTCGCGTGTTCGGTCGCTACTGGTCGGGGCTCGAGATGCCGCGCCACCTGGTGCAGTTCACGCCCGAGACCATGGGCGCACTGGCCGAGCGCGCCGGCGGCCGCGTGGTGGCGGCGGCGCACAAGACCAAGCCGCGCTATCTGATCCGCAGCCTGCGCTTCGCGCTCGACGACTACCAGGGCCGCGGCGCGCGCGCTGGCCCGCACGCTCGTCGACTCCCGGCTCGGCGGCGGCGTCCTCAAGCTCCTCCCTCGAGCTCACGCTGCCCATCGCCCGCCCGCTGCGGCTCGGGCGAGGCCGTGCGCTACGTGATCGAGCCCGATGCGCTGAATCGCGTCGCGCTGCCCGCCCGGCGGGCAGCCGGCGGTGCGCGATGTCGCGGCAGGCCCCACGCACGCGGCGTTTGTTGGCCGGTGTCACGTCCTTCGCGTACGATGGTTGAGCGGAGGGCATCGTGAAGACGCTGGCGATCCTCGTAGGTGGTGGTCCCGCTCCGGGCATCAACGCGGTCATCTCGGCCGCCACGATCGAGGCGCGCAACCACGGCGCTGCGCGTGCTGGGCTGCTACGACGGCTTCAAGTGGCTGGTGCAGGGCGACATCGAGCACGTCGTCGAGCTTGAGATCAACGACACCTCGCGCATCCACTTCGACGGCGGCTCGATCATCCGCACGTCGCGCACGAATCCGACCCGGACGCCGGAGGGCATCGCCAAGGTGGCCGAGGCCCTGCAAGCGCCTCGGCGTCGACCACCTGGTCACGATCGGCGGCGACGACACCGCGTTCGCGGCCTCGCGGCTGGCCAAGGCGGTGGAAGGGCTCACCGTCGCCCACGTGCCCAAGACCATCGACAACGACCTGCCGCTGCCGAGCGACATCATGACCTTCGGCTTCACGACCGCCTGCAACCTCGGCAAGGAGCTGGTCCGCAACCTCATGCAGGACGCGGCCACCACCGAGCGGTGGTTCTTCGTCACCGTCATGGGCCGGCACGCCGGTCACCTGGCCCTCGGCATCGGCGGCGCCGCCGGCGCCACGCTGACGCGTCATCGCCGAGGAGTTCCCCGAGCCGCAGATCAGCCTCGATCGCCTGGCCGACGTGCTGGAGGGCTCGATCATCAAGCGCCGCGGCGCAGCGGCCGCGAGCAGGGCGTGGCGATCCTCTCCGAGGGCCTGGCCGAGAAGCTCGATCCCGACCACGCTCGGCACCGGTCGAGCGCGACGCCTACGGCAACGTGCGCCTGGCCGAGCTGGATCTCGGGCGCCTGCTCAAGGAGCGCGTGACGCGCCAGCCTCAAGGCCCGCAACGTGGACGTGACCATCGTCGCCAAGGACATGGGCTACGAGCTGCGCTGCGCGCCGCCCGGCGCGCACGACATCCAGTACTGCCGCAGCCTCGGCTACTGGGCGGTGCGCTTCCTGATGGAGGGCGGCAGCAACGCGATGGTCACCATCCAGGCCGGCCGCCTGGTGCCGGTGCCCTTCGGCCTGATGATGGACACCGAGACGGGCAAGATCCGCGTCGCGCTACGCGGATGTCGAGTCCGGAGATGTACCAGACCCTGTCCGCCTACATGATCCGTCTCAAGGCGGAAGACTTCGACCAGCCGGAGACCGTCGCCGCGCTGGCCAGGGCCGGCAAGCTCGACCCCGCCGAGTTCACCCGCCGCTTCGGTCCGCTCGTCGGTCGCGCCTGACCGAGCCGACCCGCCGCGAGGGCGACTATCCGCGTGTCCGGTGACGTTGACGGTGGCGCTCGTCCGCGCGCCCAGCGTGGCGCCGCTACCCGGATTGCTCAGCAGGACGCTGAACGACTTGGATGGGCTGCGCCCCGGCCTCGACCAGCAGCGGGATCTTGATCGTCTGACTCGTCTGCGACGCCCCGAAGGTCAGGGTGCTGGTGGTGGCGGTGTAGTCGGTGCCGGCGAGCGCCGTGCCGTCGGCCGTGGTGAAATCGACCGTGACGCCGCTGGCGAGCCCGCCGGTGCGTGACACGGTGAGCGTCGCGTTGCACGGCGTCATCGCGCACTCGACGGCATTGTAGGTCAGCGCCGAGAACTGGATCACCCCGGCCACGTCGTCCTCGCCGATCGACAGCACGGCGGTATCACGCCCCGTCACCAGCACCGGCCCCCAGTCGGGCCGCTCAGCGTCAGGTTGACCGTCTCGATGCCCTCGACGAGCGTGTCGTTCAGGATGGGGATGGTGAACGTCCGCGTCCCTCACGGTGGTGGGCGTCCCGCCCGCCGCGAAGGTCAGCGTCCCGGTCGGAGGCGGTGTCATCGAGGGCGGCGTGCCCGTTCCGCGGATGCCGTAGTCGCGAGCCGGCCGTCGCCGTGCCATCGCTGGAGGCCCAGGCGACGGTCACCGGGGCGGCGTTCACTCCGGTCAGCTCCACCGTGATCGTCGCCGACGCCACGTTCTCGCGCACCGAATAGTTGGGGGCGCTGAAGGCCAGCGACAGCTCGTTGTCGACGATCTTCAGCACCGCGGTGGAGCGCGCCCCCAGCGTGGTCGTCGCGTTGGGGCCCGGATTCGACAGCGTCAGGTTCACGGTGCGACGCCATCCGGCGCCGGCGTTGTCGAGCGACAGGCACCGGGAACGTCAGCGAGGTCTGCCCGATGGCGAAGATCGCGGTGCCGGTCGTCGTCGTGTAGTCGGTGCCCGCCACGCCGGTGCCGTCGCTCGTGGTGTAGTCGACCGTCGCGCCGCCCGCCGTGCTGCCGGTGCGGGTGATGACGATCGCGGCGTTGCCGGCGGCCTCCCCCACGGTGTAGGTGGCGGCCGAGAACTGCATCGCGCCGCCGGTGTCGTCGTCCACGATCGACAGCACCGCGGTATCACGGCCGAGCGATGAGCTGCGCGCCGCCGGTGGGCGCGCTCAGCGTCAGGTTCGACCGTCTCGGTGGCCTCGATCAGTCGATCCTGCAGGATGCGCACCGCGAACGTCTTTGTCCGCACCGTGGTCGGCGTCCCACCCGGCGGGAACGTCAGCGTGCCCGACGGCGGCGGGCGTCGCCGCCGGTGGGGCCCCGCGCCGAGAACGCCGTAGTCGGCGCCCGCCGTCGCGGTGCCGTCGCTGGTGGCCCACGCCACGGTCACCGGCGTCGCGTTCACCCCGGCCAGCTCGACCGTGATGATCGCCGACCCCGCGCTCTCCTTCACCGAGTAGGCCGGCGCGCTGAATGCCAGCGAGAGGTCGTTGTCGACGATCTTCAGCACCGCGGTCGTCCGCGCTCCGAGCTGGTCGTCGCGTTGGGCCCCGGGTTGGAGAGCGTCAGGTTCACGGTGCGCACACCGTCGGGCGTGGCGTTGTCGAGGATGGGTACCGGGAACGTGAGCGCCGTCTGTCCGGCGGCAAAGACCGCCGTGTTGCTCGTCGTCGTGTAGTCGGTGCCGGCCACCCCGGTGCCGTCGCTGGTGGTGTAGTGGACCGTCGCGCCGCCGCCGGTGCCGCCGGTGCGGGTGAGCACGATCGCCGCGTTGCCGGCCCCCTCGCCCACCGATGTAGGTGGCGGCCGAGAACTGGATCGTCCCGCCGATGTCATCGTCCGCGATCGACAGATCGGCGAAGTCGCGCCCGACTACGATCCCGGATCCTCCCGTCGGGTTGCTCAGCGCCAGGTGGACGGTCTTGGTGTCCTCGAGCGCCTGGGGCGTCGCGGCCGGATCCTGTAAGATGCGGATCGAAAACGTCTTCGTCCGTACCGGTCGTCGGCGATCCGCCGGCCGGGAACGTCAGCGTGCCGCTGGGCGGCGTCGGTGCTGCCGGGCGTTCCGTAGTCGGTGCCGGCGATCGCCGTGACGTCGCTGGTGGCCCAGTCGACGGTGACGGGCACGGTCGTCTTGCCGGTCAGCTCCACCGTGAATATCGCCGAGCCCGCGTTCTCCTTCACCGAATAGGTCTGGGGTTGAACGCAAACGAGGCTTCATCGTCGATGATCTTGAGCGTGGTGGTCGTGCGCGCCCCGAGCAGCGTCGAGGAGCTGGGGCCGGCATTCGACAGCGTCAGGGTCAGCGACCTCACCCCGTCGGCCGCCGCGGTGTCGATGATGGGCACAAAGATCCGTTGCGAGGTCTGGCCCGCCAGGAACGTCAGCGTGCCGGATGGAGGCGTCCCGTCGCCCAGTGCGCCGTAGTCGGTGCCCGCGATCGCCGTGCCGTTCACGGTGGTGAAGTCGACCGTGGCGCCGCCCGCTGTGCTGCCGGTGCGGCTGACGAGCACCTGCGCCACCCCCACGCTCTCCACCACCGTGGTCAGCGTCGTGGCGAACTGGATCGTGCCGCCCATCTCGTCGTCGAGGATCGACAGCACGGCGGTCGAGCGCGACGGCACCAGCTGGGCGCCCACCGCGCCGCTGAGCGCCAGGTTCACCGTGCGGGTGCCGTCCAGGATCGCGTTGTCGAGTGATCGTGATCGGGCACGTTGACGGTCTCACGCCGAAGCCGAACGTCACCGTGCTGTTGACGACCGCGGTGTAGTCCACGCCGGCCACGGCGGTCAGGTTGGAGGTCGAGAACTGCACGGTGGCGATGCTCCCGGTCGGTCCTGAGCGCGACACCGAGATCTGCGCAGGGCCCTTGTTCTCGGTGACCGTGTAGCTCGGTGAGGTGAAGTTGATGCAGGACGAGGTATCGAGAATGGTCAGTGTGGACGTGTTGCGGCTTCCGAGCACCGTGCCGAAGCTCGGGTTGCTCAGCGACAGGTGCACCGTCTCGTCGCCCTCGCAGGACGACCCGGTGTTGATGATCGGGATCGTGAAGGTCGCGACGATCTGGCCGGGCCGCGAAGCCCAGCGTGCCCGAGGGCGGCGTCGCCACGCCCACGCGTGCCGAAGTCGGCTCCGGCGGTGGCGCGTGCCGTCGCTCGTCGCGAACTGCACGGTGGCGCTGCCCGTCGTGTCGCCGATGCGCTGGACGCTGATGGTGACGCTTCCCGCCGTCTCGTCCACCTGGTAGGTCGCCGAGGTGAACTGGATGATCGGCACGTCCGTGATCTGGGTCACGAAGACGTCGAGCAGCCCGCCGGTGCCCGCGAGCCGCACCGCCGGAAGGCCACGGAGCGCGTGCTCCCGGCCACGTAGGCGATGCCGTTGACGTCCACCGCGAGCGCCCGCGCCTCCTCGTCGTTGGTGCCGCCCAGGTAGGTCGAGTACACGAGGGCGTCGCCGGCGGCGGTGAGCTTGGCCACGAAGACGTCGAAGCCGCCGGCCAGCTGCCCCTGGATCGGCGCGACGACCGGGAAGTCGAACGAGTTGGTGGAGCCCGCCAGGTAGACCGTGGAGTCGGAGGGATTGACCGCCACGGCGTTGGCGGAATCGTCACCGCTGCCGCCCAGGAAGGTCGCGAACGCCGCCGAATCACCGGGGGCTCAGCTTCACCACGAACGCGTTGGTCCGGCCGTTCAGGAACGGCTGCAACGCCCTGAACGTCGGAAAATCCGCGGACTTTGTGGACCCCGCCGCATAGACGTTGCCGCTGGGATCGACGGCGACGGCCAGCCCTTCCTCGTCACCCACGCCACCGAGGTAGGTGAGGGCGACGACCACGCCGTGATTGAGCTTGGCGACGAAGGCATCCTGGGCTCCGGCCAGGAAGGGCTGCAGCCCGATGCCGAACGGCAGTGGGAGATCGGTGGACGTGGTCGTGCCGACCACCCAGATGTTGCCGCTCGGATCGAGCGCGATCGCATTGCCGACATCCTCCCCGCACCGCCGATGAACGTGCAGGAGCTGAGCGTCAGCCCGGCGGGGTTGACCTTCACCACGAAGACGTCGCTTCCGGTGCTCTTGGTGCCGAAGCACGGAATGGCGTTGTTGTTGGAAAGGTGGGGGCCGTCGTGAAGCCGGTGACGTAGGCGTTGCCGGCGCCGTCGATCGCGATGCCGAAGGCGCCGTCGCGCCCGTTGCTGCCGAGATAGGTCGAGAACACGAGCGCGCTGCCGTCCGGCCCGAGCCGGGCCACGAACGCCTCGTCGCCGCCGCGGGTCGTCGGCTGGAAGCTCGCGGGCGTGGTCGGAAAGTTGTTGGAGTTGGTCGTGCCCGCGATGTACGCGCTCCCGTTGTCGTCCACCGCGATGGCCTCGCCCGGCGTCGTCACCGCTGCCCCCGAGGAACGTCGAGTAGACGATGATCAACCCGGTGGCGTCGAGCTTCGTCACGAACGCGTCGCTCTCGCCGGCCCGGGTGGCCTGGACGGGTACCGGCGAGACGGGAAGTTGGAGGAGATGCGTGGTACCGGTGACATAGACGCTTCCGGCGCTGTCCACCGCGATGCCGAACCCCTGGTCGTCGGACGAGCCGTTCAGGATCGTCGAGTAGCCGAGGACCGGATCGATGACCAGCGGGTGGCGCGGTCGCGCCCGGCGACCCGGAAGCGAACGCGATCGCCATCCAGCACGTAGCCGCCCTCGATGGGACGCCGCTCCGGCCCGATCTCCTGATAGATCAGCGGGCGCCGCATCAGCACGTCGCCACGGTCGGTGGCGATGACCAGGTCGCCGCTGCCGTCGACTCTTAGGCTCTGGGCGCCGTCGAAGGCCATGACCACGGCGTCGGGATCCGCATCGGGCGCCACCACGAAGTCGTACTCCAGCTGCCCCTCGTGCCCGTAGAAGACGAGGCTGATGCCGGGATAGACGTCGGCGTACCGCACCCGGGCGAAGGTCGGCACGTCGCGACGCCAGCGACTCGACTCGCCGACCAGGGAATGACTGCGACCCGGCAGCTCGTCGACGCCAGAGATCGTCGCCGCGGCATCCGCCTCGACGAGCCGCATCCGCACCACCGATGCGGCGGGGCCTCCGCTCGTCCGCGCGCACGCCACGGCCGGTGCCCGTGGCCGGCGCGAGGACGAGCACCGTCTCCGTCTGGGTGAGGAACAGGCCGGAAGCCGCGGCCGCGCGTGAGGAACTTGACGGCCGGATCCGCCTGGCCCTGCTGGGGCTCGAAGGACAGCGCCGGCTGGCGCCCGACCTCAGCACGGGGCCGCCTCGGCCGGGCCGATCGGCGCGCACATCGCGAGGACCAGGGCCACGCCCGGCAGCATCCGGCACAGCCTCACGGCGCCCCGCTCCATCTCAACGAGTATAGCGGCCTGACCTCAGTCGCGCGCGCCAGCTTCGTCGTACCCACGGTCACCTGGCAGCAGCGCCCGGCGTGTCCCGTCCGGCTCCACGACGATCCGCGGCAAGATGGTTCGTACCGGGCGGTCCCGCACCTGATCCAGCGCCTCGGCGACGGTGCGCGCACCGTCGAATCGCATGAGGTTCTTCACGGTCGGATTGCGGAGCATGATCTCGCCTCGCTGGTACTGGCGGCGACGGCCTCGGCCGGCGCCAGCCACCGGAGGTCGGTCATCTCGTACTCGTCGCCCGCTCGGCTCCTGGCCGGCCGGCGCCGGCGCGGGCGAAGAACCGCGTGTCGAAGCGCAGCGGTTGGTCCTCGGGCGTGATCCAGTGGGCGAAGTACACAAGCCGATCTGTGGCCAGCTGCAGCTCCTCCTTCCGGAGCAGGTCCCAGAAGGCGCGGTTGTCTGCCTGGCACGCCTGGCGGTACTCGGCGAGGCGCGGGCGCGGCGACCGCCGCATCGCGGCCGTCGGCGTCACCGTCGCGAGGAGCAGGCCGGCCTCCTCGAACGTCTCCCGGATGGCGCCGATCCAGTAGCCGAGGGCGGTGCGAGGAGCGCTCGAGGTCCAGCCGGCGGGCCGCCGTCACCACGTCGAGCCCCCGGACACCAGGCCGCCGCGTCATCGGGGTTGTCGTCCGTCTCGATCTTGCCGCCCGGGAACACGAAGGCGCTGGCGGCGAACTTGCTTTTCTGGTGGCGCTGCATCAGCAGACACTCGATGCCGCCGGCCGGGCGGTCGCGAATCAGCACGAGCGTGGCGGCGGGCGCGGGTGTGACGGGCGCTGGTTTGACGGGCACGGCGTAGTGCCACGATGCTCGCGCCGTTGTCATTTTCCTCGGGAGGCGCGTCATGAGCGCCGAAGCACGACTCAAAGATCGCAGCATCACGCTACCGCAGCCCTCGACGCCGCTCGCCAACTACGTGAGCGCCGTGCGCAGCGGCAATCTGCTGTACCTTGGCCGGCCACGGACCGTTGCGCGAGGGCAAGGCCACCACGCGCGGCAAGCTTCGGGGCGCGATCTCACCGGTCGAGCAGGGCTACCAGGTCGCGCGCGAGGTCGGCTCGACCTGCTCGCCACCACGGGCGGCGCTCGGCAGCCTCGATCGCGTCAAGCGCGTGGTGAAGGTCCTCGGCATGGTGGCGTCCGCCGAGGGGTTCGGCGACCAGCCGAAGGTCATCAACGGATTCTCCGACCTCATGGTCGAGGTCTTCGGCGACGCGATCGGCAAGCACGCGCGCTCGGCCGTCGGGATGGCCGAGTTGCCCATGGGCATTCCCGTCGAGATCGAGATGATCCTCGAGGTCGAGTGAGATAGACCTTCATCACCTCGTCGAGGCGGCCGGTGTCATCGCCTTCGGCGTCCTCTTCTACTCCTTCACGGTCCAGCATCTGGCCGATAGCCGGCCCCGCCTCGCCGCCGCTCGCCGCCTCCCTGAACGGTCTCGCGTTCGGCGCCCTGGCCGTCGGCCTCGCGGTCGCGCGCATCCAGGTCGCGCCCGACGTCTACTTCGACGCCCGCAACATGCCGGTCGCCCTGATCGCACTCTTCGAGGGTGGCCGGCGGGCTCGCTGGCCGCCGCCGTCGTGGCGATCTATCGCTGGCAGTGGCCTCGGCGGGCGCCGGGACCGTGCCCGGGCGTGGTCAGCGTGATCGCGGCCGCGGCCGCCGGCGCGCTCGTGCACTGGTGGGCGCGCGCGGAGGCGGCCGCATCGGCAGTCGTCACGCCTTCGCGCTGGGTGCCCTGACCTTCCTCACCACCCTGCTCGGCTACGCGATGCTCGGCCGGCCGGGGCTTGAGAAGTTCGCGAGCACCTGGCCGCACTTCCTGGTGGCGTACGTCGATAGGCGTCGGCGTCATCGCCCAGCTCTTCGCCACCGTGGTGGAGCGCGAGCGCCTGAACGCGGCCGAGCGTCGCTTCCGCGCGTTGCTCGACGAGGCGTCCGAGGCGATCCGCATCGTCGAGCCGGCCACGTGGCGCATTCTCGAAGACCAACCGCGCCGACTCCGCGCTGTCGGGATACCCGCGGCAGGAGCCGCTCGGCCGCGACGGCCGCGAGTTCTGGCCACAGGATGCCGAGGAGCGCAGCCGGTGGCAGGCGTTACTGAAGGAGACGGCCGGCCGCGCCGGCTTCGGCCAGCGCGTTCGGTCTTCAGTACCAGACCGCCGGCAGCCTCCGCGCGATCGACCTCACCTGCCGCCGGGTCCAGCACGACGGCCGCCCGTACGACATCGTGATCTTCGCGACGCCGCGCCTCGCGAGGCGCCTCGACGCCGCCCACCGCGAGGTTCCTCGACCTGCGCGCGGTCACGCTGGTGGCCAACGCCGCGGCCCACGAGATCAACAACCCGCTCACCGTGATCGTTGGCTCGCTCGAGCTCCTGCAGCGGCGGGTGGCCGGCGACGCCCAGGGCGAGAAGTGGGTCGATCGCGCGGTCACCTCGGCCGAGCGGATCCGGCGACATCATCGCGCGCATGACCCGCATCACCCGGCTGTCGGCCGCGGAGTCGGCGCCGGGGATTCCGGCAATGCTCGACATTCGCCGGTCGAGCGAGGACAATTGATTCCGCACCTCGATCATCCGGCTCACCGGGGAGGCCCGATGAATCTGCGCCGCTCGACGCGCTCGTCACTGCGATCTCGCTGATCTTCCTCTCGATCCTCGGCATCATCAGCGGGGTCGCGATCCCGGGGCTCTTCATGGCCGCGGCGGCGCCGTGGCTCGACTGATTCTGCCGGAGCGCAAAAGCCGTAGTGTCCCGAGGCCGACGCTCGTCCTCGCGTGGCGCGCCGTGGGCGGCGCGCACAGCGCAAGCGGGGCTGGGGCACCACGAGGCTGGGGACCGCCGACCGGCCGTGGCTGGGCTCCACCTCGAGCGGGGCGCACGGTGATGCCGGGCGGGAACGGGTCCCCAGCCCCTTGCGCGTGCGCACCCCGCCCACGGCGGCAACGCGCACGACGAGCTTCGGACTCGGAACCCTAAATCCACATGGGCGCGAAATACTTTGGCGCCGTCGGTTCCGCGGCGCGAAGGATCCGCGGTTGCTTCGGGGCGAGGGGCGCTTCGTCGACGACGTCACGCTCCCCGGTATGCTCCACGCGGCGTTCTTTGCGGTCGCCCCATGCGCACGCGCGCATCGTGCGCATCGGCACGGCACGCGGCGCGCGGCAATGCCTGGCGTGGTCGCGGTGTTCACGCTTCGCCGATCTCGCACGCTGGTTCATGAAGCCGCTTGCCGCTGTTTGGGGCGGTGCCGCCGCGGGCTGGCGGCGGCCATTCGGTTCGACGTGCGGACGGTGGCGCAGATGCCGCTGTGTCGGGATCTCGCGCGTTACGTGGGCGAGGTCGTCGCGATGGTGGTGGCGGACAGTCCGCGAGCGGGCCGGAGGACGCGGTGGAGCGGATCGAGGTCGAGTGGGAGCCGCTGCCGCCGGTCGTCGACATGGTCGCGGCGGCGCCGAGCCGGGCGGCGCCGCTCGTGCATCCGGAGTGGGGCGACCAACGTGGCCGTCGGCTTTCGCCACGGCATTCGGCGACGCGGACGCGGCGTTCGCCGGCGGCGCCGACGTCGTTCGACGCGAGACGCTTCCACGTCCAGCGCTACGTCGGCATGCCGATCGAGACGCGCGGCGTGGTCGCCCAGTGGGACGCGCGCGACGGCACGCTCACGACGTGGAACACGCACCCAGGTCGTCGCACTTCGTCCAGCAGGGACTCGGCCGCGGCGCTCGGTCTGCCGCCCCACCAGGATCCGCGTGATCGCGCCCGACGTCGGCGGCGGCTTCGGCACCAAGGCCTCGGGCTACGCCGAGGACCTGCTGATCCCCGTCGCGGCCATCGGCGCTGCGGCCGCCCGGTGAAGTGGATCGAGGACCGGCGCGAGCACATGATGTGGCCGGCCCACGCGCGCCACCAGGTGCACGACATCGAGCCTCGCCGCCCGGCGCGACGGCACGATCCTCGGCGGTGCGCGACCGGATCTGGCTCGACCTCGGCGCCTACAACGTGTGGGGCATCGTGCTGCCCTACAACACCGTCGCGCATCTGCTCGGCCCGCATCGCGTGCCGCGACCTCGCCGTCGAGTGCCGCGGCGTCGTCACCAACAAGACGCCGAACGCGCCGTACCGCGGCGCCGGCCGCCCGGAGACCGTCTTCGCCATGGACCGCGATCGTGGACGGCCTCGCGCGCGAGCTCGCGCATGGACCCGGCCGAGCTGCGCCGGCGCAACTACCTGACCGCGGCCGACACTGCCCTACGAGCTCGGCATGCCCGTACCGCGACGGCAATCCGCCTCGTGTACGACAGCGGCGACTTCCGCGCGGCGCTCGACGCCGCGCTCGAGGCCGTCGGCTACGACGGCGCTCCGCGCGCGAGCAGGCCGCCTGCGCGGCGCGCGGCGTCTAGCGCGGCATCGGCATCTCCGGGCTACGTCGAGGGCACCGCGATCGGTCCGTTCGAGGGCGCGACGCGTCACGATCGACCTCGCCGGGCGCGCCGTGGTCGCCACCGGCGCGTGCAGCTCAGGGCCAGGGGCACGAGACATCGTTCGCGCCAGGTCGCCGCCGACGCGCTCGGCATCCCGCTCGACTGGGTCACGGTGATCGGCGGCGACACCGCGGCCATCCCGTTCGGCGTCGGGACCTTCGCCAGCCGGAGCGCGGTGACCGCGGGCAGCTCCATCCGACGTCGCCGCCGCGCAGGTGCGGCGCCAAGCTGGTCGCGCGCGGCGGCCGCGCTGCTCGAGGCCGCGCCCGCGGACGTCGAGATCGCGGACGGCCGTGGTCGTCGGTGCGCGGCGCGCCGGCTCGGCGCTGCCGATCGGCCGCGTGATCCAGGCCGCGATCCCGACCTTCGCCAAGCCCGGCGTCGCCTCGCCCGGACTTCGAGGCGACGCGTGTATCACCACGCAGCCGACCGTGACCTACGCCAGCGCGCGTCGCACGTCGCGCACGTCGAGGTGGACGTCGGCACCGGGCGCGGTCAAGCTGCTGCGCTACGTCGTCGCCCACGACTGCGGCAAGGTCATCAACCCCGATGATCGTCGAGGGCCAGATCCACGGCGGCGTCGCCCAGGGCGTGGGCGGCGCGCTCTTCGAGGAGATGGTCTACGACGAGCAGGGCCAGCTCCTGACCGGCACGCTGATGGACTATCGTGGTGCCCGCGCGCCGACGGACCTGCCGCCGATCGAGACCGTGCACCTCGAGTACCCGTCGCCGCGCAACCCGCTCGGCATCAAGGGCGTCGGCGAGGGCGGCGCCATCTCGCCGCCCGCGGCCATCGCCAACGCGGTGGAGGACGCGCTCGCGCCCGCTCGGCGTCCGGCTCACCGCCGGCTCCCGCCCACGCCGCGCGCGTCAGCGAGTCTGATCCAGGCCGCGCGCCGCAGATCTTCTTGACGTCGTCCCAGTCGACGCCGGGCAAGAGCTTCACCGGCGGGCGCGTGCGGCTCGGCGGCGAGCGCCGTCAGCGCCTGCACGCGGTCGGCCGGCCGCCGGGTGCGGTCGACAGGTAGCGGCGCGCGCCGCCCGCCGTCGCCCTCGCTCACGCTGCATGCGCCTGGAAGAACGACACCATCCCGCCCGGGATCCACGCGAGGCGGCGTGGAGCATGCGCATGCCGTCGCGGTCGGCTTCCAGCCTCGGCTCTGGCCGGCCGTAGCGCAGGTCGCCGAGGGCGCGGGCGCGCTCTGGATGCCGAAGGCCACCACCGCACTCACGTCCCCGACGAGCGCGCGCGACGAGGACGCCGGCGCCGACGCCTGACGCAGGATCGCCTTGGTCGCGTGGCGGTGCATGACGTGCTGATCTCGTGGGCCAGCACCTGGCCAGCTCCTCGGCGCTCTCCGTCCGATCGAGCAGTCCGCGGAAGACGACGATCGATCCCCGCCCGGCGTGGCCAGCGCGTTGACGATCGGGCAGGTTCACCACGGTGACCCGGATCGGATAGCGCGCCTGGGTAGCGTCGTCACCAGCCGTCGCCGTGATCGTGTCGATGCGGGCCTGGCGCGCGGGATCGACGCAGCGGCGCCCGGGCGGTGCGAGCTCGGCCACCACCGCGTCGCCGAGCGCGACCTCCCACGAGACCGGCACGCGCGCGTGGCCAGCGCGCGTCGCCAGCGCGGGGATGCCCCAGACGTAGAGGGCGGCGGCGAGGCCCACCGGAGCCCAGCGCGGCGAGCACCGTGAGGCCGACGCTGGTCAGCGCCGCCGGCCCGGATCGTGAAACGCCGCGGGGCCTCGGGCGCGGCTGCCCGCAGCGCGGTCAGGAAGCCGCAGATCGTCGCATCGAGCAGCGCCTCGCTCAGCTCGGCGCCGCGCTCCGAGGCGCACCTCCTCGCCCGCGTAAGCCCTGGGTCTGCGCACCTCGGCGAGCGGCCAGCGCACGCTGCCGCCCTCGGCGAGGGTGATCTTCGAGCCCCGAGCGGCCGATCGCCACCCGACCGCGCGCCGCACCGGCGCCTGGCCGTCCAGATGTAGTGCGCGTCCCAGGTCCGCTGCTCGGCGGCACGCGACCGGCCGCGTCAGCTCACGCCGAAGTCGGCGTCGAGCAGCCCGGACAGCGCTTCCCCGGTGGCGGAGGCGGCGCGCGCGTCCTGACGGATGGTGGTGCAGGTCGAGGTCGCCCACCAGCGTGAGATATGCGGTTGGTGAAGTGCAGCGTAGCGGGCGGCCGTCCACGGCCACGCCAGGCCGAGCGTGAGCGACGAGCGCCACGACGTTGGTGATCTGCAGCCAGGCCAGCGGCCCGCCCGGCGATCGTCGGAGTGGAAGCGCGCCGCGCCAAAGCGCGTGTGACTCGGTGAAGTAGCGGTGCCGGCGCGCCGAGAACCAGAACCACGCGCGAGCCCCCAGCGTGGGCAGGAACAGCAGGAGCATCTTCGCGAACGGGCCAGACGAGCTCGCGGCCGCGGCCGTCGAAGTCGAACTTCCGCGAGCCGAACCAGGCGTGGGACACCATGAACTTCTGTCGGTGCGTGACGCAGATCGGGTAGCAGAGCCGAGCGTCGAGCGGAGCGTGAGCATCGTTGCCGACCACGAAGACGCTGCACATGAAGTCGCCGACGCGGCCGCGGAACGAGAAGCGGATGCCGCGCCACGACGTGCGGCTGAGACGGTAGCGCCGCGCGCCCACCATCGCCACCGGCATCAGGAGCAAGCCGCGAGCATCCACAAGAGCGCCGAGCAGCGAGCGCCGCACCGCGCGCGGGCGCCGCGTAGGCCGCCGGCAGCACGCTCAGCAGCAGGACCGGCAGCGAGCACCAGACCGCGCCGCGGGCGAAGCCGACCAGCAGCTCGCGCCCGGTGCCGTGGTAGGCGAAGCGATCGCCCTCGAGCTCGGTCTCGCCGAGCACGTACCGGCGCATGCGCGTCTTGGCCCAGAAGTAGTAGACGCCGAGCGGTCAGCAAGATCAGCAGCACGTTGGTGACCGCGCAGACCGCCCAGCGCCGCGGCCGAGCCGTGGAAGCGAGTCGGCGGACACCGAGGCGGTCGGCGGCGAGGGCGCGCGCGGGGCGCCGGCGCGCGGGCGGGCGCGGCGGAAGCCGGCGGGCGGCCGTCGACGGCTGGGCGCGCTGACGCGCGCGGGACTGCGGCGCGGCCTGACAGCGAGGCCCGAACGCCGTCACGAACACGCCGCAGCGCGGGCACCGCTCGCCCGTCACATCCGTGAAGCCGCAGCGCGGGCAGGCCTCAGCCACCGGCGGACTCGAACGAGCGCGGGCAGCGTGCGCAGCGCGTCGCCCAGCCGCGGCCCGTGCCAGGTGAACGGCTTGCCGTCGACGAGGTGGATGCGCCCGGCGCGCACCGCCGGCGACGTCGGGAATACGCCAGTCGAAATCCGCGACGTGGGCCCGGCGGAAGCGGAACGGCTCGTCGGGCAGAGGATGACCCGGGGCGGCGCGCGGCCATCTCGTCGAGCGTCACGGTCGGATACCGCTCGGCCCGGTCGGCGAAGCACGCTGGCGGCGCCGCACAGCGCCAGCAGATCGTGGACGTAGGTGTCGGCGTTGATCGTCATCCACGGCCCGCGCCAGATCGGATAGAAGACGGGCACCGGGCCGGCGGCCCGGCGGTGGCGGCGCGCACCCAGGCCTGCAGCGGCTCGAGCTCGGCTGTGACTCCGCCGCGCGCGCTCGGCGGTGCCGGTCAGCCCGCCCAGCTCGCGGATCATCACCAGCGAGGCCGCCACCGTTCGCGGATAGGTGACCCACACCGGGATGCCCAGCCGCGCAGCGTCGCGATGTGCTCGCGGAGGTCTTCCTCGATGTTGGCGACGACCAGGTCCGGCGCCAGCGCGCGGATCTTGTCGAGGTCGGGATTCTTCTCGCCGCCGATGCCGCGTCTTGCTGGCCACCACCTCGCGCGGCTCGACACAGTAGACGGTGATGCCGACCGAGCGCGTCGGCCAGGCCGAGCCGGCACAGGGTCTCGGTGGTGGAGGGAATGAGCGACACGATGCGCCGGGCGGCGGAAGCGGAGGCTCGAGCGCGACGCCCGAGGCATCGATGCGCGCGGCGGTCACGGCAGCCGGCGACTCCTGGCAGGCGGTCGACCAGGGCCAGCACCTCCCGCGTATGGCGGGCGAGCTCGGCGTCGAGCCCATGATCTCGGCAAACGGCTTCCGTTCTGTCGATGGCGGCCTCGAGGCTGGTGGCCGCGACGACGAAGACATCAGCAGCACCCGGCGCGTCTCGTCGCCCACTATCGTCGCTCATACCTCGCAGCGCCGGGGCCGCAATCCATCGGGGCTCGCCGGGCGGGCTTGAAATTCTTGGTGTTCACGAAGTGCAGGCCGTGGTGGAGAGTTGACCTTGTACTTGCCGCCGCCGCAGCGCTCCGCCGAGGCCACCCCATCGGGCCGTCGAGAAACGGCGCCGTCGCCTCGCTCGGCATGCGGACAAGCGCGAGCCACTTGAAGCGGATGGTGCCGGCGAACGGCTCCTGCACTCCCGAGGGTGACGGTCACGGCCGGGCCAGACGCGCAGCGAACTCCTCGGGAACCTGCTTGCGCGTGGTGCGCTCGATGCCGCGGTTGAGGAGGTCTGCGCCGTGAGGTACGGCTCGATCAGGTCCTGCAGCACCAGCCGGGCGATCGACGCTCGGAGCGGAGTGTACCATGAGGCTACGGGGAATTTTGCCCTCGCCCGCCTGTTCTACGAGATGGCGAGCCTGCTGGAAGCGCGTGAGTCGTCGGTGCGGATCCGCGCTTGGTTAGCGCGCGGCCCAGACGCTGGAAGCGCTGGCGAGACGTGGCGGCGGTCGCCGCCCGGGGCGAGCTGACCTCCCTGCCCGGCATCGGCCGCGATCTCGCCACCCGCATCGGCGAATTCTGGCGACCGGACGGATCGCGCAGCTGGACGAGCTGCGCGCCACGCTGCCGCCGGCCTTCTGACCTTCCTCGAGATCCGCGGCTCGGGCCGCGTACCGCCCGCGCGCTGGCCGATCAGGGCGTGAATCGGTGGAGCAGCGCTGGAGGCCATGTGTCGCTCGCGGCAGATCATCGGCGTGGCCGGGATCCGCGAGAAGACGGCCGAGAACATCCTCAAGGGCATCGAGCGCTGGAAGGCCGGCCACACGCGCACGCTGCTGTCCACCGGGCGTGCGGTGGCCGCCCAGATCGCCGAAGCCCTGCGCGCCCACGGCGGCGTGGAGCGGCTGGAGATCGCCGGTCGCTGCGGCGCATGCGCGAGACGGTGAAATGACATCGACCTGCTGGTGACCTCAACCGAGCCGGACTGCGTCATCGAGACGCTCACCACGCCGCCGTCGGTGACCGAGGTGACGTGCGCGGGCCGACCAAGGCGTCCGTGCGCCACCAGGACGGCCTGCAGATCGACCTGCGGGTCGTCGAGCCGGCGCCCTCGGCGCCGCCCTGCAGTACTTCACCGGCTCGAAGGCCCACAACATCCGCCTGCGCGAGCTCGCCGTCCGGCGCAAGCTGCAAGCATCAACGAGTACGGCGTGCTTCGACGAGGCGCGACCGGCGCCGTGGCCGGGCGCGACGGAGGAAGAGCTCTACGCGGCCGCTGGGCCTTCCGTGGATCCCGCCCGAGATCCGCGAAGACGGCGGCGAGATCGAGGCCGCGCTCGCGAGGACAGCCTCCCGCGGCTCGTCGAGACCGTCCGACATCAAGGGGCGACCTGCACGCGCACACCGACTGGACCGACGGACGGCGCGCCGCTCGAATCGCTCGTCGACGGCCGCGGAGGCGCAGGGGCTACGAGTACATCGTCGTCTCGGACCACTTCGCGCTCGACGACGATCGCGCGCGGCCTCACGCCCGAGCGCGGTCCTCGAACAGGTGCGCGCCATCGAGAATGCTCCAGCCGCGCCACCGCATCCGCATCCTCACGGGATCGGAGTGCGACATCCTGGCCGACGGCACGCTCGACTTCCCGGACGAGGTCCTCGCGCAGCTCGACGTCGTGCTCGCCTGCCGTCCACTCGCGCTTCAAGCAGCCGCGCAGGAGATGACCACGCGCATCGCCGCGCCCGAGCACCTGCGTCGCACGTGCTGGCGCACCCGACTGGACGCTCGCTCGGCTCGCGCGACCCTACGAGGTCGATCTCGAGCGCGGTGTTCGCCACGGCGGGGAAGGCGCACGGCAAGGCGGTCGAGATCAACGCCTCGCCCAACCGCATCGACCTAGCGACATCCACGCGCGGCGCCGGGGCGCTGGGCCTGCCGGTGGCGGTCAGCACCGACACCCACTGCAGGCTGCGCGAGCTGGACAACCTCGACCTGGGATCGGCATCGCCCGGTAGTTATCTCGGCTGGGCCCCGATCAGGTCCTCAATACCTGCCCTCTGGCTGACCCCTGGCGGGCCCGGCCGGGTCAGGTCTGTGGATTGGGGGCCGTCGCCCCCGACCGTTCGTAAGATTTGGACAGTCCGATCCGGTAGTTACAGGACCCCGCCTGTTAACGGTCAGATTGTGGATATCGGTAGATAACGGTTGAAGGCGGACCTGGGCGGACCGCCTGCGTGACGGGCTGAGCCAGGGGCGCGGAACGAGGAGGGCCGCCAGGCGGCTGACCGTCCAGCAGCGCCGCGGGGGTCGGGGCGAACTGGATCAGATCGAGGCATTCGGGGCGCACGAAGCGCTCGGCGACCGCGTGGGCGAGGAGCCGCCGGAGCCCGTCCCAGTAGCCTTCCACGTCGAGGACGCCGACCGGCTTGGCGTGAATACCGAGTTGCGCCCACGTGAGGATCTCGAAGGTCTCCTCGAGGGTGCCCAGGCCTCCGGGGAGCGCGATGAAGCCGTCGACGAGCGACGCCATCGTGGCCTTGCGCTCGTGCATGGAGCCCACGATGCGCAGCTCGGTCAGGCGCGTGTGGGCGAGCTCGCGCGCGACGAGCGGCTCCGGGATGACGCCGATGGCCTCGCCGCCCGCCTCGAGCACCGCGTCGGCGATGACGCCCATGAGCCCGACCGCGCAGCCGCCGTAGACCAGCCCGAGCTTGCGCGCGACCAGCTCGGCGCCGAGGCGCCGGGCCGCGTCGGCGTAGGCCGGGCGCGCCCCCTCGGACGAGCCGCAGAAGACGCAGATGCGCTTCACAGCGAGGCGGCGAACTCCGGCGACAGCGTCCCTGGTACACCTCCTCGACGGGCCCGTCGAGCCGGAGTGACCAGTCCGGGCGCACTTCGATCGTGAGCTCGCCGCCGGGCATCCGGACCTTGACGCGACCGTGGTCGCAGAGGCCGTTTCGCACCGCGGCCGAGGCCGCGCCGCACGAGGAGGACGCCGGACGCGAGCGTGTAGCCGGCGCCGCGCTCCCAGATGAGGATGTCGACCGTGTCGCGCGCCCCGACCCGCGCGAACTGGACGTTCGTGCGGTTGGGGAACGACGGATGGCGCTCGATGAGCGGGCCCAGGCGCCGGCACTCGCCGTCGTCGAGGCGCTCGACGAAGGTCACGCAATGCGGGTTGCCGACCGAGACCGCGGTGACCGCCAGCGTCGTGCCGTCACCGAGCTGGAGCGGCACGCCGACCACGTCGCGGTCGGGACCGTTCATCGGGATCTCGGGCGCCCGGAACGTCGCGTGCCCCATCTCGACGGTGACGAAGCCCATGCGGCCGCCCTCGACGCGACACTGGCACTCGACGACGCCGCCCTTGGTGTCGACTGTGAACGTGGTCTTCTTCGCCCGACCGTGATCCCAGAGATACTTGGCGAAGATGCGCAGGCCGTTGCCCGACTTCTCCGCCTCGCTGCCGTCCGGGTTGAAGATGCGCAGGCCGAAGTCCGCGCGGCCGCTCGGCACCAGAGAGCAAGATCCCGTCCGAGCCCACGCCCCAGTTCCGGTCGCAGATTCGGCCGATCGCCGCCGTCGAGAGCGGCCGCGGAAGGTCGCGCTCGTCGAGGACGATGTAGTCGTTGCCGAGCCCGTGGCCCTTCGGCGAATGCGATCGACGGCACCGGAAACCCCGCTCAGCGCTGGAGATCGGGACGTAGCTCGCGCGCGTCGGCCCGGTGTACCTGCCCGCGGGCGGATCAGCCGGTTGTTGCCGTGCTGCTCGAGGACGTGGGCGGCCCAGCCCGCCACGCGGCTCAACGGCGAAGATCGGGCGTGAACTGATCGGTCGGGATGCCCATCGTCTGTGTAGGCCGCGCCCGAGTAGAGGTCGACGTTCGGGATAGATGTGCTTGTCGCTCGGTGACCACGCTCGGCCACGGTGTTGAGGATCTCGCACGTAGCTCGTGTCGCCGGCCTGCTGGCCGAGCTCGGTGGCCAGCCGTGCGCAGGTGCTTGGCGCGCGGGTCCTCCACGCGGTAGACGCGATGGCCGAAGCCCCATGATGCGCGTCCTTGTCGCGCGAGCGCCTGCGGATCCAGGCCTCGGCGTTCTGGCCGGCGCCGATCTTCTCGACCATCAGCATGACCTGCTCGTTGGCGCCGCCGTGCAGCGGGCCCTTGAGGGCGCCGATCGCCGACGACGATCGCCGAGTGCATGTCGGACGAGCGTCGGCCGCGCGTCACGCGCGCGCGCGAACGTCGAGGCGTTGAACTCGTGGTCGGCGTGCAGGATCAGCGCGACGTCGAAGGTCTTGGCGGCCAGGCGGCGTCGGCTTCTTGCCGGTCATCATGTAGAGGAAGTTCGCGGCCAGGTTCAGCTTGGGATTCGGGCGCCACCAGCGGCTTGCCGCGACGGATGCGCTCCCAGGCGGCCACCAGCAATACGTAACTGAACGAAGTACAA
>ERZ1370068.8419-contig-7274_pt1 | contig 24835 bp, 24 predicted proteins | sample MGYA00561227_ERZ1370068 | MGnify/ENA primary metagenome ERZ1370068 (study PRJEB38410, sample SAMEA6850437) | metagenome | study: Metagenomic assessment of the ecological functions of the soil: analysis of the soil microbiota associated with the...
GTTGCTCGCGACGCGCGCGGGAACCCGGCGTAGCGCAGCATGAGCGCCATCGCGCCTCGCGAAGTGCTGGCAGTAGCCCTGCTGCGGCAAGGGTGACGAATGCGACCAGCGGCGGCATCCCGCGCACCTGTGGTGGGTGTTCGTTGTGGCTGAAGCCTGCTCGACCGGAGCCAGGCCCTCGATCGCCACCGTGGCCGCGTACGGGTTCGTCGCGCCGCCCGCTACGTCCTCTCGGCTGCCCGGTAGATCGGAAGGTATGCGGATTTGAGCCGGGATATCTGAATGCGTCATGGAGCCAGTTTGTCCCGAAGGGCGCGACCACCTTCTGGCGTGACTGACTCTCGAGATAGGTTCCTCCCCAGATCGCGTCGGGGTAGTGCGTCGCTAATTTGGCGAGCTGTGACGGCTTGGCTGGTGGTTGAACTCCCCCACGCGGTGTACTGCGTCCCGCGTGTCAGCGGTGGTCTGACCGACGCCACTCCTCCCGCGTAGTACTGGGCACCGGAAGCACTTCAGCCCGTAACGCGACCGGCCCGTCGGGGCTGATCACGTGACGGTCGCGGAGTGGCGTCGATGTGCACGGTCGCCGCGTCCACCTGTCCGGGCGCCGAGCACGTCCGGCACGACGTCCGTGAGCACTCTCGCGCGGATCTCCGACAGGGTGAAGGGGAAGACGGGGAGCAGTTCCTCCTCCATGCGTTGTCCACGAACGTGTCGAGCGTCGTCGCGCGCCAGTAGACGGCTCGCTGGTCGTCCGTCTTCACGGTGAAGACGCGTGTCCGTTTCCCTTCGGAAGTCGACCCCGCTGTAGTTGGCCTTCCCGGCGATACTCGATCACGCCGACGGAGTGGCCCGCTCTTCTGGTCGAGTAGGTCCCAGTTCTGCCAGCGTCGAGAACTGGGCCTTGGCGACTCCGCTCCAGCTGAGGCGACGAGCGCGGCGACCACGAGCGCCGTGCCGACGAGCGACCTGCGGCGCGCGCCGCGGCGTGTCGTCGTCCCCAGCCGAGCTGGATTCAGCGCGAGCGCCGCGGCGCGGATGAGCGCGCCTCGACCGAGAGATCGTCGTGGCCGTGGGAAGATCGTTGTACGTCCTGTTCGCCACATACGCGGCTCGCGAGCACGCGGCTCCGCGCGGAGCATGGCGCGGCGACGGCGAGCGGACGCCAGCGCCGTGAAGACGAAGACGGCGAGCAGCACGACGCCGTGCATGAGGCGGTGCGCCGAGGGGTCGAACGGCACGAGCACGTTCGGTGAAGCTCGAGGAACCCACGGCCGGTGCGGCTCAGGATTGCCCTGTCGCCGGCGGCGTACGGCCGCACTGTCGAGGCGCGATCGACCACGCCGCGATCAGTGCGACGCCGGCTCCGGCGAGACGCAGGCGCCGCGTGGGCAAGCGCCGGCGCGATCCCGAGCAAGGGACCACATGAGCAAAGCAGATCGATCCGGGCCTGAACGGTTCGTCTCCAGGCGTGCCCCAGTTCCAGGCGATCAGCACGCCCAGCAGGAACGAGAAGGCCGCCGTCTTAGCCACTTGCCGCGCGCGCCTCCTCGAGCCCGCTGAGCTCGGCGGCCAGGTCAGTTCCGCGCTGCACGGCCGCGACCGGGACGCCGCCCCGCCTGCAGCCGCAGGAGCGCGGGCTCACGCGTGCGGCAGCGGCCCGCCTGCCGTTGAAGCTCGCTGCGTCGACGAGCACGAGCGAAACAGAGGGCGCCGCGCGAGGGCGCGATCGAGCAACGCGTCCACGAGCGCCAGTGGCTCCAGCGCGGTCGGCCACGACGGATTGCTCGACCGCCTGAGGGCTGGCGACGCATCGCGCTCGAGGTAACGCGCGCGAGCGAGTCCTCTCCGCGTCGGCTCCGCGGCGGCCAGCAGTCTCGAGCGCCGGTCCGCCACTCACCGTCACGATCGACCCGACCTGACACGTCTCCGGCGGCAGTACGATGCTGAGCAGCGAACGCCGTCCGCGCAGCGCGTTCGCGCGCAGGGATCGACCCGGCCGCCCGCACCTGGACGCTCGAACGACTGGCCGACAACGGCCCGGCCATCTGCGTCGAGCAGCACCGCGACCTCGGTCGTGCGGCATGTCCTCGAGCTCCGGGACCATCAGCCTGGCCGCGCCGTGCGCGCGGTCGTCCGCCAGTGCGCACCTTGCCGCAGCGACTCGCCCTGCTGGTACTGCGTGACGCTGTGCAGGTCGAACCCGGCTCGTCCGCCGCAGGACGACGCGGACCGCCCGTGCCATCGTCACGCCCAGCTCCGAGAAGACGCGCTCCAGCTCGACCAGCCGCGGGCACGGCGAGCAGCGTCGACTCGGCCCGCCGAGGGCCTGCTCCGCGCGGGCGAGCCCGAACGGGCGTCCGAACACGGCGCGAACGGCGTCGAACCGGTACGCGGCCGCGCGGCATCGCCGGGAGGACGTAGCGGACGTGGAGCCCCGTCCGCCACGGTGCAGCTCGACGCGGCGCTCGCCGAGCTTGCTGATCTGCTCGTAGATCTTCGAGCTGTCCGCGGGCCCGGGCCGCGCTGCGCCTTCGCCTCGAGCCCGATCGTGACGTCGCCGCCCTCGACGTACTCGCGCGCGCCCAGGTGGCGGCGTGCAGCGACACCGGCTGGCGCAGGATCTCGACCCAGATCCTGCGCGCGCTGACGATCGGCCAGCGCGAGGCCCGTGGCGATCGTGGGTACAAAGCGACCGCGAGCCGAAGCCCCGGTGCGTAACGAGGCAGACGCCGCCGGGCGAGCAGCAGGGCGAGCTGACCGCGTTCTGGTCAGCCCGCTCATGTCACGCCGACCGGGGTCCGTTCGACGTGCGCCGCGGACGAGCTGCCGCGGCGGAGTGCCGTCTCGCGCGCGCTTTCTGGGGCCGAGGATCAGCCGGTGTGCGAGCACCGGCCCCGGCGACCGCCTTCACGTCGTCGGGCACGACGTAGTCGCGGCCGTCGGCAGAGCGCCCGCGCCTTCGCGACGCGCAGCAGCGCGATCCCCGCGCGCGGGCTCGCGCCGAGGTAGAGGCGGCTGTCGCGCCGCGTCTGCCGCAGCAGCGCGACGACGTACCGGTTCGAGGCTCTCCTCGACGAAGACGCGCTCGCGCTCGCTCGATCACGTCGCAGTGACGCTCCGGTCGCGGTCGCGACCGGCTCGAGCGAGTCGAGCGGCGGGTCGCGCGTCTGCTCGTCGAGCATCTGCGCCTCGCTCGGCCGAGCGGCGGGTAGCCGATGCGCGAGCCGCATCGTGAAGCGGTCGAGCTGCGCCTCGGGCAGCGGGTACGTGCCCTCGTACTCGATCGGGTTCTGCGTCGCCATGACCATGAACGGCGCGGTCGAGCGGGTACGTGACGCCGTCGATCGTGACCTGGCGCTCCTGCATGCACTCGAGCAGCGCGGCCTGCGTCTTCGGCGAGGCGCGGTTGATCTCGTCGACGAGCAGGAGGTTCGCGAAGACCGGGCCCGGCCGGAACTCGAACTCGTTCGCGCGCTGGTTGAAGACGTTGACGCCCGTGACGTCGGACGGGCAGCAGGTCGGGCGTGAACTGCAGGCGCGAGAAGGAGCAGTCGAGCGAGCGCGCCAGCGCCTTCGCGAGCATCGTCTTCCCGACGCCGGGGAAGTCCTCGATGATCAGGTGCCCCTCGGCTGACGAGGCAGAGCACGACGAGCCGGAGCGTCTCGTCCGGCGCGTGGACGACCTGCGCCGAGGTTCTCGGCGAGGCGATCGGATCGACGTCGGCCGAATGCTCGGCTCGAGCGCTGGTCGGCTCACTGCATCAGATCAGAGTGCTCGACCTCGTCGAGGATCGCCGCCGCGATCGCCTCCTTCGGCGCCTTGTCCACGCGGCCGCTCGCCGCGTGCCGGAGACGATCACGACCTCGTTGTCCGGCGGAGTCGAAACCGACGTCGTCGACGCGATGACGTCGTTGCAGACGACGAGGTCGGCGCTGCTTGCTCGGCGAGCTTCCGCGCGGGCGCGCTCGAGCCCGTCGTCGCCGGTCTCCGCCGCGAAGCCGACGAGGACCTGGCCGTTCGTGCGACCGCTCGCCGAGCCGCGCGAGCACGTCGGTCGGTCGGCTCGAGCTCGATCGTCCACGGCTCGTCGGACTTCGGGCGCTTCGCCGTCGTCGGTTTGCGCCGGCCGGTAGTCGGCGACCGCGGCGGCCATGACGCACGACATCGCGCGTTCGGGCCGCGCGAGCGTCTCGCGCTCGACGATCGGCTGCGGTCGGTGCGTCGACGACCTCGACGCCGCCGGGCGCCGGCGACGGCGAGGTTCGCTGCGACGCAGCGTCACCTCGCGCCCCACGCCGCTGCGCCTCGGCAGCGAGCGCGACGCCCATCCGCCCGACGAGCGGTTGCCGACGAAGCGCACCGCGTCGAGCGGCTCGCGCGTCCCGCCGGCCGAGCCGACGAGCACGCTTTCCCGCGCAGAGCGAGCCTGTCACTTGGCATCGCGAGCAGCGCCTGCGCGGCGCGCGAAGATCTCCTCCGGCTCGGCCATCCGCCCCACGCCGAGCTCGCCCTCGGCCGTCTCGCCCTCGTCGGGGCCGATCAGCTCGACGCCGCGGCTCGCGCAGCGTCGCCGCGTTCGCCTGGGTCGCCGGGTGCGACCACATGCGAGGGTTCATCGCGGGCGCCACGAGCACCGGCCCGCGGTGCGCGAGCGCAGCCTCGGTGAGCGACGTCGTCCGCCAGCCTGTGCGCGAGCTTCGCGAGCGTGTTCGCGGTGCAGCGGCGCGATCACGAGCAGGTCGGCGCGCGTCAGGTGCGGGTAGAGGTCCGTTCGGCGGGCCGGCGGGCGAGCGCGGCGAAGGTCTCGCGGCGCACGAACCGATCGGCGCCCGGCGTGACGAGCGGGATCACGTCGTGCCCGGCCTGACGAGCAGCCGGCATCAGCTCACACGCCTTGTAGGCGGCGATCCCACCGGTCACCCCGAGGAGCACCTTGGCCATGAGCACATTCTGCCCATAGGGGTCAAACCGGGACCACCCGCGTTCGTCCCAATGGACGTGCTCGGAAACGTGCTGGCTTCACCGCGCCGTCGTAAAGCGGCTGGGCGATCGTGGCCACGCTGGTCGTTGTCTCGGTCCCGCCTCGTCCTCCTGGCCATCCACTACACGACGTCAGGCTCGCCCGGGAACGCCAGTGCGCGGTCGCGACGCAGCCGCTGGCGCGTGAACGACTGGATGATCACGAAGCTCCACGGCCCGGGCTCGTCGCGTGCGGCGCCTCCCTTGAGACACAGCCATTCCGACGCCGGAAAGCCGGGCTCTGCCCGGCGGGAGGCTCACAACCAAGAGAAAACCCCTGATCGACTGTTTCCGTGGCCGGCTCAGCCAACGTGTGCACCACGAGGCCGCCCGCAAGGACCAGGGGACCAGGGGGAACCAGGGGTTCACCCGTGAGGTACGAGTACGAGGGCGCTAGCCTTGTACGAGTATTCTCTGGATCTCGGCGATTTCTTCCGAGGGCCATCGTCAGGTAGTTCTTCGAGCGCGACTCCACGAGCGGCGGCGGGCTTGTCGTCGAAGGTGCCCTCGCCGAGCTGGTGGTGGTAGTTGCTGATCCGCCGCGCACGCTTGGCGGGCGACGATCACGAGCGCGTATCGCTCCGGAACGTTGTCGAGCAGTGTGTCGATGCGTGGGTGAATCACGGTCGCGACATGCTAGCGGAGAGTTTGGATCTGACTGTTTCCTGGAGCTCGCCGAGCGCTCGGTCGACGTCGTCGTTGACGACCACGTGGTCGAACTCGCCGGCCTGGCGCAGCTGCTCGCGCGGCCAGCTCGAGCCGCTCTCCGATCTCACCCTCGCTCTCGGTCGCCCGTTCGCGCAGCCGCCGCTCGTTCTCGGCGAAGGTCGGCGCCTCGACGAAGATCGTGACCGCTCCGGGGACGCTGCGTCTTCACGTCGAGGCGCGCCCTGCGGCCTCGAGGTCGAGGAGCGGGATCCTGCCGTGCGACTTGATGCGGTCGATCTCGGACCGGAGCGTCCCGGAGCGCTGGCCCCACGGGAACGTCGACGGTACTTCGAGGAACTCGCCAGGCGGCGCAGCGCGGTCGAACTCCTCGTCCGAGATGAACCAGTACTCGCGTCCGTCCTCCTCGCCCTCGCGCCGCTGCACGGGTCGTCGCGGAGACCGCGAGCTCGAGGTCGCGGCATTCGCTCGAGCAGCGCCTGACCAGCGTGCCCTTTGCCGGCACCCGAAGTGCCCGGTGACGACGAAGACCGGGGTTTCGGAGCCGCTACTGGTGGAAGAGCCCAATCAGCTCAGTGCCGCTGGCGGTCGGACAGGCCGCCGACCGTCTTCGACTGGCTGATGCGGCACTGGTTGAGGAAGCGCGCCGCCTTCACCCGGCCGAACTTCGGCACGGCCATCAGCATGTCGAACACCTTCGCGGTCGCGACGTACTCCGGGCGGGTCGTTGAGGATCTCGTCGATCCGTGACCGCGCCCGCACTTCAGGTCCTTCTTCAGCTGCGCCCGCTTGACGCGGATGTCGTTCGCCCGCTTGCAGAGCCTCCATGCGCTGGTCGAGAGACCTGCACGGGGCCTGTCGCTTGCGTCTTCGCGGCGCCATCGGCGCGGCGATACTAACTCGCTTGACGAGCGCGTGCAAACGGCGTCGTTTTGGCAGACCCGTCTATTGTCCATTCAGGCGCTAGTAGCCGGCTTCGCGCCGTGCGCGAGACCTGGTCGCGCGCCTCCGGCTCGTGAGGCCTCGTGAACGCGAGCCTCGGCCAGTTCCGCGCGCACCCGTGCCGGGTGCATCGGGGTCCGAGAAGAGGACCGTTCCGAGCGCGACGAGCTCGCTCCGCACGGCCAGAAACTCGAGCGCGTCGCGGTCCGTGACGATCCCGCCCATGCCGACGATCGGCAGCCGCGTCGCCCGGTAGCACGCGTACACGGCGGCGAGCGCGATCGGCTTCAGCGCCGGGTCCGGAGTAGCCGCCGTCTGCCGCGCCCGAGCACGCGGCCGGAGCGTCGTCGTCGAGGGCGAGGCCGCGGATCGTGTTCACGAGCGAGAGCCCGTCGGCGCCCGGCGGCCTCGACGGCGCGGGCGGCTTCGCGCGATGTCGGCCAGCGGCCGGCGAGAGCTTCGCGTAGAGCGGCAGCGTGCGTCTGCGGCGCGGCGCGGCGGCGACGATCTCGGCCGCCGACTCGGGCGCCTCGTCGACGTTCGGGCACGAGAGGTTGAGCTCGATCGTGGCACGTCGTCGTCGAGCCGCGCGCACAGTCTCCGCGCATAGTCGGCCGCGCGCGAAGCCGCCGACGGAGACCCAGAGCGGGCAGCTCGAGCTTCGCGCAGCGCGCGGCAGCGTCGTCGGCGAGGAAGCCGTCGATGGCCCGGGTTCGCGAGCCCGATCGAGTTGAGCATGCCCGCGTCGGTCTCGGCGATCCGGACCGGCGCGGTTGCCCTCGCGCGGCCAGCGGCGTGACGGTCTTCGTGACGAAGCGCGTCGAGCGCGCGGCGACCTCGGGCGCAGTCGAGCGCGTCGAGGCAGCCGGACGCGTTGAGCAGGATCACGCGGACCTCCAGCACCGGGCCCTCGACGCAGAGCCGCTTCAGCACGCCGTCGATCTCGACGACGCAGCCGTAGCAGGCGCCGTAACCGCAGGCCATCGGCGCCTCCCACGCGAGCTGCGCGTCCGGGAGCGAGCGCGCCGCGAGCGCGTCGCAGCATCGGCTCCGGCCCGCACGCGAGGACGTCGATCCGGCCGGCGTCGGAGGCGTTCGGTGACGAGCGTCGGGTCGACGACGACCTCGGCGTTCGGGCACGAGAGCGGCCGCCTCGGCGTGTGCAGTCGCTGCGGAAACCGAGGATCGCAGGCGGCCCGCCGAGCACGCTCGGAGAGGTACGGCAGCGGCGCGATCCCGATCCCGCCGCCGACGAGGAGCGGGCGCTCGACGTCGAGGTCGGAAGCCGTTGCCGAGCGGGCCGAGGACGTGGATCGCGTCGCCCGGCTCGAGCTGCGCGCGCAGCGCCCGGTGCCCGGGCCCGATCGCCTCGAGCAGGAAGCGCGAGCTCGCCCGGCGGCGCCAGGCAGCAGGCTCATCGGGCGCGGCAGCAGCCGCCCGGGCGCCTCGAGCATGAAGAACTGGCCCGGGATGCCCGGGATCGAGCCCGCCCCGGCTCGACACGGAGCGAGACGATAGGGCGCCGACGCGCCTCGTTGCGCGCACGGCACTGCACAAGCGCGTCCTGCGTCTCGGCACTCGATCCGCTCCTGCAGCGAGACGGGCTGATCGGCCCTGGGCGTTCGCGATCGCGCGCACGGCGGCCGCGGCACCGGCGATCGTCGTGATGCACGGGACGCGCGGCGAGAGCGCCGCCTCGCGGATCAGGTAGCCGTCCGAGCGCGCGCCGCGAGCCGCTGGCGGGCGTGTTGATCACGAGGTCGCAGCGCCGCGGCGGATGAGGTCGACCACGGTCGGCTCGTCCCCGCCGCTCTGCCACCTTGCGCGACGTGCTCGACCGCGAGCCCCGCCGCGCCAGCGGCGTCGCGCCGTGCCTCGCGTCGCGACGAGCGCGAAGCCGAGCCTCGGCAGCAGCGGCGCCCGCGATCGGCGACGCTCGGCTTGTCCGCCGTCGCGGACGGAGAGGAAGGCGGTGCCGCTACGTCGGCAGCGCACGTCCGGCTGCGCGCTCGGCCTTCGCGAGGGCCGTCGGGCAGAGTCGCGCGGCGCTCGCCATCACCTCGCCGGTCGAGCGCATCTCGGGCCCGAGCACGGGGTCGGCGCCGGGGAAGCGCGCGAACGGCAGCACGGCCGCCTTGACGCTGACCTGCGTCGGCCGCGCTCACAGGGCAGCTCGAAGCGTCGGCGGAGCAGCTGCGCCACGCGGCCAGACGGCACGCGGCGTCGACGAGGTTCATGCCCGATCGCCTTGCTCGCGAACGGCACGGTGCGCGACGCGCGCGGGTTCGCCTCGAGCACGTAGCACGTCGCCGTCCGCGACCGCGAGCTGGACGTTGACGAGCCCGACGACGCCGAGCGCCGGCGCGAGCCGCCGCACGACGTGCTCTCGATCTCGCGCGCGTGCGCTGGCGTCGAGCGACGGCGCCGGGCAGGCACGCACGACGAGTCGCCGGAGTGGACGCCCGCCTCCTCGACGTGCTGCATGACCGCGGCGATGTAACGTCTCTGCGCCGTCGCAGAGCGCGTCGACGTCGATCTCGATCGCGTTCTCGACGAAGCGGTCGAGCGAGGACGCGGCCTGCCGATCGCCGCCAGCGCGCCTGCGAGCTGGCTCGGCGTCGTAGCAGACGCGCATCGCGCCGGCCGCCGAGCACGTACGACGGGCCGGACGAGCACCGGGTAGCCGATCTCGCCGACCGCGACGAAGCGCCTCGTCGACCCTTCGCGCGATCGCCCAGGGCGGGCAGCGGATGCCGAGCTTCCTCCGCGAGAGCGCCCGAAGCGCTCGCGATCCTCGGCGAGGTCGATCGCCTCGTGCGGCGTGCCCGAGGATGCGGTAGCCTGCCGTCCTCGATGTGCGCGCGCGAGCCGGAGCGGCGTCTGGCCGCCGAACTGCGTGACGACGCCGACGGGCTGCTCGCGGTCGCAGACGGCGAGCACCTCCTCCGGCGACGAGCGGCTCGAAGTAGAGGCGGTCGGAGGTGTCGTAGTCGGTCGAGACGGTCTCCGGGTTGCAGTTGACCATGACGGCCTCGTAGCCGAGCGCGCGGAAGCGTCTGCGCGGCGTGGACGCAGCAGTAGTCGAACTCGATCCCCTGGCCGATGCGGTTCGGGCCCGAGCCGAGGATGACGACGCCGGGCTTGTCCCGGCTCGGCGGCGCCTCGTCCTCCTCGCCCCAGGTCGAGTAGAAGTAGTTCGACGCGCGCGTCGACCTCGCCGGCGCAGGAGTCGACGCGGCCGGTAGGACCGGCCGGATCCCGTGCGCGTGGCGCGCGCCGACGCACCTCCGCGCCCGCTCACCCGAGCGCCTCGCCGAGCGTGTCGTCGTCCCAGCCCGGCGCGCTTCGCGCGCGCGATGTCGCCGCGGTCCAGGCTCGCCGCTGCGCGCCGCGATCTCCTGCGACGAACCACGGATGCAGCGCCTCCCGGGAGATCGGCGTCGCGAGGCTCGGCCACGGTGTCGGCGCGCCGGCGCTCGAGCTCGCGCGAGCCGTGCGCCTTCGAGGAACGCCTCCGCGAACGTGCGCCCGATCCCCATCGCCTCGCCGACCGACTTCATCTGCGTGCCGAGCGTCGCGTCGGCGCCGGGGAACTTCTCGAACGCGAAGCGCGGGAACTTGACGACGACGTAGTCGAGCGTCGGCTCGAAGCTCGCCGGCGTCGTCTTCGTCAGGTCGTTCGGGATCTCGTCGAGCGTGTAGCCGACGGCGAGCTTCGCGGCGACCTTCGCGATCGGGTAGCCCGTCGCCTTCGACGCGAGCGCGGACGAGCGCGAGACGCGCGGGTTCATCTCGATCACGCGCAGCTCGCCGGTCTCGCGACTGCGCGCGAACTGGATGTTCGAGCCGCCGGTCTCGACGCCGACCGCACGGATGACGGCGGCGGCCGCGTCGCGGAGCTCCTGGTACGCCTCGTCGGAGAGCGTCATCTGCGGCGCGACCGTGACCGAGTCGCCCGTGTGCACGCCCATCGGGTCGAGGTTCTCGATCGAGCAGACGATGACGACGTTGTCCGCGCGGTCGCGCATGACCTCGAGCTCGAACTCGTCCCAGCCGCGCACCGACTCCTCGACGAGCACCTGGCCGATCGGGCGACTCGCGCAGGCCGCGCTCGACGTGGCGACGCGAGTCGCTCGCGCGATCGTCGGCGAAGCCACCGCCGTGGCCGCCGAGCGTGAACGCCGGGCGCACGACCGCGGGAACGAGCATGTCCGTCGAGCTCGGTCGAGCGACGGTCACGATCGTCGACGCCGGCACCTCGAGGCCGCACGATCGCACCGCCTCGCGGAAGAGCTCGCGGTCCTCGGCGCGCCGGATCACGTCGACCGGCGCGCTGATCAGCTCGACGCCGAGCTCCGTCGAGGATGCCCGTCCTCGGCAGAGCTCGACGGCGAGGTTGAGCGCGGTCTGCCCGCCGAGCGTCGGCAGCAGCGCGTCGGGGCGCTCGCGGCGCGAGCACGCCGGCGACGCCCTCGAGGTCGAGCGGCTCGATGTACGTGCGGTCGGCGAACCCGGGTCGGTCATGATCGTCGCCGGGTTCGAGTTGACGACGATCGTGCGGTAGCCGTCCTCGCGGAGCACCTTCAGCGCCTGGCAGCCGGCGTAGTCGAACTCGCAGGCCTGGCCGATGACGATCGGCCCCGATCCGATGACGCAGATCGACTCGATGTCGTCGCGCCGGGGCACTAGGCCGGCGAAGCTCCTCGACCCAGTCCTCGAGGATCGGCCAGGCGTCGTGCGGGCCCGGGCCCGCCTCGGGGTGGAACTGCACCGAGCGCGCACGGAGCTCGGGAAGTCGAAGCCCTCGACGGTGCCGTCGTAGAGCGAGACGTACGTCGCCTCGCGAGCTCTCCGAGGGCGCGACCGCGAAGCCGTGGTTCTGGCTCGTGACGAGAACGCGGCCCGTCCGTGCGCTCGAGCACCGGGTGGTTGGCGCCGCGGTGGCCGAACGGGAGCTTGTAACGTCGCGTGGCCGGTCGCGAGACCGAGCAGCTGATGGCCGAGGCAGATCCCGAGGATCGGGACGCGACCCAGGAGCTCGCGGACGGTGTCGACCTCCGCGCGCAATGGCTCCGGGTCGCCGGGCCCGTTCGAGAGGAGGACGCCGTCGAACTCCGCGAGCGCGTCGGCCGACGAGGTGTGCGGGACGACCGTCACGGCCGCGCCCGCAGCGGCAAGGCGGCGGGAGATCGAGCGTTTCGCGCCGTAGTCGACGACGGCGATCCGGACCCGTCCCGCATCGCCGACCGACGTACGGCTGCTTCGTGGAGACCGCAGCGACGAGCGCCTGACCTTCCATCGGGGCTGCGCGCGAACCTGCTCGAGGACGCTCCGCGACCGGGAGCGAGCGCTCGTCGGAGACGGCCGCGGCGCGCATCGCGCCCGAGTCGCGCAGGCGCAGGACGAGCGAGCGCGTGTCGACCTCCGTCGAGGCCGACGAGGCCGTGCCGCCGGCAGCCAGTCGGCCCAGTCCTCGCCGCCGAGCGAGCGCATGAGCACCGCTTTCGCATGCGGCTCGGCCGATTCCGCGCGCTCGTCGGCGACGCCGTAGTTGCCCACCATCGCCGTCGTGAAGCAGACGAGCTGCTCGGCGTAGCTCGGATCGGTGACCGTCTCCTGGTAGCCCGTCATGCCGGTCGTGAACACGGCCTCGCCGAAGGCGATCCCGTCGGCCGCGACGGAGCGACCCCGGAAGACGGTGCCGTCCTCGAGAACGAGGTAGCCGCCGCTCATGCCTCGAACACCAGGCGTCCGTCGGCAACCGTCTTCACGACGCGTCCCCGCACCTGCTCGCCGAGCAGCCACGAGTTGGCGGAGCAGAGAGCGGAAGCCCTCTTCGGTGACCTGTCCACTCGGCATCGAGGTCGAGTGCGACGAGGTTCGCTCGCGCGCCTACCTCGATTCGGGGCTCGTCGAGCCCGAACGCACGCGCGGGGCCGGCGGACATGCGTCTCGAGCATCGTCTCCAGCGTCGACGATGCCCGGGTACGACCGAGGTGTGTGTAGAGCGCGGCAAAGCGACGTCTCGAGCCCGGTGACGCCGAACGGCGCCTCCTCGAACGGCACGTCCTTCTCGTGCCGCGCGTGCGGCGCGTGGTCGGTGGCGATGCACGAGATCGCGCCTCGCCGGAGGCGCGTCGCGGAGCGCCTCGCGGTCCTCGCCCGATCGCAGCGGCGGGTTCATCTTCGTGTTCGGGTCGAGCGAGCGGACTGCCTCCTCGGTGAGCACGAGGTGATGCGGCGTGACCTCGGCGGTCGCGCGGACGCCGGCTGCCGAGGGCGTGGTCGAGCGCTGCGCACGGACTCGCGGGCCGAGAGGTGCATCAGGTGGAGAGGGCGGCCCTCTGCGCCCGCGAGCGAGAGGTCGCGTTCGACCATCACGCTCTCGGCGGTCGACGGGTACGGCCCGAGGCCCGAGCTCCGCGGACACCGCCCCTTCGTGCGCGTGCCCGCCGCGCGAGAGCGACGGCTCCTCGCAGTGAAGCGCGAGCCGAAGGTCGGTGACGGCGCTGTACTGGAGCGCACGCCGCATGAGCGCCCGCCGAGACGACGGGACGACCGTCGTCCGTGAAGGCGGCCGCCCCGGTCGCGGCAAGCTCGGCCATCTCCGGTGAGCTCGTCGCCGAGCTGGCCCTTGCTGATCGCCGCCATGAAGCCCGTCGGCACGACCGCGTCCTCCCGCGCCCGCTCGACGAGCGCGCCCGAGGACGGAGGCCGAGTCGACGACCGGCTCGGTGTTGGGCATCGCGAGGATCGCGCAGTAGCCGCCCGCAGCTGCGGCCTCCGGTGCCGGAACGAATCGTCTCCTCGTCCTCGCGGCCGGGCACGCGCAGGTGCACGTGCGGGTCGACGAACGCCGGCGCGATCACGAGCGAGCTCGCGCGCGGCAGGCTCGATCGCGCTGATCGTGCCTTCGGTGACCGTGATGCGCAGCTGCTCGTCGAGTCCCTGAGCTGGCGCGACGCACGCGGCCCTCGAGCGTGAGCGAGTCGCCCCGACCGTTCCGTGCGACGAGCATCAGCCGACCTCGACGCGCTCGCGCGCGTCCACCGGAGCGACCGTGAGGACGTCGTAGAGGACCGCCATCCGCACGACGAGCTCCGGCTCGCACCTGATCGGTCACGAGCGCCGCCTCGGAGTCCGCGACGCGCGGATCGATCTCGACGCCACGATTCATCGGCCCCGGGTGCATCACGACCTGCCCGTCGCGAACCCGATCGGGCGTGATCCCGTACAGCGCCGTGTACTCGCGCAGGGACGGCACGAACGCCTCCCCATGCGCTCGCGCTGCATGCGCAGGACGTAGACGACGTCCGCGTCGGCGATCGCGTCGATCTCGTGTGAGACCGAGCAGCCGAGCGACTCGATGCCCCGCGGGACGCAGCGTGGGCGGGCCGACGACGACCGTCTCGCGCGCCGACGAGCGAGAGCGCCTGGACGAGCGAGCGCGCGACTCGTGAGTGCAGCACGTCGCCGACGACGGCGACGTGAAGGCCGTCGAGCCGACCGAGCGCCGCACGCATCGTGTAGAGGTCGAGGAGCGCCTGCGTCGGGTGCTGGTGCTTCCCGTCGCCGGCATTCACGACGTGCGCGTCGGTCAGCCGCGAGATCAGCTGTGGCGCTCCGATCGACGGATGGCGCACGACGATGACGTCCGGCTCGTACGCGGCGAGCGTGAGCGCGGTGTCCTTGAGCGACTCGCCCTTGTCGACCGACGAGCCGGCGGAGCGGAGCGACATCGTGTCCGCGGAGAGTCGCTTCGCCGCCAGCTCGAAGCTGGCGAGCGTGCGCGTGGAGGACTCGTAGAAGAGATTCACGACCGTTCGGCCGCGGAGCGTCGGGAGCTTCTTCATCTCGCGGTCGAGCGATGCAGCGAGCGAGCGACCGGTGTCGAGCAGGCGCTCGACGTCGCCCCGGTCGAGGTCCGCGATCGAGAGCAGGTGTCGCCTCGGAGGCGCCGGGGCTCGTAACTCAGCCATGGTCGCCGTCCTCGGGCTCGCCGACGAGGAACACGCCGTCGCGCTCGTCGATCTCGACGAGCTCGACCTGGATCCGCTCGTCGCGGCCGGTCGGGAGGTTCTTGCCGACGTAGTCGGGGCGGATCGGGAGCTCGCGATGACCGCGGTCGACGAGCACGGCGAGCTGCACGCGCCGGGGCGCCCGAACTCGAGCAGCGCGTCGATCGCAGCGCGGATCGTCCGACCCGTGTAGAGGACGTCGTCGACGAGCACGACGGTGAGACCCTCGATCGGGAACGGGATGCTCGTCGCGCGGACGATCGGATGCCTGCCGGGCGGCCGTCCGCCGTCGCGGACATGGACGTCGTCGCGGTGGAACGTGATGTCGAGCGCACCGACGGGGAGCTCGCAGCCACCCGCTCCTCGACGAGACGCCGGAGCCGCGACGCGAGCGGGGCGCCCCGCGACTGGATCCCGACGAGCGCGACCCGGTCGAGCCCGGGCCTCCTGGTCCGGCGTTGCGCTCGATGAGCTCGTGCGCGATGCGGAGAGGGACTTGGAGATCGCCTCACCGTCGAGGAGGAGCCTCGCGGTGGCGTCTTCGGGGACGTGCGTCGTCATCTCGCTCCTTTCCGGCCTCACTCGGACCGGGTTAAAGGACTGGCAGGACTCTAGCGCGCGGGCAGGATCGTCTGCCAGGCGCCAGGCTATTCGGGTGGTGTCTCGTCGTCGGGCTCGGTGAGCGCCTCGATGGCGTCGCGCGCGTCGTCGACGAACGACTCCCCCACGAGCACCTTCAGCGGAGCGTCCTCGAGCGCCGTCTCGTGGTGCTCGACCGCCGGCTCGAGGCGCGACTCGATACCGGCTGCGGTGAGCAGTTCCTGCAGCTGCTCGCCTTCGGCGACGTCACCGGCGACGGCGATCTGCACGAGGTTCGTCACGACTCGGCGGACCCTACCGAAGCAGGCGCCCGATCGGCTCGCGCGCCCGAGCGGATCAGCTCCGGCTCGCCCCGTTCCGGAAACGGAATCACGACCACGTCGAAGTCGCGGGGCACGACCGTCGCCGGGAACACCTGCGTCGCCTCCTCGACGACCTGATGCCCGAAGTACCGGGTCGAGACGTGCGTCAGCGCCAGGAGCTTCACCCCGGCCTCCTGCGCGACGAGCGCGGCCTCGCCCGCGGTCGAGTGCGACGTCTCGCGCGCACGGGCGCGCTCGTCGGCGAGGAAGGTCGCCTCGTGGACGAGCAGGTCGGCGCCGGCGGCAGCGTCGACGACCGACGCGCACGGCGCGGTATCCCCGCTCAGGACGACCTTCCTGCCGGCGCGAGGCTCGCCGAGGACGTCGTCGGGGGTGACGACTCGGCCGTCGGTCAGGGTCACGCTCTCGCCCCGCTGGAGTACGCCTCGCTGCGGTCCGTCCGGCACCCCGAGGGACGTCGCGACGTCGACGTCGAAGCGACCCGGGCGCGGACTCCTCCACGAGCGCGTAGCCGACCGCCGTCACGCGATGGTCGACGGCGAAGGCCTCGATCCGGTACGCGTCCCGCTCGAGCGCGGCGCCCGGCTCGAGCTCCACGGCCGAGACCGGATACGTCAGCCGCCCGAAGATGCGCCGGAGCGTCGCCAAGAGGTCGTCGAGACCCGGCGGGCCGTAGAGCGTGAGCGGCACCTCCCGGCCGCGCAACGCGAAGGTCTTCAGCATCCCGGGAGGCCGAGATAGTGGTCGGCGTGGTAGTGCGTGAGGAAGATCTCCTCGAGCTCGACGAGGCCCACGTCGCTCTGCAGCAGCTGCCGCTGCGTGCCCTCCGCAGCAGTCGAACAGGAGGCGGTCACCGCCGCGTCGTACGAGCGTCGCGCTCAGCGCGCGCCTCGCGGTGGGCATGGAACCTGACGTCCCGAGGAAGACGACGTCGAGCTCCACGGCGGCCGATTGTACTCCGGGCGCTCAAAAGCTTCCTTGTGCGAGCCGATACAGGTGGGATGCGGCGAATGCGGGCATACCGCTCGTCCGAGCTCGTGCTCTCCTGACGCTCCTCCGGACGTTCCTCATCGTGTCCGCGGTGATCCTCGCCGTCGGCGCGATCGCGCTCTCCTCGAGGCTCTCGACCGACCTCCGGGAGGCTGCTCTTGCGGACAGCGCCCAGGACGTCTCTACCTATGCCGATGCCGTGCTCGGGTCGTCCCCTCGTCCACGGCAACGCGGTCACCGCGACGCCACGGGTGCGTCGGGATCTCACGCGGAGCGAGCGACTACCGCCCGATCTGCGCGGGCTCAACGTCTACGGCCGCGACGGGCGTCTCGTGCTCTCGACGACCCGCCCGGACCGCGTGGGGCGTCGGCGCACGAATCCCGACCTGAGGGCGGTCGTCAAGAGCGGCCAGCCGACCGCCCGGATCGTCGACCCGATCGGCGCGGCGCCTCCCGTCGTCAAGATCTGGGCACCGCTCCACTCGTCGGGCGGGCGTGTCGTGGGAGCAGCGGAGGTTGCACTCGACGACTCGTCCGTCACCGCGATCATCGAGGACTCGAAGACGACTGTGTGGTACGCGGTCGGCGTCGTGTTCGGGGTCCTCTGGCTCGTCCTCGCGCTGCTCGTCCGTGGGGCCTCGGCGCGGCTGCGAGGACAGAACGAGGATCTCGCGGTGCGGTCGCACGACCTCGTCGAGTCGTCCCGTGAGCTCGAGGCGACTCTGCTCGAGACGATCGAGACGCTCAACGCAGCAGTCGAGGCGCGAGACCCGTACACGGCCGGCCACTCGCAGCGGGTACGTCGCGTCTCGCTCGCAATCGGCCGTGAGCTCCGCCTGCCCGCGAAGCAGCTCGGCGCCCTGGCGACGGCCGCGCTCTTCCACGACATCGGCAAGATCGGGATGCCCGACTCGATCCTCACCAAGCCCGAGCGCCTCGACCGTGCGGAGGCGGCGATCATGCGAGGAGCACGTCACGCGCGGAGCGGAGATCGTCTCGCGGATCACGTCACTGAGAGAGTCCGTCCCGGCGATCCGGCATCACCACGAGCGGTGGGACGGCCTCGGCTATCCCGACGGGCTGAGCGGAACCGACATCCCGGTCGAGGCGGCGATCATCGCGATCGCCGACGCATGGGACGCGATGACGACCGATCGTCCCTATGCCGTCGCGCTCGGCATGGACGAGGCGATGCTCCAGATCCAGGCCGGGCGTGGAAGCAGTTCAGCCCGGTGGTCGTGGACGCGTTCTGGACGGTCTCACGGCGCCGGCCGGCGGAGATCCTGCCGCCCGACTCCGCGGCGCCTGCAGTCGTGGCGGTCTGAACCTACGGGTCGGCAACGCGAGATCGGTGTAGACCATCTCGCCCTTGAACTTCCTCGCGGCGGGATCCCACGGGAAGAAGATCGCGTTCCGCCACTCGAGACGCTCGCCCGTCGGCTCGTGCTCGAGCCAGCGCGCCTCGTGGGTCGCGGTCACGCGCGCCTCCTCGCAGACGCCCTGCGGTCCGATCACGATGTACTCGAGGTCGAAGTGGATGTCGGGGAACGCCGTGAGGAGCTCCGTGTAGAAGCGCGCAGCGCCGTCGTGGCCCTCCCAGCGCGCACCGGTGCCCATGACCTCGTAGACGCAGTCCTCCGTGAGGGTCGAGATGAGGCCCGGGAGGTCGCGGTTGTCCTCGGCCATCGAGTGCGTCTTCCAGAGCTCGCGGATCTCCGCGTACTCGGCGACGTCGACCGGGCGGCGGAGGAGCTCGAGGATGCGGTCGGAGGCCATCCCGCGGGTTCATACCACTGTCGGCCTCGCGATGTTCGCGCTACGGAACGAGGAGCCGCTGGCCAGGCGAGATCGTCGGGTCGTCGAGCCTGTTCGCCTGCTGCAGCTTCCAGACACCCGCGCGCGGGTCTCCCCGTATCGGGCTGCCGCAATCGACCACAGAGTCTCCCCCGCGACGACGGTGTGGTGCTGTGGCCTGGGCCCGGCACCGGTATCCCGCGCGAGAACGGCCCAGACGAGCACGGCGACGAGGATCACGATGACGACACGAGCGAACACGTGTTCGCACTACTGACACGAACATGTGTTCGCTGTCAAGCCAGAGGAGCTCTTCCTTGCCGGTCGGCGCCGTCGAGTCAGCGGCTGACCACCGCCTCGCGCACGACGAGCGTGCGCCGCCAGCGGTTGGACTCCGCCGCGAACTGCACGGCCACCTCGACGAGACCCGTCGTCCCACGAGGTGCGCGCACCGCGACGTTGAGCGAGCGCAGGCCCGGGACGGCGACGGAGCGACAGCGGCGCGCGACACCGATTTCGGCGAACAGCGGCTGCACGCAGACCTTGGCGCGCGCATCCTCGCCGGCCGCGACGCGTGCGGTCACCTGCGTGCCCTTGCCCCCACCGCGACGTACGCGCCCAGGACGTCGATCCCGGAGCCCAGACGTGCGGCACCCCGGCACACGTCGACGAGGACGCCGCCGCCTGCCGCCACCACGTCCGCGGCGGGCCTCGCGGAGCCGTCCGCGCGCTCGAGGCCCGCCTGGAAGCCCGTGCGAAGACCGTCGTCGCGAAAGCCGAAGAAGCTGAGCGAGCGCGATGTCCGGGTCGCACGCGGCCTGCGCGGATGATCTGACCGTAGATCGCAGCCTGCGTCGCCTCGTTCGTGACCGGGACGTTCTCGAGCCCGCGATAGGCCGTGCGGCCCGCGGTGTCGACTCTGCCATCCCACCTCGTCGAGGTGAAGCCTCAGCCCGTCGAGAGTCGTCGGCTGCGCGGTCCCGTCGAAGGCGTCCCCACAGCGGCCTGCTTGAGGCGGTCGAGGTTCGCGAAGCCCGCGTTCGGCCAGGCGTAGCCGCGCTCGAGCGGGTCGGTCGCCTCGTTCGGGTACGGGTGGAAGCTGAAGGCGTCCATCAGCGGCCGCTGTCCGTCCGCTCGCTCGATACCACGCGCCGAGCGCGCGCAGGAAAGCGGACGGGGGACGTCGAGATGTTGTTCCTCGCGGTCGGGCGGTCGTTTCCGCGCGGAGAGAGACCGACGCCGACGACGGTGATGTCGGGATCGACCGCCTTCAGCGTGTCGTATGCGGCGGCGAGGTACGGCCCGAAGCTCCGCGCCGAGACGTTGTTGCCCGCCGCATCGAACTGCGGCCGCCAGAAGGCCGGCTGGTTCGGCTCGTTGCCGATCACGAACTGCCTGACCAGCGGGTAGATCGAGGCGAGCACGCCGACGTACGACGCGAAGAGCGAGGGTGAGCCGAGGCCGGCCTCGAGCTCCCGCGGCGGGTACGGGTACACGGCGAGGACGACGCGCAGACCGGCGCCGGTCGCGCTCGCGATCGCGCGGTCGAGGAGCTGCTTGTCCTGGATCACCAGTCGCCTGGCTCGGGACGAAGCGGACGCCGATGACCGTTCTGACGCAGGCCGGAGCGCGGACATCCGGCCGTACAGCGCGGCTCCGCTGTCCGTCGGCGAACTTCGGCCGAGTCGTCGTTCGCGCCTACGTCGGCGGCAACGGCGATGGACGCTCCGGTCAGGAGCGCAGACGACGAGAACCGTTGCGACAGCGAGGAGTCCGCATCCCAGTCCACCCTTCGACGGGCTCCCCACTGCCCGCAGCCGCTCGGAGCCTAGAGCCGGGCGAGGAGCGCGTCAAGCAGGCGCTCGCGCCGAACCGGACGGGATCGTCGGTCGGAAGGCCGGTCTCGTCGGCGACCTGCTCGATCTGCCCGTCGCGCGTCCTCGTCACTCCCGATTCCGGCCGTGTTGAGCGCGATGCACGCGACCGACGCCTTGCGCGCCGGGAAGCGAGATGCGCTCGTGGCAGCTCGACCAAGCTCCCGCAGCGGAGGGATCGGAGTGGCCGGGGCAACCCTCGATCTCGGTCGCGCCGGCCGCATGGCAGAGCACGAAGCGCGTGCGGCACCGATGCCGTGCACGAGCCCGAGCGTCACGCCCGAGTACACGGGATGCACGAGCGAGCCCTGACCCTCGACGAACAGGAGCTTGCCGCCGCGGCGCGCTCCCCTCGACGACGAGCCACTCGGCGGCACCGGCGAGAAAGTCGGAGACGACTGCGTCCACGGCGATGCCCCAGCCGGCGATCGCGATGCCCGTCTGACCGGTCGGGACGAAGACCGACTCGAGCCCGCGTCGTCGCGCCTCGAGGTCGAGCTCGACCGCGACCGTCTTCTTCCCGATCGCGCAGTCGGAGCCGACCGTGAGGACGATCGTCGCGTCGACCTCGAGGTTCGCGCCTGTCGGCACGCTGAGCCCGGCAGGCGGCTTGCGCAGGTCGCGGAGCGTCGACGCCATGCTTCCGCGCGAGCTCGCTCAGCTCCGGATCCTCGGACAGGAACTCGTGAAGCCCGCTCTCGACGTCGAGGCCGGCCGCGATGCTCGCCTTCAGGAGCTCGCGCCACGCCGGCGGGAAGCGGCCACCCTGCGTCGCGACACCGACGACCGCGACGGTCGGCTCATAGGGAAGCGCGTCGTCGACGCGCCGACGATCGGGATCCCGCTCGTGCTCCTCTCCCGCACGTGCGGAGTCGAGGATCGCGACGACCGGATCCGCGGCCGATAGCGGACGATCCCGCGCATCGTCTTGCCGTAGTGCGGGTCGTGCGAGAAGCCCTCGCCGAGGATGAGGATGCGCCGTCCCACGTCGGGAAGCCTCTAGAGCCGCCCCGCTGCGCCGAGCACGCCTTCCACCTGCTCGGTCAGAGACTCCCTGGTTCGCGGCCGTGCCCCAATCGACGACCCCGACGTTGCCCCCTTCGAGCCCGGACGCTTCCACCACGTTCCTCCGGGCGCCAGGTGCCGTCTCTCGCCCCGCTTCGCTTCGACGCGAGATCCGAGGGCATCGGCGGCACGGGCGTCGAGCGAGCCGACGGACGCCGCGAGCGTCCGCCAGTCCCGCGAGCACGTCGCGTAGTGCCAGTATAGGCCGGAAGTGCACCTTCACGGCATCACCGGATGCGCGGGCTCGCCCGTTCGGTGCGAGAAACACGACACGGTGCTGCAGGAGGAACTCAGCTCCCCGAGCGGTTGCCTCCTCCGATCCGTATCTCGCGAGGCCCGGAGGATCGGGCCCCAGGATCTCGTTGAACGTGACGAGTGCGTCGGCGTGAGGGCGCCCGTCGCAGTTCCAGCCGCCGTCAGGCCACTGCGTCTCCACGAGCGACTCCGCGAAGGCAGATGTCCAGCCGGCTCATCGCCGCGGAGGCCGACGTCGAGATGGACATGCCTGCAGCGCCCGACCGTCCTGGGACGCGCGCCGTCGCACGCCGCCCGTCGATGCGACGCTTGGGAAGCTCGGCGAGCCTGCGGGGAGCTCACTGCCTCCACTCGAGCGTCTCTTCGGCTGCGGCAAACCGCTCCCGGGTGGCCCGGCCACTCAGGTCGACGAGAGTGAGAGAGAGCCGCCAGGAACGCCCCTCCCCACTTCGAATACGCGTGGGCACGCCGTAGCTCCGGGAGAGCCCGGCGACGAGCTCGTCACGCACGGGCGGTAACGCCGAGCCCCGGCCTGAGCGACGGCACCTGCACGCCGTCGACGAGCTCGACGCCCGGCCACGGGTCCTCGCGCGAGCAGCAGGTTGCCGTCGAGGTCGACGTGGTCGCAGAGCGGCGCGACGCAGCAGCCGGCCGCGATCCCGAGGCCCGACTCGACCATGCAGCCGAGCATCACGCCCATGCCGCAGCGCCCGCGCCGCGTGCGCCATCCGGATCGCCTCGCGGATGCCGCCCGACTTCGCGAGCTTGATGTTGATGCCGTGCGCGATCTCGGCGCAGCGCGGCGACGTCGGCGAGCGTGTGGCAGTCCTCGTCGACGTAGATCGGGACCGGCGAGCGCTCGCTTCAGCTCGCGCCCGCCCTCGTCACCGGCGCGGAGCGGCTGCTCGCAGTACTCGACGCCGATCTCGGCGAGCTGCGGGAGCGCGTCGAGCGCCTCGTCGAGCGACCACGCACTCGTTGACGTCGACCATGCAGCGGCAGGTCGGTCGACGCCGCGAACGGCGCGCACGCGCTCGACGTCGAGGCCGTCGCCGCCGCCGAGCTTGAGCTTGAGCCGCCGGTAGCGTCGCGCGCCGCCTTCTCGGCGCGGCGCGCCATGTCGTCGGGATCGCCGAGCCAGATCGTCCACGACGTCGGCGGCCCGGCTCGCGGCAGCCCGAGCAGCCGACACGCCGGGACGCCCGAGGAGCTTTCCCTGCAGGTCGTGGAGCGCGGCGTCGAGCGCCGACTTGGCCGCCTGCTCGCCCGCGATCGGCCGAGCCGCTCGCCGATCGTCCTCGAGTGCGAACGGGTCGTCACCGACGAGCGCTCGCGTGCTCGTCGACGAACGCGATGCGCCGACTGCGCCGACTCGCCGTAGCGCTCGATCCGGCGCCGCCTCGCCGTGTCCGGTCACGCCCTCGTGGGTGCACCGAGACGTGGACGACGTCGGCGTAGTCCGTCGCCTCGCGCGCGATGACGAACGTCTCGGCGAGCTGCAGGCGCACGATCCGGGCCTCGATCTCCACGCTGCCGAAACTACTCCGTAGGGCTCGAGATGGAGACGACGTAGGCGACGACGTCCGCCTCGCTCCTGGCCGCTGACGAGCCCGGCGGGCATCACGCCGCGCCCCTGCTGCACCGCAGCCGTGACCATCCGCCGCGTCGAGGTCCGCGTCCCGCAAGCGGACGGCCCGACGCCGCCCCCTTTCCGCGGTCGCCGTGACAGCCGGAGCAGTTCGCGCTGGAAGACGGTCTCGCCGCGGTAGACGTCGCCCACCGGTGACGTGCGACGCCTGCGAGGCGCGACGGCTCGAACATCTGCGCCTTCGCAAGGCGCGAACGTGCCCGACGACGACGGCGCGCCGACCAGGATCGGTCTCCACCCGCGGCCCATCAGAAGCCGAACCTGCACGGTCGTGAAGTACCAGAGGCTCGACGTCAGCCAGAGCACGGCAAGCATCGACGCGCAGAGTCAGACCGGCGGTCGGCAGCGCCCAGCCTGGTAGCGACCGATCGCGAACGATCAGCACCTTCGCGGCGAAGACGCCGTAGAAGAACGTCCCGACGATCGCGTGCACTGCGACGCGCGCGTCCGGCGTCTGGAAGCCGAGGATCGTCACGCAGTGGAAGAACACGGGCAGCGTGCAGAGGAAGGCGATCCGCCCCGACCAGCGGTGGACGCGCGCGATCGTCGGGCCGCGCTCGGGCGAGGAAGCTGCAGCCGCCCGTAGATCCGTGCGGCGGTCGAGCACCTGGACGACCCGCGAGGACGAGCGGCCGCCGTCGCGAACCACGCCTTCGCCGCGATCGTCGACGAGAACACGGTCGTGACGAGGTCGGTGTACGTCTGGCGACATCGCGCGGACGCACCGCCTGAGCCTACGACGTCAGCTCTCGGATCGACAAGGCGGGACCGCGCGGATACACTGCGTCCTCCCGCGCCCGTAGCTCAGCGGATAGAGCGCGCGCCTCCGGAGCGCGAGGCCGCAGGTTCGAATCCTGCCGGGCGCATGACCCGCTCGACGCACCCCTACGGCTCCGACCCGAGCCAGCTCGGGAGAGCTCTTCCTCCCGTCTGGCACCGGACCCGTTTGCGGTCGGTCGTCGTCGTTCACGGCGGCTACTGGAAGGCGCCAGTACGACCGCTCGCTCATGTACCGATCTCTGCCTCGACCTCGCCGCGCACGGCCTCGCCGCGTGGAATCTCGAGTACCGACGCGCGTCGGCGTCGGGGGCGGATGGCCCGGCACTCTCCTGGACGTCGCTGCGGGCGTCGACCTCCTCGCCGAGCTCGGAGGCGCCGCTCGATCTCGCGCGCGTCGTCGCCGTCGGACACTCGGCGGGAGGACAGCTCGCGCTCTGGGCTGCCGGCGCGCCCCGACACTGCCGGAGCGGATGCGCCCGGGGTCGCCTACGCGTCCCGGATTCGCGCCGCCGTCTCGCAGGCCGGCATCCTCGACCTCACACTCGCCGCGGGGCCTCATGCCGTCGTCGACGCCGACGCGAGGCGTCTGCTCGGAGATCCGGCCGAGCATTACGAGCGCTACGTGCTGTCGTCCCGCGCGAACGTCTCCCGCTCGGCATCCCGCAGCTCGTGCTGCACGGCGACCGCGACGACACTCGGTCTCAATGCGCATCGCGACGAGCTACGCCGGCAGCCGCTGCGGACGCACGCCGGCGACCCGTGCGAGCTCCGTCGTGCTCACGCGACGCAGGCCACTTCGAGCACCTCGACGCCGGCGCCGAAGGCGTGGCACGTCGCGCGCGACTGGCTCGTCGCTC
>ERZ1370068.8309-contig-7174_pt1 | contig 24829 bp, 51 predicted proteins | sample MGYA00561227_ERZ1370068 | MGnify/ENA primary metagenome ERZ1370068 (study PRJEB38410, sample SAMEA6850437) | metagenome | study: Metagenomic assessment of the ecological functions of the soil: analysis of the soil microbiota associated with the...
TGTCGCCGGGCAAATGAGAAGAAGGTGCGGTGGGAGCTCTACTCCGATCACAGCGGTGAATTTGCCATCCGCGTGCCTGCGGGCAAACTTGATTACACGTTGTTTTCGCTGACCTGAAGGGCTTTAAGTCATTGGATGAAAGCACTTCCAGGCTCCCCGGAAGTAACCGTCCATATTGAAAATGACGAGCGCACAGATATCGGACTGCATCTAAAGTAAGTGAAAGGGATTGTGGGTTTGAAAGTGCTCGGGGAGGAAACCTTGGCAAAAATTGTGGGTGATTGTACTGGCGTTTCTGGTTATCGCCCTCGCAACTCTTGCCGTCGTACGCGCAGAAAGGCGCTCCAACTCGCTTGCTCACCGGGAAGGTGCTCGATCACAGCGACAATGCCTTGCCTAACGCGGTGGTCTACCTGACGAACACGCGCAACCGCGCGGTAAAGACGTATATTGTGGGACCTGACGGCGCGTTCCGTTTTCCGGCGCTGGCGCCGAATGTCGACTATGAAGTCTATGCTCAGTTCCAAGGACGCAAAGAGCGACAGCAAGACCGGTCAGCCAATTTGATAATCGCGAACAAGTGTCGATCAACCCTCACGGTCGACGCATAAATAGTCGCGCGGCATCCCCCTGCCGTTCATAGCCGTTATCTCCGGAATATTGCTGTCGTGGCGTGCTTCCGCTAGCATTTGCGGCAGCATGTCGAACCGTTCAGATCCGACTGGCGCATTGCTTCTGGAATCGGCGCTGACTGCTGGTCTTCTATCGAGAGATTCCGGCAGTTCAGGGAGTACAAGCTCGTCGGCGATACTGCCACGCATCAACATCCGCAGCGTCCCCATGGGATTCGTGCAGGTGCGTGGGACAGGCCGAGCCCGCGAAACTTTGACCAGCCCTGTCTCCAAAACCCCGTGCTGTTTCTCATCGGGTCGAAATCGAACATTGGAAGGAAGAAGACCGCGGTGGGAGCTGGAAGCACTGGTGCACGGATGCGGATGGCTACAAGTTTTACTCTCACCGACGGCACCGGGCGGATCTTAGTCGACGCGCACTCAGCGGACTATGATCTGCCGCAGGTCGTCGAACGAAAAGTGAATTCTGAATCAGCGAGTTCTCTAGTATCAGCCAGCGGAGCAAGCTGATGCCGACTTGCTCACTTTATGTGAACACGGCTCGAGTGCACAGCATGTTGGGGACTGCCTCCACGTGGCTGGAGAAAAAGCTCGACCAGAAACTTGAGCAGCAGTCCGGCTCCCTGGATCCGCGCAAAGAGCAGGGGATGCTTGCGTTGAAAGAATTCCTGCATACCATCCCTGAGGTACAGAAGACGGGCAGTCTGCAGCATGGAAGCCCTCGAAAATGTGATGAACGCAGGCGGCCCGCTCGCCGACCCTGAGCGGGAGGCTAGCCGGCAACAGGCGCTCGAGCGCCTGCGGATGATGGGAGGCGTTAAGGCCGTCCCTGAACTCCAGGCCCAGCTTGCACCGCAGCCCGCCACAGGCGAATTCCGGCTGCGCGAGTACGTGATCCTGCCCGGGCAGGAATACTTCGTGAGCGGCACCTGCAGCGAAAACACGGAGGCTCAAGATGCATCGGATCGGAACGTGATTCTCAAAGGCGAAAACGAGCCGACGTTTCTCATCGCTAGCAAGCCGTGACGTTCAGGTCATTGGAAGTGGCCTTCCGCACGAGCTCATTGAAGATGGTGTTTGGAGGGGCGGCGCTCACTTTGGTCTGCCTTGGTTTCCTGCTCGTTCACCCGCACATGTTCTGAGAAAGGCGCGAGGTTCGATGTCGATTCTTGCTGCCGTCGCAATTCTTCTGGCCGTGGTCGGGTTTCTGACATATGCCGTGATCATCTACAACGAGCTCGTCCGCCTGCGGAAACGACAACAACCGGGCGTGGGCGAACATCGATGTGCTGTTAAAGCAGCGGCATGACGAAATTCCCAACCTGGTCTCCACCGTGAAGGGCTACATGGAACACGAACAGCAGACGCTGGCTGGCGGTAACGCAGGCGCGCGCCGCGTCGGAGCAGGCCGGATCTGTTGCACAGAAAGCGCAGGCCGATCTGATGATGACGGGGGCGCTCCGAGGACTTTTGCAGTAGCAGAGAACTACCCAAACCTGAAAGCCAACGATAACTCTTCAAATTACAAAATCGAATCACCGAACTCGAAGAGCGGGATCGCCGACCGCCGCGAATTCTTCAACGACGACGTAAATACCTACAACACTCGTATCAACCAGCTTCCCGAAGTGTTCGTGGCGCTGATTTTTGAATCATGCAGCCGCGGCAATTGTTCCAGGTATCGGATGCCGACCGTCAACAGTCCCAAGTGAGCTTCGCGAAGCAGTGAAGCATCCAGCGGCAGGTCGAGAAAGGCCACCATTTCTGGTGGCCTGTTTTTTACGGAATGATCTTGCGCTAGTTGTTCTCGTTGCTGGCGCGTTTCCACGACATCAACTCGCCGATCGTAGAGCCGCCGGTGCTTGAAACTGGCTGTTTGTAGGCCTCGACTTCCGAACGAGAGGCTTCTTCGCCCACCGCTCGAATGCTGAGCCCCGACTTTCTTTTCTTCCGGGCTCATCTTGATGATCTTGAAGTCGAGCTCCGCGCCAGGCTCAAGTTGCATCGGCTGCCCGTTGGCATCCGCCGCTTCCGAGTTGTGGCACAGGCCTTCGACGCCTTCAGCGATCTCGACGAATGCGCCGAAGCTTGCCACCCGCAGCACTTTGCCATGGACGCACGTCGCCCACGTGATGAGTGCTCGAAGAAGCTCTCCCATACGTCGGGCTGCAGCTGCTTCACGCCCAGCGAAAGCCGCCGCTTGTCAGGCTCGATGGCCAGCACGATGGCTTTCACGCGATCACCCTTCTTCAGGACTTCCGAAGGATGCTTCACGCGCTTGGTCCAGCTCAGGTTGCTGACGTGGACCAGGCCGTCGATGCCGTCTTCGATCTCGATAAACGCGCCGAAATCGGTCAGGTTGCGCACGCGTGCCTTCAACGGTCGCGCCCACCGGGATACTTCTCGTGCAAGCTGATCCCATGGATTGGTCGCGAGCTGCCGCATACCGAGCGAGATGCGCCGCTCCGTGGGATTCACGCTGAGCACAACGCACTCCGACCTGATCGCCAACGTTGACCAGCTTCGACAGGATGCTTCATCCGCTTGGACCAGGTCATTTCGCTGACGTGCACCAGGCCTTCGATACCCTGTTCCAGCTCCACGAATGCGCCGTAGTCGGTCACGCTGATAACGCGTCCGCTGACGTGCGCCCGACCGGATAGCGATGTTCGGCATCGAGCCACGGATCAGGCGTGAACTGCTTGAATCCTAGGGAGACGCGCTGCTTGTCCTTGTCGAACTTCAGAACCTTGACCTGGATCTGATCGCCGACATTCACGAGATCGCGCGGGATGCGTCAGGCGTCCCCACGACATGTCGGTGATGTGCAGACAGGCCATCAATGCCGCCCATATCGACGAATGCGCCGTAGTCGGTGAGGTTCTTTACCACGCCGGTGAGGATTGCACCTTCATCGAGGTGCTCCAGAGTCTTGCCGCGCTTCTCCGCTCTGCTCTTCTTCCAGGAGCTGCTTGCGCGAAACCACGATGTTGCCGCGTTTCTTGTTCAGCTTGATGACGCGCGACCTCGCATGGTCTGGCCCTTCATGCCGTCCAGGTTACGCACCGGGCGCAGGTCTACCTGGGAACCGGGCAGGAAGGCCGCGAGCGCCAAGAATGTCGACCGTCAGGCCACCCTTGATGCGATCGATCACGACGGCATCGATCGGCTTCTTCTCGTTGAACGCGCTTCTCGATTTCATCCCATGCGCGCAGCCGCTGCGGCCTTCTGGTGCGAGAGGTTGATGTAGCCCTCTTCCGTCTCGCCCTTTTCGCGCATCACGTCGATCGCGTCGCCGGGCTGGAACCTCGGCTTGCCCTCGTGGTCGAGAACTTCCGACAGAGGCAGCATGCCCTCGGACTTGGCGCCAATATCGACGACCACATGGGTCGCGCGTGAGCTTCAGGACGGTGCCTTTGATGAACGTTGTCGTCGCCCGAAGCTTCTTCGGTTTCGATGGTGAAATTTTCAAGCGCGGAGGCAAAATCTTCGGTTGCAGTAGACATGGTTTGTGGTTTTCGTTCTGGGTTCTTGGTCTGGCGTGGACGCGGAGGTCCGGTGTGTGCAGTCCCTTCGGGCGCTGCGTTCTGGGTAGATGACTGTTCGGGAGCTGTCGCTTCCGAGGTCGGCGGGTTCAGGGCGTGGGCGGTGGTATCGTCGAACAAGCTCATTGCCTCTCTGGTGTACCTCGCACTGCAGTGCGGGACGGATGCGAGGCTATAACGCTAGCGGACTGCTGGCGTGGTCTTAGGTTGTGATGGGCTCGTCCTGGCGAACGAGCTTCGACAATCCCAGCGTGTCGGACGTCCTACAAGCGAACCCGCGTCCAAAGGGAACCCCTTCGACTATAGCAACCGCTTCCGGAGCAGTGTCAAACCCCGAAGCCTCTTGAATCGAAGCATTTCACGCTTATTTCACAATTCCTGTCCGATTCCAGAAATTCCGTCCAATCTGCTACCCTCGCCTGCGCATGGATTACCTCTGGACGCCTTGGCGATACGCCTATATCACGGCTGCGGGCAGCGCGACCGGGTGCATCTTCTGCGAGGCCCCAAAGGTCAAGGACGACGAAAGAAGACCCTGATTGTCCATCGCGCCAGGCACCGCTACGTCATCCTGAACGCCTATCCCTAACACCAACGGGCACGTCATGGTGGTCCCGTATGTCCACCTGGACGAGCGTTGCAGAAGCTTCCGGCGGAACCGTGCAGCCGAAATGAGCTGGCGCTGACGCAGCGTATTGAGGGTGTCCTGCGAAATTTGTACCGCCCCGACGGCGATTAACCTGGGGATGAACATCGGGAAGGCCGGCGGCGCGCGGGGATTGCTGGACATATCCACATGCATGTTTGCCGCGTTGGGTCGCGGACGCCAATTTCATGAGCGTAGTCGGGGAAGTCAGGTCCTGCCGGAAACGCTCGACGTGACGTGGAAGAAGATTCGGGACGCACCCGCCAGAATAGGAATATTCGAAAGCTTGGGGGAACTTTGAGAACAAAAACTGGTTGGGACGGGTTTTAGTCGTAAGTCTGCGTTGAGTTCGGCTGCGCTTGCGCAATCGTCTGACAAGAAGGTCGACGACTACGTGCAACGCGTAATGAAGGAACGCAAATTCCCGGTATTGCCTTGCTCGTTGTTCAGGATAACAAGGTGGTCCTGGTCCAGTGGCTACGGCTTCTCCAACGTCGAGCTGCAGGTTCCGGTCAAGCCGGAAACAGTGTTCAGTCGGGTCGATGGGAAAGCAATTCACCGCAACCGCCGTCATGATGCTGGTGGAAGAGGGGAAAGTCGGCCTCGAAGATCCGCTGACGAAATATTCCCGGAGGCACCAGCGGCGGAAGAACGTAACCGTCCGCCAATTGCTCAGTCATACAGGCGGGGTTCACCGATTATCCGGAAAATTCGATTTTCGCCGTGACCGCACCGAGAACGAACTCTGAAGGCCATTGAAGCCGTTCCTCTCGCGTATCCGCCCGGCACGAAATGGGCCCACAGCAACCTGGGATATGCGACCCTCGGCATTCTCATTCACAGAGCCAGCGGGAAATTCTATGGCGACTTCCTGCAGGAACGCGTGTTTGGGCCGCTCGGCACGAGCACGACGCGCATCATCAGCGAGGAAGACATCATCCCGAACCGAGCCGCGGGATATCGCGTAGTAAAAGGCCAGCTGAAGAATCAGGAATGGGTCTCGCCAACCCTGAATACGACGGCGGACGGGAGCTTGTATTTCTCCATCCTGATTTGGAAAAGGTGGACGCGGCGCTCACGCAAGGCAGGAGTTGCTGAAGAAATCAAGCTTCGACGAGATGTGGACTATTCAGAAGTCAAAGACGGCAAGCCAAACTCGGGGGATTACGGTTTCGGATGGTTTCGCAGAATATTCACGGTCATCCGATCATCGAGTAATGAAGGCGCGTGGCAGGATTCAACACGAGCATCAACCGCTATGTGAAGGACAAGTTGACCGTGGTCGTCCTGACCAACCTCGGCCGCATGCGATCCGGGAGACATCGCACACCACGTGGCCGGTTTGTACGTTTCAGAGTTGACGCCGGACCCGGAGAAGAAATAGATGGCGGTCAGCGTCTAAGAAGGCGGGCGAAAGCTTTAGCCGCTGGGGCCGCTTTCTCTATCGCATCGATTGAGACATAAACTTGGCTGGCTGTCTGCTTGCAGGGCGTACGGGCAAATGTGTACATACACGATTGTACGTACAAACGTTCCACGTGGAACATTTAGGCGCCCTATCCCACCAACTTTTCCATCTCCTTCTCATCGACCACGGTCACACCCAGCTCTTTGCCTTGTCGAGTTTCGACCCGGCATCTGTTCCGGCCACGACATAGTCCGTCTTCTTGCTGACAGATCCCGACACGCGGCCGCCTGCATCTTCGATCATTTGTTTCGCTTGGTCGCGCGTGTACTTGGTCAGCGTGCCGGTGAGAACAAACGTTTTGCCCTGCGAGAGCGGTGCCGCGTTGCTTCTTCCTCGCCCTTGAGCGTTAAACCCGCTTTGCGCAAGGCGTCGACCAGTTCGCGGTTTCGTTTCTCTTGAAAGAACCTGACGATGCTGGCCGCGATTCGCGGCCCGACTTCGTTCACTTCCTGTAGTTCTTCTTCGCCGGCCTTTTCCGAGCGGCATCGATCGAGCCAAAGTGCTCAGCCAGGAACTGTGCAGTGCGCCACGCCCACGAACCGGATGCCCAGCCCAAAAATTATGCGTTCGAGCGGCAGTTTTCGAAGCTTCAATTTCATCCAGAACGTTCTGCGCCGACTTGTCTCCCATTCGCTCGAGGCTGAGCAGGTCCGTCTTCGAGATTTTGTAGATGTCCGCGACATTCTTGACCATGCCGCGGTCCGTGAGCTGTGCCACCAACGCGTCGCCCATCCCCTCGATATTCATCACGGACCTTGCCGCGAAATGACGGATCGTCTCGCGCAATTTTTGCGGGGCAGTTCGCATTGACGCAGCGATGGTCCGCTTCACCCTCCGTGCGAACTACATGGCCGCCACACACCGGGCACTTTTCCGGCATGTGAAATACCTTGCGGCCGCGCGGATGGTCCTTGTCCTCAATCACGCGAACTACTTTTGGGATCACGTCGCCGCCGCGCTCAACCTCGACCCAATCGCCGATCTTCACGCCGAGGCGCTCGATCTCGTCCATGTTGTGAAGCGTTGCGCGCGATACGGTCGTACCGCTGATCGGGACCGGCTTCAGCGCAGCGACTGGCGTGAGCTTGCCGGTTCTTCCAACCTGCACCAGGATGTCTTCGATTTGCGTTACGCCGCCCGCGCCGCGTATTTTGTATGTGATTGCCCAGCGCGGCGCTTTGCCGGCGAAGCCGAGTTCTTCCTGCAGTCCGGTGCGGTCGACCTTGATGACAATGCCGTCGATTTCGTAGGGAAGGGCGTCGCGTTTCTTCTCCCACCTTGTATGAAGGCCCAGACCTCCTCCATGTTTTTTGCCACGCGGCGATTGGGATTGACCTTGAAGCCTGTTGCTTCGAGGGCGTCCATGGCTTTCGACTGGCGATCAAGCAGCGTGCGCCCGTTGCGCAGCAGGATGTATCCGAAGAAATCGAGACGGCGCTGCGCAGTGATGCTGGTTCGAGCTGGCGGACGGTCCCGGCTGTGGCGTTGCGCGGGTTTGCGAACTGCGACAGGCCCTGCTTCTCACGCTCGTCGTTCATTCGTTTGAACGCCGCCAGGGGCATCAGTAATTCACCGCGTACTTCAAAATCAGCCGGGAGCCCGCCCTTTTTCAAGCGCTCGGGGTATCCATAAGGGACGGAACGCACGGTTCGCACGTTCAACGTCACGTCCTCGCCCGTAGTGCCATCGCCGCGAGTGATGCCGTGCTCCAGGCGACCGTCGCGATATTGAAGAGCCAGCGACATGCCATCGAGTTTGAGTTCGCACGTGTATTCGACGTCGGTGCGCCCGGTCAATCGTGCACACGGCGCTCCCAGTCGCGCAGCTCTTCCTCGTTGTAAGTGTCGTCGAGCGAGAGCATGGGAGAGGAATGGCGAACCTTCAGGAAACCCTCGCGCGGTGTTGCCGCCGACCCGCTGGCGGGCGAGTCGGGCGTGATCAGTGCAGGATTCTCAGACTCGGAGTTTCTTCAGCTGTTCAAGAAGTTTGTCGAACTCAAGATCGCTGATCTCCGGATCGTCGAGCACGTAGTAGCGGTGCTCGTGGTGGCGGATCTTCTCACGCAGTGCGTCAATTTTTTCTGGATAGCGTCGTTCGCCGCAGCCATGGCCCAAGAATTATAGTGTGCCTGAGACTAGTAGCCGGGGTCGCATCGGCTGTCGTCCGGGCGGCGAACATTGTGTACGGAAAACCTTTACCACGGGGTACACGGGGGACACGGGGTAGGTCAAACCGATGCCTGTGAAAGGGCTGTGCGGTTGGCGAGGCGAATCAGTCGAGCGCCGGCAAGTCTGATTGGAGCGAGCACTACCACATCAATGTATGACCGTTATTCTCGAAACCGCGCGTCTTGTTCTTCGCGAGTTCATGCCCGATGATGCGACTCGCTAGCGCTCGTGCTTTCTGATCCTGAGACCATGCGATTCTATCCCGCGCCGTTTGACCACGCAGGAGTGATGGAATGGATCGCGCGGAACCAGCGGCGTTAGTCTGAACGATGGTGTTGGTTTATGGGCGATGGTGCAAAAGTCGACCGGGAGAGTTGATCGGCGATTGTGGAATCACCAGACAGGAAGTCGACGGTGAAATGCTGTACGAAATCGGCTATCACCTGCGCCGCGACCAGTGGGGACAAGGGTTCGCGACGCGAGGCGGCCCAGGCGTGCAAAGCCTGGGGCTTCGCGAACCTCCCGGTCGATCGCATTATCTCGCTCATCCGGCCGGAGAACCTGGCATCGCGTCGGGTGGCTGGAGCGCAATGGGATGACGCTATGGAAAGAACTTGCGTGGCGAGGCTTGCGGGCATTGCGTTTATTCGGTGAGCCGGACGTAGTGCACGCGGTAAGGAAGGTCACGATTCGCGAAGTTTTCATTTCGCGCAATTGACATTTCGCACTCGAGGCGGAGGAATCTGATCGGCTGAGACGTGACGGGTGTGCGACCGCGGTCAGTGCTGCCGTCGAAAGAGAGCAGATTCCTCGCTTCGCTCGGAATGACAAGGACTTGGGAGTAGACCTACACCATGTCCTCCAGCTTGAGGTTGCTTGACGTCGCCCTTGTAGGCGCTCTGCAATTGTTTTTGGACGAACCCCTGCATCGTACGTGCGGCCTTGCTTTTCTAGTGTCTGTTGCAATCCGAAAAGCGAACGTGGGTTTCGCGGATACTTTGCCAGGTCTGCGCGAAACACCTGTTCTGCTCTCGCTGCGTCGCCGTTCATCAGAAGCGCTGCTCCGAGCGACTCGCGTATTGAGAATGGCCAGTCGGGCGGCTCGCCGTAGTTCAGTTTGTCCTGGATTGCGACAGCGTCTTTGAGCTGAGCGATGCGCGCCGGCGTTATCTTTTTCGCCATTGCGATCTTCGCGCCCAGCACATCGGTGGCGATGGCCAGAATGTCTTTCGTCTTATTGTTGAAAGGCATCGCGAAAATCAGATCGGCAGGAGTTGCATCGCGGGTGGCGGCCAGCGTCTTGTATTCCGCTTCCGCGTCGGCCGTTTTGCCTTTGCCGGCCAGCGCCATGCCGCGAGAGAAGTGCCAGAAGGCAGTGGCTGCTTTCTGATCTGCGGGAGGCTGAGGTGTGGCGAGAATGTCGTCCCACTTCTGGAAGCGGACGTTGACTGCCATGGGAATGGCCAGGAACGCTTCGAGCGGCGGCATCGTCCTTCACGTGCGGCCCGACGTTTGCGGCCAGCATGTCGGCAGCCTTTTTGACTGCTCGTACTCGCCGTTAATGCTGCCAGCGATTGCGATGAAGTGCAGGTTATGGGAGTAGTACATCAGGGAGTACATGTTCGGCTGTCCGCCGCTGGCCCTCATGTAGTCGCGGTCGGCGGCCGCAGCTTTCCTCGTTGGTATCGACGGCCGCGTCGTAGTCGCCGGTACGGATATACCACGTGGGCGGGCATGTGAACGAGGTGTCCAGCGGCTGGAGCAAGAGCGGCCAAGCGGTTCGCGCCTGCGAGCGCCTCGCTCTGGTGTATTCGAGGCTTCCACCGCGTGAATGTAGTAGTGAACGCGCCCATGTGGTTCGGATCGCGCTTGATGACACCCTCAAGAGTGGCCACGATTTCTTCGGTGCCCTCGCGAGGAGTTCCGTCTTGCATCCACAAGCCCCACGGGTGAAGGTTCATGCCCGATTCGGCGAACAGTGTGGCGGCGTCAAGGTCGTCGGGATACTTCTTCGCAACTTCGCGCATGGCGTCGTGATAGGCCTCGGCTGCTTTGCGCAGATCTGCCTTGGGGTCTGCCGGGAATCGTTTCGCCATCGCATTGATGTAGTCCTGCTCAGCGGGGACGCGCCGGCAGCAAGATCCACGGCTTTCTGAGTTGCGTCGTGCGCTTGCTTAAATCGCTCTTTCGCTGGCCGGGTCGTTGTAATTGGGGCCAACGGCTTCCAGCGATCCCCCAGTAAGCCATTGCCAACTTGGGGTCGAGGTCAGCAGCCCGTTGAAATGAGCGAGCGGCTTCATCGTGGTTGAAAGCGTAGATCAGCCGCAGACCCTGATCGAAGAAAGCCTGCGCGTCGGCGTTCTTGGTGGAAACCGGATGATGCAAGTCTCCGATTCCGGTCATCATGGCTTGCCGGCTTTGCGGCCGCAGCGTGGGCCGAATGGTCTTGCGCTGCCAGCGAGCCCGCCAGCGTCATTGCGAGCAGAACACGACTAGAGTTTTCATTTTGTATGACTCTCCCTTATGAACAGTGTTGCTCTTATTTGAAGAAGCCCGTGGAGGAAGGTCCCGCGCCCGCGACGTAGGCATTACCGCGCGGGAGTGTTATGTATAAGTGCCAACAGCGTAGTCAAAAGCAGGGCGTTGCGCAATACGCTGGAGCGCTCCTGCTAAGCTAATTCATATAAATTCAGCGACGGAGCTTGCCTATGCCCGCTGCCAGGTCGAAGGGCCCCTGCCCTCCCATTCGACGCCTCGAGCTCGCTGCTGGAGGCATTTGCCATCAACGATCGGATCAACCAGTTTCTGCTGGAGAACCTGCCAGAAGAGGTGTGGCGCGCCGACCCTCCGACGGGAAAAGGACGAACGGTGGCGGCGATTGTCTCCCCATATGCATAACGTCCGGGTGATGTGGCTTGAAGGCGGCCGCAAAGGGACAGCAAGATCCCGGACCAGCTCGTGAAAGAGAAAGTTACGCCGTCGGAAGCACGGAAGGCGCTCGAGGAGAGTCGCGAAGCGCGCTGGCCGAACGTGTTGCAGGTCCGCGCTTGAAACTCCGACGGGCGGGTGAAGGGGTTTCCGGCCCGATGTGGCCGCATTCTTTGGATACCTGATCGCTCACGATGCGCATCATCGAGGCCAGATCACGATGCTGGCTCGCCAGGTGGGGCATCCCATCGATCAAAAAACCATGTTCGGCATGTGGGAGTGGGGAGTTCGGTAGGCTTCGATCGTGCCGGATGAAAAACGTCCGGTTGCTCTACAACCCTCGATCCGGCGGTAAACGCCGCCATACGCAACTGGATGCCGCACTTGCCGTATTGCGCGATGCGGGAGTGAACGCTCTCCGTGATTGCCACACAGTCCAGCGACGAGGCGACTGCAAAGGCGCGGGAGGCAGCTTCCAGACGGTTGCGACACAGTGTTTGCCTGTGGTGGAGACGGCACGATTCATGATGTCGTCCAGGGGATCGCCCGTACGCCGGTAGCGCTGGCGATTCTGCCGCTTGAACCGCCAATGCACTGGCGCATGATTTGCGCCTGCCGCTGCACCCGGCCGCGGCGGCGCGCGCAGCGCTCTCAGCCCAACCGCGTCAAATTGCGCTTGGTCATTTGCGATATGTAAGCCTCCAGGGTGAACCAGCAAGTTGCTACTTCGTTGTCGCCGCCGGCGTTGGAGTCGATGCGCACCCTTTTCTACAAACTGCAATCCGGAATGAAACAGCGCCTGGGGATGGCGGCCTACTATGCGAAAGCGTGGCATCTATGGATGACGCACAAGATGCGCAAGGTTCGTCGTTGGAATATCGCGAGCCGGACGGGAACGCGGTCACGTGCCCAGACGTGACGGAGCTCTTAGCGGTGCGAATTCAACATTTCGGCGGGGTGCTGAAAGAACTCGCGCCCGGCGCATCTCGAGAGCGGGATGATGTCCGGCTGGTGCTTTGCCGGTCTTCCAGTCGTGCCGTTTACTTGCGATACGTTTTCCGAGGATTGGTGGGCGCTCGCTGGAGTGTGAGTGGTAGTAGAACTCGCGCATTCCAGTGAGGTCGCATGCACAGTCTGATCCTGCGAGTGCGGCCAGCAACAATCGTGTTTACATCGAAGCAGATGGCGAGCTGCTGGGAACGATTCCTGCCGAAATCTCTGATGGCTCCACAACGCGCTTACGCTGCTGGTGCCGTAGGTAGGACTCGAAGCCGAATTGCCGCAAGTGATGGTTCATGTGCCAGATAGCCCCAACGCATCCAATCACGATCCGGCATCGAGCCGAACATGGGATGAGGCTGCCATTGAAAGTCACGCGCATCGGATGAGAAGCGGTCCAGCAGTCGAAGCAGTTCCTGCACATCCACGTCGAAAGCAGAGGGCGTAGTTCCCCGACGAAAGCGTCGACTTCAGGTCGAGTGGGACGCCCTTCGGCCACGGCATTCCTGAGTAGAGAGCCAACCACCTCATGACGCCGGGAGGCAAGGGCGATTTCACCTGGCTCGCGGCGGACCTTTCGCCGATCGTCACGCGAAACGAATCGGCCAAGTGACGGATCATTTGGCCGGCCGTCATTTTCCCCCATCGACGAGGGCTATCGGGCCGTACTCGCTTCACACTGGGCAGCGATTGCTTGTTTGTCAGCAGGATTTGCGAGGGACTTCATAAGGTACGATTGAAAACAGCCTGAACGATTATGATCGCAGGCTGCCGCAAAGGGAAGCTGCCGTCTCTTTGGAAGCCGAGTCACTCATTTTCTAACTGGCGCATGTCTGGGACGCGCAGGGTTTAACCGGACGACGGCTCTCGCAACCGCGACGATGACGCTGGCTGCCGAAGCGCCTGATCTGGACATGATCGCGCAGCTACGGGGACCCGTGTTTGGATTCGCGCATCATCGCGGGTTCACACACTCCTTTCTCGGATTGTTCATTGTGGCGGGGCAGTCGTTGCGTTCATGTATGGAATATGGCGCCTGCGAGGACGCAAAACCAGCACGGGCACGGCTCCGCGATGGGGGCTGCTGTTTGTCTATGCTTACGTCGCTGGCTTGAGTCATATCCTGCTGGATTTCACGAACAATTATGGTGTGCGCCCATTCTGGCCATTTTGGGAGAAGTGGTACTCCTGGGACATCGTTTTCATTATTGAGCCACTCATCCTGGTGATCCTCGGCGCCGGGTTGGTACTACCGGCGTATTTTGGGCTCATCAACGAAGAAATTGCGGGACGAAGAAAAAGGGTTACAGGGTCGCTTCGGTGCGACGCTAGCGTTGCTGGCCCTAGTAGGTCTATGGGGCGTTCGGGATTACGAGCATCGTCGAGCCGTGGCTGCGCTCCAATCCCGCACGTACGAGCGTGCGGACGCTGTTCGCGTTTCCGCATACCCCTACTGGCTGACGCCGTTTCGCTGGTACGGAGTGGTTGAGACTCGGGACTTTTTGCGCAGACGACGGTGAATTCGTTGTCGCCAGAGGTGGACCCTGACGGCAAGATGCGTGTCCGTCCCAAGCCCGAAGAGACGCCGGTCACGCTGGCAGCGAAGAAGTCTTATCTGAGGCCGCGTTTACCTGGATTGGGCGCAGTTTCCGATCACAGAGACGGAACCGCTCGAATCGCCATCCGGGTATATTGTGCGGTTTCGAGACCTGCGTTACGAGTATCCGGAGCGCTCAGGGGCGTCGTCTCTCGGCGCGCGGGTGCGCCTTGATCAAAATTTGAACGTCGTCGGGCAAATGTTTGGATTCGGGAGCAGATGGGGGCAGCCGTCAGAGGAGAAGCCGTCAGAGGAGAAATAGTCTCCGGCCCGTATTGTGCTGGGTTACGCCCTGGCTTGACGACATCGCTTTCACAGGCCACAATCAATCTCTAACGATTTTGAGGTGATCATCATTATGCTGGCCTATCTTTTCGTAATTTTGCGGTGTTATTCCGCTTCCTGCCACATCAATACGGGTTTGCTCCGGTGGTCGCCTGCCTGCTGTTCTTCGGTGCACATGAGTCCCGCAAGCGTATGTGGATTCCGGTGGCGCTGCTGGTGCTTTCCGATGTGCTCTTGAACAAGTTTGTGTACGCGTATCCGCTGGCAGCGGACCAGTATGTGACCTGGGTTTGGTACGCAGCGATCGTTCTTCTGGGTACGACTCTTCAGAAGAAGTCGAGCATGTTGCGAATCCTGGGTACGGCGCTGGTGAGTTCGGTGTCGTTCTTTCTGATCAGCAACTTCGCCGTGTGGGCGGTTTACAACATGTACCCCAAAACACTGCAGGGCTTGATGGTTTCCTACGAAGTAGGACTGCCGTTCTTTCGGCGCGCTCTTGAAGGAGACCTTCTGTTCACTGCCGCGATGTTTGCCACCCCGATGGCGATTCGCGCGATCAGCGGAGCGATGGGCCGCACCGGGCATCCGACGGCAGCCGCCTAAAGGGGCACAATTTCTAAGGAGACTAAGCGCTCGGCGACGGGCGCTTATTTTTTGGTTTCGTCGTTGTCCCTTTCGCCCACGGGCCCAGGCAATCCATTCGCTTTTGTTGGTCGGCGCCACCACCACAGCCAAGCCAGAAGTCCTGCAGCGACAACCAACAGGACCAGCCTCAGGTGATGGCGGAACAAGCTGCCTGTCATTTCGACGAACTGAGGCCCGAACTTCAAGGTGAGCAAGGCCAAAATCAGAAAGCGGACAAATCTTCCAGCGAAAATTGCGGCTAGAAAGTGGCTAGAAGCGCATTTCGAATGCAGCCGCCGCGAGGACGAAGAGCTTAAAAGGCGTCGGGGGCGGGAGCATTGCGGGAAACATCAGCGCCCAGAATTCATGTTTTTCAAACGATGCATGGATTCGGCCGAAACGCTCGGCAGACAGCCGCTTCCTGAGCAACACCTCGCCACCCGTGTATCCAATCAGGTAGAGGACGATGCTTCCAACAGCCGATCCCGCTGCGGCCAGGATCACGTAGAGGAAGAATTTGGAAGGTTGCTTGTAGACGTAGCCAGCCACGACCGCATCCATGGGGAGTCCGAAAGAATGCTGCGTCTACGGCGGCAATCACGAATACGCCCCACGGGCCTAGCGGCGCCAGAAGCGCCCACAGCCACTTTGTATAACGGGAAAGAATGCGTTTGATCGTGTCCAAAGGAAGAAGCTAGTTTACGCGAAAGGTGGAACACACGTCAGTCGGGAGTGGCGGATTAAGAGGGCCCGAAAGATGCCTCTTCCGGGCCGACACGTGTTTTAGCTTTTGGGGAAATTCGGATCAGCTTTGACTTCCAGGATCTGTTTCGTGTGGCGCTCGCCGTGTGCGCCAACGAAGAGAATCCACTCGTAGCCATCGAGTTTCTTTCCCAGCGGGCTGTCCACGGCATGCGCGCGCAGGTCGTTGGTGTTCTTGAGAAAGGTCTCGGTGGCTTCGCGGCTTTCCGTGAAGTGTTTCAACGATCCTTCAGGCGAGCCAAAAACGATTGGTGGGCTTGAGCGGCTCTGGAGCTTGCGCCTTGTGCGAACGGTCCGGAATCGTCGTGGTCACCATTGAATCAATTGAAGCCACATCCTCGCCAGCCGGTCGCGCGGGCGCAGTCAGTGACTTTCTCTTTGACCATTCCCATCAGAAAATCTTCGGCGGCGGCGATGTGTTCCAGTGACTTCGGCAATCGACCATTTGTCTGGTGCGGCTTTGAAATTCCATTGAGCCGGGCTCAAGTCCTTGGTCGCATCGATTACAGCCTGCTTGGTGCTTTCCAGGTACTTGAGGGCTTTCTCCCGATCTTCGGAAGTGACATTTTGCGCCTGTGCACACAAAGCAAGTGACAGGAAGAGTGTGATAGCGGCCAAACTGCGTTTCATTGTTGTGATGTCCTCCAAAAAGTTGCCCTGTAATGCATCAAGACTTCTATTCAACTTGAGGGCTTGTTTCTTTAAACTGCCACAGCGGCTATATGACACGGGGTCTGATCATGCTACATGAGGCGAGGTTGAAGTGTCGCGGCGGTATCCATGCGACCTGCCCGATGGTTGTGTCTGCCAGATTGCATCAACACGGAGACTTCATGCGTAAAGTGCTGACACTCGCGTTTTTGTTGTTTACAGCTGCAGCGACCTGGGCGCAGCAATATGACGTGGTCATCCTGAATGGACGCGTGATGGACGCTGAAACGGGCCTCGACGCGGTGCGCAATGTTGGAATCAAGGACGGGCAGATCTCGCGGATTACCTCTGAAGCGATTCGCGGAGGCCGCACGATCGACGCAAAGGGACTGGTGGTCACTGCTGGATTTATCGACGTCCACCAGCACGGCCAAGACCTGGCAAGCCAGAAACTGAAGGCTTTCGATGGTGTGACGACGGCTCTCGAAATGGAGATTGGAGATCCGGATGTCGGCAAGTTTCTTGCTGCCAAGAAAGGCCGCTCAATTCTTCACTATGGGACAGCCGCCAGTCGCCTGCGGCGCGCGGTCTAGCGATTTGATGCGCTGATCCCGACCGGCGAAATATTGCCGAACTCTGGCGCGGCAACCAACCAGCAAGCAACGGATGCGCAACTAGACAAGATTTTCGATCGTCTGCGTGAACAAATCGGGGAGGGTGCACTCGGCATTGGTATGGGAATCCAGTACGCACCGGGGGCGAGCCGACTTGAGGTCATCAATACGTTTCTGGGTTGCCGCGGAATACGGGCTGCCTGTCTATACGCACATCCGCAGCGCGGGGCGTCTGGAACCGGGCTCAAGTATCGAAGCTGTGAGCGAGGTGATTGGAGCGGCCGCGATAAGCGGTGCGGAGCCTGCATATTGTGCACATCAATAGCTCGTGCGTGGCGCAGACGGGTTGGAGTGCCTGTCGCCTGGTAGCCGGCGCTCGTGCGCGCGGTCTTGATGTAACTACAGAGGCGTATCCCCTATGTCGCTGGCATGACTTCGATCACTTCAGCCTTGTTCAATCCCGGATGGCGCGAGAAATATCACGCAGACTACGGCGACATCATGCTGCCTGAAACCGGTGAGCGACTGACGCGTGAGCGCTTCGATGAAGCTTCACAATGCGAAGCAATCGAGATTCATCATCTCTTTCAGTAACACGCAACCGGCAGTGGATGCGGTTATCAAGCATCCGCTGGTGATGATCGCCAGCGACGGAGCGATGGCGCACCCGCAACGCAGGGACTTACTCGCACATCCTGGCGCAGTATGTAAGGGCGGAAGGCGCGCTGACTTTGATGGATGCGCTCCGGAAGATGAGCCTGATGCCGGCGCAGATGCTTGGAACGCTCGATCCCTGCTGGCCGGAAGAAAGGGCGCATGCAGGAAGGAGCAGACGCCGACATCGTGGTTTTCGATCCGCAGACGATCCAGGATCGCTCGACGTAAGCAGCAAGCCTTCCGAACCCAGCGGTTGGCGTGAAGTACCCGCTGGTGACGGGCGTCTCTGTGATCGATGAGGGGAAAATGCAGGATGGAGTCTTTCCGGGGCAGGCGTTGGTGGGACCTAAAGCGAAGCAGTAGTACCTAGTTGTGGCTGGTTTTTCCGTCAAGCAAGCCGAGCATGTGGGGAAGTAAACCAACAACCGCTTCGAGTGACTCGACGGCCCCCTTCGGGCTACCCGGAAGGTTGAGAATCAGGCTTCGGCCGCGAGTTCCGCAGAGGGCGCGGCTAAGTCGGAAAATCGTGTTTTCTTCAGGCCCTCGGCGCGCATGATTTCCGGAATTCCCTCGACAAGGCGCGATCCACACGGCGCGGGTTGCTTCAGGAGTGACGTCGCGGCGGCTATGCCTGTGCCACCGGTTGTCAGGACGAGGCGCGCGCTTTCGGACAATGCAATCAATTTCTGTTCGATGGCACGCTGTTCGTCGCCAACGTCTGCTGGGAAGAAACTGTGAAGTTGTATTTCTGAATGGTCTTGGCAACAGCCGGGCCGGAGAGGTCTTGCCCTTCGCCTCGGGCGCAAGAATCACTGATGGTGAGGACAGCGGTGGTGAAGGGCTCAGTTGTCGAGGAGGACATCTTCTTCGGCCTCGCGAGCTTCCCCGGCGTCTCGTTGGGCTTCATCGAGCGCAGGCGCAAGCCCTCCATCAACAAGCCTTGAGTATTGAGCTTCGTGGTCTGTTCGGTAGTCTTACCGTCGAAGTTGACCTGGAAATTTCCATCGGTCCAGCGCAGGACTTTGAACACGGCCTCATCGCCCATCAGGTTGCCGTAGGCGGCGGTGCTGGACTTGTCCTTGATTGAAGTGCACACCTCGCATCGGTCGTCGCGGTTGGTCAGCGTGAGCGAACAACTTTTGCGGCCCATCTCGAGCGACTGGACGAGATCGATAACGTTCATCTGCGAGAGGCTTCCGCGCAGAACGCCGTCTGAGGAGCAGCCTTGGCCATTTTCTCAAGAGCCAAGCGGTCGATGACACGCTTGATGCGCTGAGTGGCTTCTTTCAGGAAAAAGGTTTCTCGAACGTAGTCATCCACGAAGTCCCTGGCCGGAAAGCTTCTCCGTGATGTCGGGCCTTGCTGGCGAGAAGAATGATTGCGATTCCGGCGGTGGCGGGACGGCTCTTGAGTTTTCGACGAGCTGCCTGCCGTCCATCCCCCGGCAAGCGATAGTCGCAGACCAGAAGCTCAGCGATTCGTCGACAGCCCTTAAAGGGCATCGGCTGCGTCCCGCGGCGGTGGTGACCGTAGCCAGGCTCGATAGGGCTTGCTTGAGCATTGCAAGCACCATCGGGTTGTCGTCCACGAAGGGACCTTTACGTTAGTGGCCATGCGCCCCGATCAAATCCGTTTCCGCTTGTAGTCGCCGCTCTTGCCGCCCGATTTCTTTTCGAGAACCACTTCGCGGATCTCGATGCCTTTATCGAGCGCCTTACACATGTCATACACAGTCAGCGCGGCGACGCTGGCGGCAACCATGGCTTCCATTTCCACTCCGGTTTCGGCTGTAGTCTTAACTTTGCGGTAATGGAAACGCCATTCTCGCACACGGTCATATGCACAGCAACGTGCGAGAGCGGCAACGAGTGGCACATGGGAATCCAACTCTGGAGTCCGCTTGGCTGCCATGATTCCAGCTAGCCGGGCGACCTCGAGCGGGTCGCCCTTGGGGTCTGTGTCGGCGCTTTAAGGACCGCCGGCTTCATCGCAACGAATGCGCTGGCCGTCGCCTCGCGTGCGCGTGGAGGCTTTCGCGCTGACGTCCACCATATGGGCGCGACCTTTTTTATCGTAGTGCGAGCTTCTTCGGCAATTGTCTTCCTTAAATCGAGTCTTACTTCAGAAGTACCGATACCATCTCGCCGGAGCCGATCGTCTCGCGATCCGGCGGACACCTAAAGATAACAGTTCGCTCGCGCGCGGTTGACGCGATATCGCCGGAGCCCTGCCATCTCACGAGTTCGACGTCGGTCGCGGCGATTCGCCCGACAAAATGGCGGGCAGAAACCGGGTCAGGCCCGTTTTCGTCTTGATCTCAGATTTGAGACGCGCTTGCACAAATTGCAGTGGGTGCGGAGTTCTCCCGTGAGAGCTTCGATGACCGGACGAGCAAACAAGTCGAACGTGACCATGGTCGAGACGGGATTCCCCGGCAGCCCGAAAAATATTTGCCCCGGACGCGTCCGACACGATCGGTTTGCCGGGCTGAATTCGAGCGCCCGTGAAAGAATTCGGCCCCAAGGTCCATCAACACGTTTTCGACGAGGTCGTACTTGCCCATCGAAACGCCGCCGGCCAGCAGAAGCAAATCGGAGCGCCAGGCCGTCTTCGATCAATTCCCGCAGCCTTTGTGGTTCATCGGGGGCGACCGGGAGCAGGACCGGGCTTCGCGCCGGCCGACTTGATCTGCGAGCCGAGCGAGTAGCTGTTGGAATTGCGAATCTGATTCGGCTGCGGCTGGAGGCGAACATCCGCGATCTCTCATCGCCGGTTGCGAGCACAGCGGTCGTGGGCCGCGCGTACACCCGCAACTGCACTTTCCCGATCGACGCCGCAATGGCGATGTGGCCGCCTCGGCGAGGAGCGCGCTCCGCTGAAGCGAGCGTGGATCCCTGCTGGTGCCTCCGATCCCGTGGGCACCACGTTTCCACCAGTGGTTACGGAACGGGTGATCGTGAAACCGTGCCGCCCCGTTCTTCGGCGTATTCCACCATTACGACTGCGTCCGCACCTTTTTGGAACCGGAGCCCCTGTCATGATGCGCGCGGCTTCGCTTCAGCGCCGATTTGAAACGTTGCTGTCTTCGCCGGGGCTCCGGCTTTGATTTCCGCGACCAAACGGAATTGAGCGGGAGGGTGAGCGAAGATCCGGTTGAGCGGATGGCGTATCCGTCGCGAAGTGGAGCGAGGAAATGGCGGGAAGTCGCGGTCTGCGAGAGGGGTTTCCTGCAAGCTCGCGTCCGTCCGCTTTCGAGCAGGCCGACTGTCCTCGACTCATGGCGGGCTTGATTCCAGTGGCGTGCCTTTCGACGATGTGTCGCGCATCGCGTCGAAAGACCCGGAAGATTTCCGGTCTGGCTGCAATGCCATGGACCTGATGATAGAGGAAGTGTTGGCGGCTGTGCGTCGGGAAACGCGGTGGTGCTACCGGGCGAGTTCCTGCCCGAGCACGGTGGCGTTGCTGGCGTAGGAGATGCCGGTTTCGAGATCGAGCGCCGCCGCGAACGAGCTTCGCGATTTCTCCGTCGAAGTGCTGCATGCCCTCGCCTTCGCTTGCTTTCATCGCGTCAAGGAGCGTCTTGCCGGACTTTTCTCCCTGCTCAATACATTCGCGAGTGCGTGCATTGGACTTTCAAGACCTCGACGACTGCGATCCGTCCACTGTGGTCGGCTTTTTGGGTATGAGGCGCTGCGAAATAATGTAGCGGAACGTTTTCGCCAGACGATCGCGGACACTCATTTGTTCGGTCACCGGATAGGCGTCTGACGATGCGCTCGGATCGTCTTCGCGGCATCGACCGGGGCCCTATCGTCAGAAAGAACCAGGTGCCCGTTCTCGGCAGCTTCGAGCAGGATCTCGAATGTTTCGCGTTCGTGCACTTCGCCGACCAGGGATCACACGCGGTGCCCTGCCGCAGTGCGGCGCGCAGGGCGAGCCGCAAAGATTTGGCGCGTCGCTGTGCACTTCGCGCTGATGAATGGTGGATTTCTTGTGGTTGTGCAGGAATCTCGATTGGATCTTTCTCGATCGGCGACGATGTGGTAGCAGTATTCGCTGTTGATGCGATCCAGAAGTGCTGCCAGGGCCGAGGACTTGCCGCTTGCTGGTGCCTCCGGTCACGGGGGCGATTGCCGTACGCGAACGTGAGCGACATCGGCGATCTGGTGGCGGAGATTTCAAAGCAGCAAGATCCGGAATAACCGTCAGGGATCCACCCGCCGTGACGATTGCGCAACTTCCCCGCTGAATGAACAGGATTTACGCCGAAAGCGCGCGACGCCGGGGAGGCCGTAGGGATAATGCCGCAGGTACCTTGTTCGCGGAGCGTGGTCAAGGCCTCGCTTGTTGTCACCGATCAAAATCAGCAGCGATGCGACGCGTGTCATCCGCGGACATGACAGCAATGCCCACGCCCTGGACTGGAATCAATTGGCGGTGAATCTCAACCTGGGGCGGCCGGCCCGGGAAAAATCAGGTCGCTTACTTTCTCGGACGCGCACGACATCGCGGTCAGCAGCTCTTTGAGTCGCTGGACGTCCAAGGCCTGCATTGTGCCTTCAACCGCAACCGTGATCGGGGCGTGACCCGGTGCTGCCATACGAGAATGCTCCAATCTTTCTGGCTTGCCACAGTGGGGAGATGACAGGGGAAGGCCTGTTATCAATCGAAGCGCTTTGCAGTAGCTCTGCGCGAGAGCCACTAAGTTCAGCGACCTTGGTAACGCTTTCTGGGCTAAACACTTTAGCGAGGGGATGCCATTGGGGAGTTGGGCAAAGCTGGGGGCAGTTTGGAGGGGAGCGGACCGCTATTCCAACGTCCCATCTTTTTCGGCTGGAACGCTTTGCAAGGAAAACTGCGGCGTGTAGTAGTAAATAAGACGTCGGTAGGAGACGGTATGGCGGTCAACAAGTTGGCGAAGCTCGAGCTCGGATCATGGAGAGACGATATGGAGCCGCGGGACGGCCTCCATCCGCGAAATTCGGTAGAAGCGCCCCTCGAGTAGATCGCCCTGCTTACACGACTGCATTCCAAACGACGGTCTCATCGTCTGGCTGGGGTAGAAGCGGCTGTTCGGCGCGTGAGGAAGGTAGAAGAGGAGAATTTCCATATCTTCGAAGCAACAGTGTCTCGCGAGCGTTACTGACGGAGGAGTTGATTGACGACCTGCTCGCGATGTTTGGAGGACGGACTCGGCCGCTCATGGCTCGTTGTAGTCGAATCTGTGCCGACTCACACTCGCCGACGTGCAAGGGGCTGAAAAGACTTTTTGCGGCAGATATGAGGGGAAGGAGGCTTCGCCCAATGATGCCAGCAAAGCTTTCACGCCTTATGGACGGCAAGCCAGGGACGGGCGGTAGAGGGGATCATCTCTGGCAGTCGACGTTAGTTTTGCTGGTGCAGTCGCGCTGCTGGCTTTTGCTCTAAACAAGAAAACCAAAGCCCGTGTGCGCTATTGGCTGTGGCTGGCGGCGTCGCTTAGATTCCTGATCCCGTTTTGCCTGGTTGGTACTGTGGGCCAGCGCCTGGCACCTAGTAGTGCCGACGATCAACACCCAGCTGCACCAAGTCGTAAGTGCAGTCGGAGTATGCCTTCGCACCGCCGCCGATTCTCGAGACAGGGTCTTCGAGCGCCATCCGTCGCAAGTGAGATCGAGTCCTGAGATAAGTCTGGTGATGCGCTGTCCATTGTCGCGGGCCTGATTTGGTTCAGCGGATTCGCTGTGATGATTTTCTAGCGCGCTATATGCGGTGGCGAAACCTCTCCGCAATGATCGCGAGAGCGGTCCCGTTGCATGCAGGACGAGGAGGTTCGAAGCGTTTGCGTCGCGTGGGAGACTGTGCGACGCGCGACAGGTCTCCTCCCGGTTCTGTTGTCGCATCCAGTTCGCTTGAAGGCCGGGCATTTTTGGAGTTGTACGGCCCGTGTTGGTTTGGCCAGGAAGGCATTTCGGAACATCTCGACGATCCGCACCTGGACGCTATCGTCGCTCACGAACCTTGCGGCACGTTCGTCGCCGTGACAACCTGGTTGCGACCGTTCACATGCTGAAGGTGGAAGCTCTTTTTCTGGTTCCATCCACTGGTTTGGTGGGTCGGGGCGAAGATGGTGGAGGAGCGGGAGCGGGCGTGCGATGAACAGAGTCCTGGGTGAGGCGGTGAAGGCGGCATGTCTCACGCCGAGAGCATTTTGAGAGTCTGCGAATTTCCGCGCGGCGTATCCCGTGCCCTGTGTTTCCAGGGTGACCGGCGCAGGTATCTCAAGAAACGGATCGTGCACATCATGAGCCCAAGAAATGCGGCTGCTCGAGAAGGTGGGGCTGAGCACGAAAGCATTGCTCGGCACTTCGGCAGGATTGGTGATTCTGGCGCCTGATGCTGTTTGGAATGATCAATGGGACTGCGCTACCCGGGTGGAGCCGCCGAGCCGCCAACTAGAGGCCGAGGCGCAATCGGTGCTGCCGAGCGCGCTGGCGCGAGTCGTGGCTGCGTACGCAGCGACTGCACCAGTGGTGCCGGTCCGGATCCGGGCGTTCCATCTCAGAAAGAGCCGCCAAAAAGAAGGTATGCACACGAAATCTCTGCGCGCGGGCCTTGTCGGCGGACGCTCAGAGCCATCCCGCAGAGAAAAGCGCTAGACGCAAAATCACATAGGAGAGAGAAAAGTGACGGTGCGCCGGTGTGGATTCGAACGAGTTTCCTGTTGAGTGCAATGTTTCTCGTGGCACGCATCTCGACCGATTGTGGCGGCGTTTGGCAGGTCCAACCGCGGCGGAGAGTCCAACGCCTGCCGCCGGCGAACAGCGACGGTCAGCGCGATTTTTGATTTCGAATTGGGCAGGTCTGGAAGATCCACCTGAAGCGCCTCGGTACATCCACTGACGCAGGATCCAAGACAGTGGGTGGAGTTTGATGGCACTCTACGGTTACTCGAAAAGTTTGGGACGGGCGCTCGCGCAGATCGAGGAGTTCGAGGCTGACAGCCCGGAGCGGTCACATCGAAGGACTGACTCTCCGCTTGGCCTGGCCCTCAGTCGCATCAGTGGGGCCTGTATTGGGCGAACAGCAAGGCTGGCACGATGGGCGGTCCGCCGAACGTTGGCGAGTTCGGCGACGGTCGAGGTGAATTTTTATGCCAGGACACGTTCGAGGGAAGAATGATTCTGATTCGGTATGTATGGTCTGACATCACACCGAAAACGGCACATTTCTGAGCAGTCGTTCTCAGCAATACGTAACTGAACGAAGCACAA
>ERZ1370068.8670-contig-7505_pt1 | contig 24827 bp, 47 predicted proteins | sample MGYA00561227_ERZ1370068 | MGnify/ENA primary metagenome ERZ1370068 (study PRJEB38410, sample SAMEA6850437) | metagenome | study: Metagenomic assessment of the ecological functions of the soil: analysis of the soil microbiota associated with the...
TGATATACTTGTTTCAGTTACGTATTGCTTCATTTGCGGCAGGTCATTATATCATAAAATATAATTTTGCGAATACCAGGATAAAAAATTGTACCTCCGGTATTCAGATCCATCTTCAAAATCAAAAGTTTATCGTTATATAGAAATACCTGGGAATACTTCAGATTCATTTACACGATTATAACAGTCAAATGCGATGAGAGAAAGACAGAAGAAATAAAAAATGACCTGAAAGCTTCCGCTTTTGGTGCTGAATTGTGAAGAATGGAATTTAAAGAAACAGGATTGCGCAAATGGCATTTTCTAATCAACCTCTTCTCTTTCTACTGAGGAGAGTACATTCCCCGATCAAAGCTGCCAACGCTCCAACTGCGGCGGCAAGTACGGGAGCCAACATGGCTCCTACCACTTCAATTGTCAAAGGAAAGGTCATCAGCTCTTTACCATTTTTATCTTTAATGATGATCTTCCTGACATTGCCTTCATCAATTAATTCCTTTATTTTTTTAGTAATTGTTCACCGGTTGTGGTAAAAGTCTCCCACGTAGTCTTTGCCATATTGCTCGTTTTTGGGTTAATTATTTCATTCAGTTACTAATTGAACTTCTTCCTTTATTATTGAGTGTAACTGACTTTGAATTTTTAGTTTGTACATACCTGTTCAGAAAGTACATCATCACAAGAGATGATCGTCATCGTACCCATTACTACATATCCCAGTGTGTTATAATGTTTCAATGCACCACTTTTGGTTTGCACCACGGATAAGTCCTGCAATGGCAGAAGCAATTCCTCCCGAAATTTGTTGAACAGATGCATTGATACTCATAAAAGCTCCGCGGTCCTGCGATTGAGGAACAGCTTGGTCATTAATGCTGATGATGAGATCATCCTGGAAAGAAATACCAACAAACAACAGGACGTTCAAGGCGATGATGATCCACAAGGGTGTAAACACCGAGGTTGGTATAAATAGATACCATTACCATACTAATTAAAGAACCGCGCAACGAAGACTTTATACTTGCCCCTTTATCGCTTAGCTTACCAATAAGAGGACCGACTGCGATAGAAAATATTCCGGTGATCCCATAAAGTATTGGCAGTTGGGCCTGCGTAAGACCAAGATTAAAGATCCGAAAGCGCTGCCAAAAGGCATTAACATAAAACCACCTGTCTGCAAGTAAAGCGGTTTGCTAAGAATGCCCTGACATAGTGAGATTGTGAAATTGTCTTTATGAGATGGTGGAAAGGGATTCTTTTGATCAGACTTTATATTCAGATGATCGGTAACGGGTTTCATATATATATGATGATAACACCGACAACGAAACCAAAACCCGCGATCATCCAGAAGGGCGCATGCCAGCCAAAATGATTGGCCAGTACGAGACCAATAGGAAGACCCAGGACTTGGCTGGCGGCAAAAGCCATCTGCACAGAAATCCATGACCCGACCACGCACCTCCATTTTAAAAAGATCGCCAATTATGGCAAAACTTACAGAACCGATCACTCCGCCAAACAAACCTGTAACAATTCTTGCCATTAGTAAGAAGTGATAATTGGGAGCTATAGCGCAAAGGAAGGTACCAAGAAGAAAGCCGGTATAGAAAAACAAGAGAAATTTCTTCCTGTCGAATTTATCGGCGAAGCCGGCCGCCATCAATCCCGATGCTCCTGCACTAAATGCATATCACCGATACCACCAACCCAAACTGCGCAGTTTTAATATGAAGCTTTTCGATCAGGCAAGCGCCTAATGGCGAAAGCACCATAAAATCCAAAATGATCGAAAACTGCAGTATGGCCAGCACAGCAATAATAAAGACCTGGTAAGGTGTAAATATCGTTCTTCTGCGTTGGTTTCTGCATTGTTGTCATACTGACATGAAGTTAAGAATAGCCATACAGTCATTGCCACTGTATTTCGGTTAAAGGTATGTGCCAGGCCGGTTAAATTATTTTTTAGCGGTGAAAATAGTCTTCAGATCAGGCGTTGATCACATTTTGAATTTCTTCATTTTTATTTCGAAGGTCTATGCCGCCTTCAAGAATAGATTTTAAGTTGGTCATATAAAATGTCCAACCTTTGCCGCATTCAATAAAAAAATATCGTTGTTCAGCTTCATCGTCCATAGGCATAGTTTGCTGTAACTCGCAAATTGTCTCACCGCTTTCCTGTTTTATTGCGACCTTGACAACGCATCCTCCCGAAAAGCTGAATTCCAATTCATCTTCTCCATTTGTATAGAGAATTTCCTTTTCTTCGGCAATGGCATCGGAATAGCCGAACCAAAGCCATTTATAACGATCGCCTTTTTGGACTGGTTCATCTTTTCTTCTCAATGTCCCACCGGGTCGTTTGAATTGAGCCAATCGCAAAAACCAGCTTTCAAGACCTTGCTTTGCGTTGACCAGGCATTCAAGATTTTCTTCCGGCTCTGCATCAATGGTTATTCCTTTTTGTGAATTGCTTCCAGTTATATGTTGTCATAAAAATGAAAAAAATAAAATGCTGTTAAATAAATTTACAATTTATATTCTGATCTGTAATTAAGACTACAGTCCTGCCTACAATCTCTTATCTTCGCGGACTTTCATGAAAGACATCAATGAAATATTTCCCTTGCTGGACAAGCAAAAGAAAATTGCGATCACCACATCAAAAGCCCGATGCAGATGCCATGGGTTCTTCGCTGGGTCTTTACAATTTCCTGATCCAGTTTGGTCACCAGGTTACTGTCATTTCACCAACCAATTGGGCAAGTGGTGTAGGCTGGATGCCGGGCAGCAAGAAAGTGCTGGATTACGAAATGCAAAAGCAAAAGCAGAAGCCGCCCTTGATGAAGCTGAATGGCTTTTTGTCTTGATTTTAATCATTATAACCGCACAAAAACCTGGCTCCGAAATTAGCCTCGCTGAAATGTACAAAGATCCTGATCGATCATCATGAAGAACCTGATGAACAAAGTTTTGATTATGGCTTTAGCGACGCTTCGAGGAGCTCAACATGTGAATTGATCTATGATTTCATTCTTGCATCGGGTCACAAAAACAAAATAACTCCGGATGTGGCGGAATGTATTTATGCAGGTGTTGTTGCAGATACCGGGTCGTTTCGGTTTCCCAGCGTATCGGCAAATGTTCATAGGTTAGTGGCCGATCTGAAGGACAAAGGCTTATTGCATACTCCCGTTCATGAAGCACTGTATGATAATTTTTGGAAAATCGCCTTCGGTTTATCGGCAATGTGTTATTGAACAGAATGGAAATATTCTATGAATACAACACGGCATTGATCGCTATCCCAAAATCTGATCTTCTTAAGTATAATATGAAAACAGGCGACACCGAGGGCCTTGTTAATTATCCCATGTCAATACAAGGAATGAAATTAGTTGCATTGGTCATTGACAGGGATGAAGAGAGAAAATGGAGTTTTCGGAGCAAGGGCGATTTTGACTGCAATGCGTTTGCGCGAAAATATTTTGAAGGCGGGGGACATTTTAATGCATCCGGCGGTCGCAGCAGTGACTCACTGGCTGAAACGGTAAAAAATTCAAGCAGGTGATGAAAGAAAATGAATCTCTATTACAATAAATACTAATTAAATGAAGTACAATCTTTCTTTGTTATCATTCTTAACGGTGATGATCTTTTACAATTGCAGGCTGTGGCAGTTTAGATTACAAGAAAACAAAAAGCGGCTTATTATATAAAATAATCTCTTCGGGGAATTCGAAAATCCCGTTGCTAAAGAAAATAATTACCTAAAGTTCAACGTGGTTACCAAGCTTAACGATTCGGTAATATATAGCAGCTATGGGAAGCTGCCGGGATATTCAAAGGTCGTTGCTGCTAAGCGAGGCAGATTATTCTCCTGTAGAAATATTCGGAATGTTGAAAAAGGAGACAGCGCCATTACAGTATCGATGATCGATACTTTTCTGAAAAGGGGTATGGCGAATCAATTACCACCCGGTGCTAAAAAGGGTGACAGAATGGTCATCACTTTAAAAGTACTTGATGTTTTTACGAGTGATAGCGCTATACAAAAGACTACAATACCGAAATGGTGAACGACAAGCCCCGTCAGCAAAGGAAATGCAGGAACAAATGGCATTACAAAAAAACAAATAAAGGAAATGCGTGCAAAACAAGAAGAGGAATTGCGTAAATCGGGCGAGATCGATAAGGAATTGAAAAATATGGAAAGCTATCTTGCTTCTAAAAAATTACAGCACAGCAGACTGGTTCAGGAACTTTTGTTTGTAATTAAACAACAGGGAACCAGTGCTTCCGTTAGTGATGGAGATACGGTAGCCGTAAAATATACAGGCAGAATACTTGCAACGGACAGCGTTTTCAATCAAGCAGCTACACATTTCCTCTTGGTGAAGCAGCCGTGATCGCGGGGATGGGACGACAGGACTGAAATTATTCAAAGTAGGAGGCAAGGGCACAATATATATACCCGGTTTTCTTGCATATGGAGCAAATGCCAGGCCGCCGTTCAGAGCATTTGAAGCTTTGATCTTTGATGTTGAACTTACCGACGCAAGGACCGGCTTCGCAGGGCACAAAATAATTTTCTGGGTTTCAAAAAAATAATTATTGTTTAAACAATTAAATTGCTGAACTTTGGTTCAGCTTTTTAATTATTGGCCCTTATTATCAACTGACACGATCGTTAGATCTGGCTCCGCTTTAATCCAAGAATCCTCCTAGTTCTGTTCCCTTGAAAAAGACCTTAATCCTGTTACTTTTTTGCTACATATATTGGTCTCGATGAAACTATCAGTTAGTACAGCATCGTGCTTTCCAATGATTCGCCATGATGTTTGATTAGAGCAATCTGTTAAGGTTGCTTTTTATTTCACCACGGCGTCACGATTCAGTGTCATCATCTGCCGCTTATAGCTCCACAGAGTTTTATTGCTTCCTTTGCTTCTTTTACATCATGTACTCTTAAAATATTTGCACCATTCATTAATGCGATGGTATTTAACACTGTTGTGTCCGTTTAATGCTTCTTCAGGGGAGATGCCCAATGTTTTATATACAGATGATTTTCGCGAAAGCCCTACTAACAGGGCGCGTCAAGCATTTTAAACACGGAAAGTTCTTTGAGCACCCGGAAATTGTGTGCGATCGCTTTTGCAAACCCGAATCCGGGATCAATGATCACGTCTGTAATGCCACGCAGTTTTGCATTCGTCCTTTTTCCTAATAAAAAATCAAGTACCTCGCGGGTCACATTTTTATACTCTGCCTGCTGCTGCATCGTTTGAGGAGTGCCTTTCATATGCATCCACAAGCAAACGGTACCTGTCAATGCAGCTACGGTCGAGAGCATCTCTTTGTCCATGGTGCCACTGCTAATATCGTTTAACAATACTTGCCCCTGGCATGTATTGCATTTTTGCTACCGTCGAATAGTAAGTGTCGACTGGAAATAATAATTTCCGGAAATTTTGATGGATCGCCTCAATGCTTTCGATAATGCGGCTGAGTTCTGTGTCCTCTGAAACTTGTTCACTTCCAGGCCTTGTGCTTTGCCCGCCTATATCAAGAATATCTGCGCCTTCGCTGATCATTTTTCAGCCTGTACTAAAATTCTATCTGTCCCCGAAAATCGGCTGCCTTCATAAAAGAGTCAGGAGTGGCGTTAATGATGCCCATCACGAGTGGCTTGTCAATTACCAGTAACCTGCCATTACAGTTTAATGTGAACATTACCCGTTTGTTGTTATTTTTGAAGTTAAAGATAACCCGCGATAGAAAATTGAAATTAGCCATTACGATAGTACGTATAGTTGTTGGAGTTCTCTTTATTTTCTCGGGCCTGGTAAAGGCAATCGATCCCCTGGGTCTGAGCTATAAAATGAAAGAGTTCTTTGAGATCTGGAACAGCGGCCTCGAATATGGCTCATTTTTCCTGAAGGATATCCTCATCAATCTCTTTCAGTTTCTTCATGATCACTCGCTATCGCTTTCAGTATTTATGGATCGCCTTTGAAATTCTTTGCCGGCGTAGCGTTGCTGCTGAGGGTGGCCGAATGAAAGTGTTTAGCTGGTTGCTGTTGTTATTGATCCTTTTCTTTACTTTTTTAACACGGGTGCCTTTATTCGGGTAAGTTTACAACTGTGGATGTATTTAGTGATTGTATTCCCATTACTCAAAACTTCTTTTTGAAGGATATTGCATTGACTTTACTGATCATTTTCCTTTTCAAATACAGAAAAAATATCCAGAGCCTTATTTTTCACGGTAAGCACAAATTTTTGGGAATAATGACAGCTGTTACGGTTTTCAGCTTTTGGACTTACAGTGGTACGTGCTGAATTACCTGCCACTTATAGATTGTCTTCCCTTTAAAAAGGAAATAATATTCCTGAGAAAATGAAACCACCGCCTGGTTCAGTGCAGGATAGTTTTGCCATAAGGTTTGTCTATGAAAAAGCTGGGAAGCAGTTTGAATTTTCTACCTCTGTTGACCTTCCCTCCGACCTGAACACCTATACTTTTAAAGACAGGATTGATAAGCCTTATCAGGAAGGGAAAATGCAGAACCTGCCGATCAAGGGGCTTTTCTAAAAACCAGATCAGGCTAATGATTCCACAGATGCAGTTTTAGCAGAGCCGTATTGCCTTTTATTGTTTTGCGAAAATTTTCTACGCCCATAAAAGACTGGGAAAGGGATTTTGAAGCACTGACGAGTGGTAGCTTTACAAAAAAATATTCCGGTATATATTGTAACAGCATCGCTAAATGAGGCTGCGATTGCTTTCACAAAAACTCCGTTTTCAAATTTGCAGGTTTTTTGAATGTGATTTTACAGCTATTCGCACGGCGGCACGGACTAATCCCTGTCTTTACTTATTAAAACAAGGAACCGTAATAAATAAATGGAGCTATAAAAAAATCTCACAGGCTAAAAATTATTTACCGTAATAGGTAAGAACTCAAAGCCCTGTTTAAAAACTGTATCCGTGACTTACATTAAACAAGCATGCTAAAGTATATTGTAAGAAGAACCCTGTATGGCCTACTGGTGATTGGTTGGGGTTGTAATACTGGTATTTTTTTATTCCAGGTATTGGCGATCCTTCAAGGCTGGTAATGGGGCAAAGCGGAGATTCTGCCACACAGGCGGGAATTCGGAAGGAGCTTTACCTGGATCAGCCAAAATGGAAACAATTCATTTTTTATCTCAACGATGTATCGCCTCTGTGTAGTTCATGGCAAAGAAGAGATCCGGAAAAAGAATCTTAAGGGTTTTTTATAGGTGAGAATACAAAGTTTGGAATTAAACTTCCCTATCTCCGCCGTTCTTATCAATCAAAAAGAAGTTGGGACTATTTTAATGGAAGCTCTTCCCGGCACTTTGCTTTTGGCACTGGCTGCCATGATCATCGCTGTGTTGACCGGCATTCCATTGGGCGTTATAGCTGCTGTAAAACAAAATACCCTGGCTCGATACCTTCCTCCATTTTTATAAGTATTGCAGGTATTTCGGCTCCTTCTTTCTTATAGGGATCATTATCGCTTATGTATTTGGTTTCGCTTTAAGTCCCTTGACAGGGCTTCATATCACCGAAACTGGTTTGATGTAGATGAAATATCCGGCCAAAGACATCTCGCATTAAAAATTTAATACTTCCTGCGATCACGCTGGGCGTTCGGCCAATGGCCATTATCACTCAGTTGACCCGGAGTGCCATGCTGGACGTGCTTTGACCAGGATTACATCCGCACTGCTTATGCAAAGGGATTGGGAAAAAGAGCAGTTGTTTGGAAACATGCTCTGAGAAATGCCTTAACCCGGTTATTACTGCTATCACAGGCTGGTTTGCCGAATTGCTGGCCGGAGCCTTTTTTGTAGAATATATTTTTGGATGGAAGGGCATTGGTAAAGTGACGGTAGACGCATTGGAAAAACTTGATTTTCCCGTAGTGATGGGTTCGGTTCTTTTGTCGGCGACTTTTTTATACTTATTAATATTCTTGCGGATCTTCTTTACGGGATTGTTGATCCACGCGTCAGCATTAATTAACAAAAAACTTTTCACATCATGTCTTTCGTAGAGTAATTTTTGTAAATTGTATTATGCCACGATACCTTACCATAAAAGTATAGTTCCACGGAAGGGGCCGAATTAAATTTGTAACCGGTTTGATGTGATTAACATCAGGCACAATTCCAATACCATGGAACGAATAACATTAATTCTTGAGCGAAAAGGAGCACATCTTCACACTGTCTCTGCCGAGTCACCTATTACTGATGCTTTGCAACAAATGCGTTCCGAAAATGTGGATTATTTAGTAGTGCTGAACGATAACGAGAGATTTCTTGGAATACTCACTGATCACGACATAGCGACAAAGATCATTTCTGGGAAAAGCCTTTTCACAAAACTTCAGTGAGGGAGGTAATGAATACAAGATTACCGGTGGTCACGCCGGAAGATACAGTTGAAAATGCATGAAAATCATGCGGCAGCATAATGTGCGTTTTTACCTGTGTTTGATGGATTTGATTTTAAAGGCGTGATCTCAACGGATGATATCATTTACGAAGTGGTAGAGAATCGTATGGATGTGTTTGATCCCGAAGATGACCATTCTTATACTTTCGCCTGACTATTGTACAACTATTTTATTGATGATCCGTTGACCAAGGGCTTCATTCACCCTTTGAATGATCTTTTCTTTTGAAAAATAAGTTCCTGCTTCAGCGGGCCGACTTGTGTAGTGATAAATAAGGTATCATTGATGACCTGGAGTTTATCAGTATAACGGGCAATGGTCTTCCCCATGATCTTTTCCCAGGCGTCTTCGATCTGGAATGCCTGCATGCCTCCCTTCAGGCGGCTTTGCTCAAGGAATTTCTTTATTGCATCACCCATCGAGTACTCGGACATGATCAAATAAATTTAAAGTCAAAAATATACCAAAGGTATCCCTTTGGGAAAGATTCAAAACAGACCCTCGAAAAAACAATGTATCATCCGGTAAACTCTTATTCTGACAGGTCTACCAGCTGATATGATTGATCCAATGGTGCCAGGTGTTGCTTTAATCTTTCTTTGTTTGTATCTGTAATAAAGACCTGTCCGTCGTTTTCCATACATACCCGCTGGAACAAATTGGCGATTCTCTCTTCATCCAGTTTTTCAAAAACATCATCAAGCAAAAGGAGAGGGGCGAATCCTTTTTCCCTTTTTAACATCTCTATTTCTGCAAGTTTAAGGGCAAAGAGTAAACTTTTTTCTGTCCCTGCGATGCCATGAGTTTGAATGGTTGTTCGTTCAAATTAAACTCAAGGTCATCCCTGTGAATCCCTGCAGTAGTTCGCAATGCCATCATGTCCTTTGGTTGATTGACCCTGAGCAGTTCAGGGAAAGAAACCTGCAGCAGTTCAGCTGTCATAAAACAAATTGATGTTTTCATCAAAGAAATCTTTTGAAACGAATTGTTTCGAAATTTCATTATAAAGTTGTTTCACCATCGGAAGAAACGCAACTAAAAATGCTTTTCTTTTTCAAAGATCTTCTCTCCGAGGTTCTCTTAACTGGTCATCAAGTACACTCAATAACGAAAGATCTTTGTTTCCGCTTTCAGCAAAGGCTTTTAACAAAGAATTTCGCTGTTGCAAAACTTTGTTGTAAATAATTAACTTCTGCAAATAATCTGCATCCAATTGTGAAAGCAGGGCGTCAATAAATCTTCTTCGTTCTTCGCTCCCGGCCGTTATGATCTGTATGTCATCAGGCGCAATGATTACGCAGGGATAATGGCCGATATGCCTGGAAAATTTTTCATAAGGCTGACCGTTAATTGAAAACTCTTTTTTGCCCGTCTCCCTCAAAATACAAATTGCTTTTTCGGGTTTATCCCAAATTTTAAATTCACCTTCCAGCCGGAAACCATCATATCCCTTCAAGAATATTGTTGGCATCCCTTGTAAAATAACTTTTCGTGAAGCAGAGATAATGGATGGCATCCAGCAAATTCGTTTTTCAATCCCATTGCGTCCCGAAATGCATATTATTCTTTCTGTGAATGGAATAGAGCGGCTCAGATAATTCTTGAACTGGATCAATGAGATGTTATTCAGCCTGAGCATAGATTTGCAAGATAAGATTGAACATTGAGGCGGTGATATTGAGTATTAAATATTTTTGGAGATTGCCGTTGCTGCTAAGCTCAAATCCTTTATCTTTGCGACCCTCATTTAACTGAGACAATTGCCTGAAGAGGCCCGCCAAGCGTCCCGGCTGATCGGGAACGCCTCAAAGGTGTAATGTAAAAAGCATTTAAAATGCCTAAGGTAAAAACAAACTCCAGCGCCAAAAGAGATTTAAAGTAACGGCAACTGGAAAGATCACCCATCAAAAGAGTTTCAAGCGTCACATCCTGACCAAAAATCAAAAAAACGTAAACGGAACATGCGTAAAGATGGCGAAGTTGCCAAATCCCATGTTGATTTTGTAAAACGTTTATTAAGACTCAAGTAATAAAGAGCAGTCACTGCATCGACTATGCTCTTGATTCTGAGCTTAGTCACTTCATCAACTAAACTCTTAAAATTTAAACTTCTTAAAATATGCCTCGTTCAGTAAATGCGGTTGCCAGTAAAGCCCGCCGCAAAAAATACTCAAGCAAGCCAAAGGTTTTTATGGCAAACGGAAAAATGTCTATACCGTTGCCAAAAACGTTGTAGAAAAAGGAATGACCTACATGTATGTAGGCCGTAAACTGAAAAAAGAAATTACCGCCAGTTATGGATCGCTCGTATCAATGCAGCTGTTCGTGCTGAAGGGTTGACCTATTCAGAATTCATTCACAAGCTGAATGAAAAAGGGATCGATCTTGACCGTAAGGTATTGGCTGATCTTGCCATGAACAATCCTGAAACTTTTAAAAACCTTGTAGCAGAGGTTAAATAGTTTGCTTTATTCGAGAGAACAACAACCGCACCGTCTTCTTTTGGGGACGGTTTTTATTCCCGTTGTACGGTTTAACCTTCAGCTGAGCCTTTCAGACCCGTGCAACAGTGTAGAAATCATACTAAGGCCTGGTCCTCAAAAAATCCTTTCGAAAAATATCAAACAATTACATTTGTTCCCGTTAATAAAATTGCTTCCAGCATAATCTTTACTTTGTCAATGACAAATTCTTACCTCGACCTCGTTCGACAAACTTTTAATTTCCCGCAGGAAGGTTTTGAAGTGAAAGATGGCTACCTGCAATTTAATGGTGTAGATGTAAAAGCATTGATCGATAAATATGGCACGCCGCTGAAGCTAAGTTATTTGCCTAAGATCGGAAATCAGATCAGGAAAGCCAAGCAAATGTTTGCTAGCCGCTTTCAAAAAGCATAAATACGAAGGGAAGTATTTTTATTGTTATTGCACCAAGAGCTCGCATTTCAGTTTTGTGGTGGAAGAAGCATTAAAGCATGAAATACATTTAGAGACCTCTTATGCCTACGATATTGAGATCATCAAGAAGTTATACGAGAAAAAGAAGATCACAAAAGACATCCAGGTTATCTGCAATGGTTTCAAACAAAAGAATTATACAAGAAGAATTGCGAGCCTTGCTAAATTCAGGATTTACCAATGTGATCCCGATCCTTGATAATAAAGAGGAGCTGAGAGAATATGCAAAGGCGGTAAAAGTGCCCTTTAAATTGGGTATTCGTGTAGCCGCAGAAGAAGAACCTACATTCCCTTTTACACTTCCCGCCTTGGTATTCGTGCCAAGGATATTCTTGAGTTTTATGTTGACAGGATTGAGGGATATGAAAGTAAGTTCCAATTGAAGATGTTACACATTTTTTGAACAAGGGGATCAAGGATGACATTTACTATTGGAGTGAGTTAAACAAGATCATTAATCTTTACTGCCAGCTTAGAAAAATTTGCCCCGAACTGGATTCAATTAATATCGGCGGTGGTTTTCCGATCAAGCATTCATTGGGATTCGAGTACGACTATCAATTCATGATCAATGAAATTGTAGGCAATATAAAATCGGCCTGCAAAAAAGCAAAGGTTCCAATGCCGGATATTTACACGGAGTTTGGAAGCTACACTGTGGGAGAAAGCATGGCTCATATTTACAGTGTTGTTGGTCAAAAGATGCAAAATGATCGTGAGATATGGTATATGATCGATTCTTCCTTTATCACCACTCTTCCTGATACATGGGGAATTGGAGAGAGATTTCTTCTTCTTCCTATTAATAAATGGGACGCAGATTATCAGCGGGTGGTGCTGGGAGGCATGACTTGCGATAGTCATGATTATTATGATTCAGAAGAACACATCAACGAAGTATTCCTTCCTAAAATAAACAATGGAGAACCTTTATATGTAGGGTTCTTTCATACTGGCGCCTACCAGGATCAGATCAGTGGCTATGGCGGTATAAAACATTGCCTGATTCCTTCGCCAAAGCATGTTCTCATTGGATATGATAAAAATGGGAAATTAGTTGATTCATTATACGCAAAAGAACAAACTGCTCAAAGCATGCTGAAGATCCTTGGGTATATGTAATAAAAAGCCCTTTCAGTGAGGGCGGATTTGTGAACCGGCCACTAAATCTTTCACAAATAAAGGGCTATTAAAAATTAATAAGAATTCCTGTGATGTCCATTATATCTTCTCCACTCATTGTATTCGGCCTTTGTTGTAATGAACTTTGCCTAAGTATGCTCTGTCCAGATAGTACCTGTTATCATAACCTCTCCAATAAACATATCCCTGCGGGCTACGATAATAATAACGTCCATCCGGAGTATCTTGTTGCATAAAATGAAGGCCCGGAAGTAACGATCAATGAAGCAGAGGTACCACCTATAGGGGTAGTAACTGGAACTACAACTGGCAAGTATACTTACAAATGCTATTAAAATTGCCGCCTGTATAATTCTGATCTTTTTCATAACTATATATTTAATTTATATTATAGTAAAACAATTTATTTGCCGGAAAATCTTAAACAGTTTAACATGAAAAGAATTTTAATGTTACTATTTGCAATCATTTTGTTAACTCAATATTTGGACGCTCAAACCACCGAAGATTCTGTTAAGGCGGTGGTAAAACAATTATTTGAAGGGATGAAAAACTCAGATGCCAAAATGATTCAAAGCGCTTTTGCAGACAGTGCAATTTTACAAAGTGTTGGAAAGAACAAAGAAGGGAAAATAGTAATTGAAAATAGAAAGGATCGATGAATTTGCTAAATTCATCAGCGGCCTTAAAAAGGTGCAGCAGATGAACAAATAGTTTTTGAGTCAATAAAAATAGATGGACAATTAGCAATGGTTTGGGCTCCTTACAAATTTTATTTTGAAGGAAAGTTTAGTCATTGCGGGGTCGATTCGTTTCAATTGGTATTTATCAACGGTCAATGGAAGATCCAATACCTGATTGATACAAGACGCAAACAACCTTGCGAGTAGTTTTTGTTTTCAACCTGTATTTTATTTACTTATGACTGTTGAAACAAAATAAAAAACCCTCCGAGGATAGAAATCCGGAGGGGTATAAACCAAAACCAACTGCTTATGAGAAAATCTTCGACAATTAATTTATTTTACTGAAATTTCTTTTGCTGAAGCTTTGACTTCCTCTTTTCTCGGAAGGTTTAATGTTAAAACACCGTTAACATATTTCGCTTCAATTTTTTCAGAATCAACTTTTTCATCTATTGCTAAAAGAGCGTTTAAACGAATGATAACTGTATTCTCTGCGAATCTGCTTTTCATCCTTATTTTCAGTTTCAGCTTTCCTTTCAGCTGAAACGGTAAGAATATTCTTTTCCAGGTTTGATGTTAAAGTCATTTTTTTCAAAACCAGGAGCCACTCACCTCAAGCTGGTAAGCGTCTTTCGTTTCTTTGACGTTTACAGGAATAAAACCTTGCGCTTTTGCCGAAATCATCTTTAAAAAGGTTGGGAGCTCATTAAAGAAGTTATCCAACAGGTTAAAACCGTTAGCTGGTCTGTTATTTAATTTTACAACTGTCATGGCTGTTTTGTTTTATCAGTTAATAATTTTTTCAGTTTAGCTGATATTTTCCAAATCATATACCAGCTATATTTTGCCCGGTTTTTCCTGCCGTATAGTTAGAAACAAATGGTTTGTTACGTCATTATTTCCGAAATGAAAAACAAACACTGCCAGTATTGCAAACTTTGAGTATTTCGCAAACTTTTTTCTACTTTTGTAGTTTATAATTTTTACTTAAACAATTCATATGTATCCAGAAGAAATAGTTGTACCCATGAAAGAAGAGCTTATTGAAAACGGCTTTAGTGAGCTCCTAACTGCAAGCGAAGTAGATACCCAGTTAAATAAAAGGGGACCACCTTGGTAATGATCAATTCCGTTTGTGGTTGTTCAGCGGGCTCAGCCCGGCCTGGCCTTTTGATGGCAGTTGCTAATACGGAAAAAAGCCCGATTATCTTACCACTAGTTTTGCAGGCTTTGACGAAGAGGCCGTGAGAAAGATACGCGAGCATTTGCTCCCTTATCCGCCATCTTCCCCATCCATCGCATTGTTTAAAGATGGCGAGTTGGTTCATTTTATCGAAAGGCACCAGATTGAAGGCAGGCCAGCACAGGTAATTGCAAGAAATCTAATTAGCGCCTTCCAGGAGCATTGTAATTAATACTTTCAACATTTTAATTGGCCTCTTCCGTCAGCGAGAGGCCTTTAATTGTAAGAATCATAGATTTATTTCATAACATTGCCCACTTAAATCTGAAGCTCCTAGATGTATCCCAACCTTTATTACGCATTCAAAGATTTATTTAATATTGACTGGAAGCCTCTTCGTTTTATCAATTCGTTTGGGTTTTTTGTCGCACTTTCTTTTATTCTTGGAGCCGTTACGTTGGCTGCTGAACTTCGGAGAAAAGGTAAGCAGGGATTATTACAACCAACAGAGATAAATGTTGTAGTGGGAAAGCCAGCCAGTTTAACTGAGTTGCTGCTAAATTTTTTGCTGGGTTTTGTATTAGGGTATAAAATTCTGGCTCTCTTTTATAATGGATGGTTCGGTTACAAACGATCCACAAGCATTTATTTTTTCAGGATTAGGTAACTGGCCCGCCGGAATCATCCTTGGCGTTTTATTCGCCGGAATTAAGTGGAGGGAAAAGAATAAACAAAAACTTCCCAAACCAGAATTGCGTAAGATTCGTTTTTGGCCGCACGACAGGGTAGGTGAAATAACCATTATTGCGCTCATTTTGGCTTGATCGGGGCCAAGCTGTTTGATATTTTTGAAAATTGGAGTGATTTTTAAAAGAACCTTCCTCCTATATTTTTCACCGGCCGGGTTAACTTTCTATGGTGGCCTGATATGTGCCGCTTTGGCTATCTGGTTCTATGCAAAGAAGCATAAAATTGGTTTTTGGCATTTAAATCGATGCAGCCGCACCGGGTTTGATGCTTGCCTATGCCGTCGGACGAATTGGATGCCAGGTAGCAGGCGATGGAGATTGGGGAGTTTATAATAGTGCTTATTCAGTAAACACTGCGGGTAAAATAGTCCCGGGAGATATGGGGCGTTTTAATCAGACCCTGCTTGAGCATGGAAACTTTTTTCTATCTCAATTTGGCAAGTATGATGCGGTGCCCTCATGTAACCGTTGCAAAACCTTCATTCCTCCAATTTTTGCCAAATTGGGTATTTGCCTACAACTATCCCCATAACGTCAATGATGCAGGAGTTGCTATTGATGGATGTATCGGAAAGTATTGCAATCAACTCCCTATCCCGGTATTTCCAACACCCTTTTACGAAACAATAATTTGCCTTATTCTTTTTCTAATTCTCTGGCTTCTAAGGAAAAAATTGAACGTGCCCGGGACTTTATTTGCCGTTTATTTAGCATTAAATGGCCTTGAAAGATTTTTATAGAGAAGATCCGGGTAAACAACCGTATGAATATTTTGGGTTTTCATCCCACCCAGGCTGAGATCATTTCAACACTTCTTTTGATAAGCGGGGTAAGTATTTTTATTATCCTCAGGCGAAGATCATTACTAACTGCCCAGTAGTTTTCAACAGGGACCTTTACACTTATTACTTGCGAATACTCCGAATTTTATATTGACAGAATGCCCGTCCTTGAGCCCATTCTGGCCGGAATATAGATGTTTGCACGGAATTTGTTCATACAAATTATCCCCAATCATTATGAGATTTGGAGTTTGCGGCGTACTTTTGCAGATAGTCACGGACGGTAAATATTCCCTATTAACTATCCATTTGCAACTTTCTGCAAAAGACGACTGTCATTTAATCGTTCTTAAACATTTAGATTCATAACTATGAGGCAGCTGAAAATTGCCACCCAGATCACAAACAGGGACTCTCAGGCCGTAGAAAAGTACTTGCAGGAAATTTCAAAGATCTCTATGATCACCCCTGAAGAAGAAACCACCCTAGCCCAAAGAATAAAAATGGGCGACCAGCGGGCATTGGACAAACTTGTACAGGCTAATTTACGTTTTGTGGTATCTGTTGCTAAGCAGTACCAGCACCAGGGTCTTTCACTTAGCGATCTTATCAACGAGGGTAACCTCGGTTTGATTAAAGCAGCCCAGCGTTTCGATGAAACCAAGGGTTTTAAATTCATTTCATACGCTGTATGGTGGATCCGCCAGTCTATCTTACAAGCGTTGGCAGAGCAGGGCAGATTAGTCCGCCTGCCTCAAAACAAAATTGGCACTTACAACAAGGCTAATAAAGCCTACATGGCTTTCGAACAGGAACACGAACGCGAGCCATCAACAGAGGAGTTGGCAGAATTACTCGAGATGAGTGAAACTGAGATCAACAACATCTTCCAAAGCAACACACGTCATACTTCATTGGATGCCCCTGTTCATGAGGCAGAAGATGTGGCCATGGGCGATTTGCTGGAGGGTAGTGATGATACAGATGATGACGTGATGAAAGATTCATTGAGGAATGAAATTCGTCGTGTATTAAAATCACTTTCTCCCAGAGAGGCTGAAATTGTAAACGCATATTTTGGTCTTGATGGTGAAAATGGGGTAACCATTGAACAGATCGGCCAGAAATATGATCTTACAAAAGAACGTATTCGCCAGATCAAAGAAAGAGCCATCAAACGTTTGCAAAAAGCCCGTTACAGTAACGCCTTAAAAGCGTACTTAGGTTAAGACTTAAATCCCGACTCGTCGGGGAATAAGAATAGCAAATTGTGGGTTATAAACAGCTCTGATCATTATGATTGGAGCTGTTTTCTTATGGGGCCAATTGTTAATCCCTAATAGGTTTCTGTTCCGCCTAAGGACACACTTCGACGTTCTGTTCTTCATTCACCTTTTTATTTTAAACTAATCAGTAAACAAAACTCAGCGTCTTTTGTATTATCATCCGTGCCTTCGCATGAGATCTTAGGTTTTGCACAAGCTATTCAGACAATTAACCAATACTAATTTTCAATTGCTCATTTCAAGTTACTTTTGACAAATTTATTCTACAGAGAGAACAGACTAATTATATGGAAACAAAAGCGAGTGAAAAGATACATTGTTTAATTATCGGATCAGGACCGGCTGGATATACAGCCGCCATTTATGCAGCGAGAGCCAATTTAAAACCTGTATTATACCAGGGTATTCAACCTGGTGGTCAATTGACGATCACTACGGAAGTAGAAAACTATCCAGGCTATCCCGAAGGGATACAGGGACCAGAAATGATGGTTGATTTTGAAAAACAGGCGGCAAGAATGGGCACGGACATTCGATTTGGACTGGCGACAAAAGTTGATCTTTCAAAGCGACCTTATAAAGTTTGGATCGATGAAGAAAAATAATCAATGCTGATTCTATCATTATTGCTACCGGCGCTTCTGCAAAATGGTTAGGACTTGAAAGTGAACAACGCCTGAATGGATATGGTGTAAGTGCATGTGCTGTTTGCGATGGATTTTTCTTCCGGGGAAAGGAGGTTGCAATAGTGGGTGCGGGTGATACTGCAGCCGAAGAAGCTTTATATCTTGCCAAACTCACCACAACCGTGCACATGTTTATTCGCAAACACGAAATGCGGGCAAGTAAGGTAATGCAGGAGAGAGTTTTTAAGACGCCAAACATTAAGGTCTATTGGAACACCGAAACAGAAGAGGTAGTTGGAGAAAAACATGTATCGTCGGTTCGGGTTTTTAATAATAAAACAGGGGAGAAGCAAACTATTTCGGTCAGCGGATTTTTTGTTGCCATTGGTCATCAGCCCAATTCAGATATTTTCAAAGGCTGGTTGGATATGGACGAAGCTGGATACATAAAAACCATCCCGGGAACTTCAAAAACCAATATTGAAGGTAGTGTTTGCTTGCGGTGATGTCCAGGACAAAGTGTATCGGCAAGCAGTAACCGCAGCAGGTACGGGGTGTATGGCGGCATTGGATGCTGAGAGATATTTAGGGAGAGAAAGGGCTTCATTAAATCAATTGAATGGTTACGATCATACTCAAACAACTTCGTTTTTTTGCTCATCATGGATTGTATGAAGAGGAAAGAAAAGTTTCCAATGAATTTATGGTTGATCTCGAAGTGGGTTTTGAATCGCCTGTCCCGGTCATTACTAAAATGAATGAGACGATCAATTACATAAAATTATATGAGTTAGTTAAAAGGTACATGCTTAATACAAGTGATCTTATAGAATCCCTGGCTATGAAGATCACCGATGACATTCATCATTTATATCCGCAGGTGAAAAAATTTCTATATCAATCACAAAAATATCCTCCTGTTATCAATTTCAGCGGGAACGTTGCAGTTAGTTACGAAAAAGAGTTTTGAGGTGAAACGTGAGACGTCAAACGTCAATAAGGATTTCATGTAAACTTTCATCTTCCCAACATAGACTTTCATTCACGATTCACGCCTCACGTTTCACGGGCAATAATGCCAGCCTGTCAGCAACTCACATCTGGTAAACCTTTTGACCATACCGGGTATGAATAACACAATTTCATTTATTGATCATACTCCAGACGCCGGACTTCTGGATGCTTATTCAAAAACGATCACCGGGGTCGTAGGTGAAATAGCCCAGTCAGTAGTTCATATACAGGTCCAAAAGAAACTAAATGACAGAAGAACGGGAATTGACAGAGGGCAGCAGGGATCCGGCTCGGGGTTTATTATTTCTTCTGATGGATACATTGTCACCAACAGCCATGTTATTGAAAACGCGGTTGACATTAAAGTAAATTTTAGTGATGGCAGCATCGAGAAAGCAGAATTAAAGGAGCTGATCCATCAACGGATATTGCGGTGATCAGGGTTTATGGTTCCGGACAAAAAGCGCTGTCATTTGCCGATTCTGATTCTTTAAAAGTGGGACAAATTGCCATTGCTATCGGCAATCCACTCGGTTTGCAACATAGTGTAACTGCAGGTGTAGTAAGTGCACTCGGGTCGTACATTGCGCGCAACGAATGGTCGGCTGATCGATGACGTAATACAAACGGATGCTGCATTAAATCCAGGCAATTCTGGCGGGCCATTAGTAAATTCATCAGGCCAGGTAATTGGAATAAATACAGCCGTGATACCGTCAGCGCAAGGATTATGTTTCGCTGTTTCATCTAACCTTACTGCCTATGTAGCAGGTAAATTGATCATTGAAGGAAGAGTAAAAGAGCACAGTTAGGTATTGCCGGGCAATTGGTGAACCTCACCGAACGCATGATCGCTGCAAATAAACTTTCTGTAAAAACAGGAGTATATGTCTTTGAAATTATTCCTGATTCGCCATCCCGGAATCACGAAATTAAGGTCGGCGATATTATTGTAGAATTCAATAATAAACCTGTGGGCAGTGTTGACGACCTGCATAAATTATTGAATGAAGGAATTATTGGAATAAACGCGGAGATCGGCGTGTTGCGTGGAGGAAGAAAAACAGTGATTCATGCTATTCCTGCTGAAATGAGATAGAGAAGGTAAAGACTCTGCTCCCAATGCCAAAGATAACCTGATGGATTGGAGGATATCAATGATCTTTTACTGCCTTTACGATCTGGTATTTCCACAATCCTTTTTCAGAGTGTTGTATTGGAGATAAGCACTGTGGACACTATTTTTTCCCAATTCGGTGGCATTGGAATTAAATAACTGGTAAAGCCTTGCTCCTAAAATTCCAAAAAATAAGACTGGTAAAGTTTTTTGCAGAGGGCATAATAGCATCTGTGGCATCTTCCCAAATGATATTATGAAATCCAGTTTCTTTTAGTTTATCGTCAAACTCCTCCCTGGTCGAAAAATCGTTGATCGCCCAGCACGCTGCCCATTTTCTGACACGGTTAGTTTCCTCGTGATTAAGATCTTTCTTTTTAAAAAATCAGCGATGATCAACCTTCCGCCTGGTTTTAAGACCCGGTTAGCTTCTTTTAAGAAATCACTCTTATCATCAGCATAGCAAACGCTTTCAATAGCCCAAACTACATCAAAAGAATTGGCTGGATAAAAAGTATTAGTATAATCTTTTGTTCAAACGAAACCTTCTCATGCAATATCAAATTCTTTTGCTGAATGCATTCCGCTTTATCGATTTGTCGCTTGTTTAAACTAATGCCTTTTACAGTGCAATTTTTTCTCTTTGCCAGCCAAAGTGACGAGCCTCCAACTCCACAGCCGGCATCGAGGATATTTTCTCCTTCTTTAATTTCTGCGATCTCAGCAAGAACTTTATTGAGGTTTAAAAGGGCTTCGTGGAAATTTTTTACTGAATCATCCCAATAACCATAGTGAAGTGAACGGCTTTTTATCAAGATCCCATATTTTGCGATAATGCACTTCACTCAGATCGTAATACCTGGATATGTCATCTTTTGAAAACATGGCTAAAAATACAAAGACAGCAGGATGAGAATTTTCGAATTGATCAATTCTTTGGCTTTTGTAATTTGCGAGAAATAATTTTGCCTGTGCGAAAGAGCTTTTCTGAACTTAGTATCGTAAAACTCAAGATCATGAAACCAGTATTTTTTTAACGAGTATTGTTTTCTTGTTTTCCGCATGTAATAATTCTGGTTCATCTTCCTCAACCCAGGATTCGACTATTTCAAATACTGATTCTCACGATGAAAGAATCTGCCACTTCACCCACTCTTAAAGAGGAAAATGTAGCGTATACCGATAACGGCGTTACTATGGATGGTTATGTTGTTTATGATGCGAACAAACAAGGTAAACGTCCCGCGGTGTTAGTAGTACCCGAGTGGTGGGGTTTAGTTGATTATCCTAAAATGCGTGCAAGAAAATTAAGCGGAGCTGGGTTACATAGCCATGGCTATTGACATGTATGGCAAATGGAAAGGTAGCCGATAATCTCTGGCGACGCCAGTAGAGCAGCCGGCCCATTTACCAGGATCTGAAAAGTGACAAAAAGCAGGTTTGATGCTGCATTGGCTAAATTGAAAACCTATAGCCAGGTTGATACAAGTAACATTGCTGCTATTGGCTATTGTTTTGGTGGCGGCGTTGTGTTGAATGTCGCAAGATTAGGGATGATTTGAAAGGCGTTAGTTAGTTTCCATGGAGGGTTGATCGGTGCGCCGGCAAAAAAGATCTATTGAAAGCAAAAATTCTAGTTTGTCACGGTGCTGCTGACCAATTTGTAAAGCCAGAAGAAGTGGCGAAGTTCAGGAAGCAAATGGATTCTATTGGAGCTGATTATACTTTCAAACAATATCCAAACGCTACGCATGCTTTTACAAATCCCGCTGCTACTGCTAACGGTGAAAAATTCAATATGCCAATAAAATACAATCCGGAAGCGGATTCTGCTTCCTGGAATGATATGAAGGATTTTTTTGCGAGAATCTTTAAATAGCTGATTGACTAGTCGTGCTCGACCAATGTTTTTATTTCCACTTTTTCCAGGTCATGATCGGCTGGTCCTGTAAGGACTTTGCCTTCATATGAGAATCTTGAGCCATGACAAGGACAATCCCACGATTGTTCGGCATTATTCCAGGCTACTGAACATTTCAGGTGGGTACAAACAGGACTTACAGCATGGAGCTCACCGTGTTCATCTTTGTACAACGCTAATTTTTCACCACTGTATTTTGTTACCCTGGCCTCTCCTGGAGCCAATTCCGCAAATTCTTCCAATCTCTCTTTGTCAAACCATTTACCTACAAAATTTTTGAACGCATCTACATTTTGTTTTACAAATGTGGTGAAACCTGCGATCGGTTTTACCCTGTTTGGGTCAAACAATTTATGTAAGGACTTTCTTCGTTGTAGATCATTCGGTTTAAAATCAGTGCGGCTACACTGCTATAGGTCATTCCATTTCCACCGTAACCGGTAGCCACAAAATATTACCGGGATGGCCGGGCAAATGACCAATGTAAGGAAGCCCATCGGCTGGTTCGAAATACTGTGACGACCATTTAAATAGCACCTCATTTACGTTAAAATGTTTGCGGATCGTAACTTTCCAATCTCAGAAAACTCGACTCCGCATTTTCCTGTTCACCGGTTTTGGTGATCCTCTCCACCCACGATCAGGTATTCTTTCCCGTTGACTTTTGAGAGACGGATGTAGTGATAAGGGATCATACATATCATAAATGAGATCCTGGGGGGTATTTCTTCATCTTTTATTGTGAGCCATTTGTAAGCATAACTGCGCCAGGGTTCGCATCGCATTTGCAGAAGGATTCACTCCCGGTGGTATATGTGTTGCATATATGAGGTTTACTGTGCTCTGAAATTTCCGTTCTCTGTTTCAATAGCGGATCCCCTCCGTGTCTTCAATTCCCGGTCACGCGGGTTTGTTGCAAAATAGCGCCGCCGGCTTCTTCAAATTGCCAGGGCAAGACCGTATACATATTTTACCGGGTGAAATCTTCCCCTGTCCTCTTACTTCAATAGCTTTTCAAAATCAATGCTTACAGGTAACGAAAGACTATATGAGACGTCAAGGCCGACTTCCTGGCATGCTTCGCAAATTTCGTCCAGTTCCTCCGGTGCTCATGTGTTTGAAAAAGATAAAGCGAGAGCATCTTCAAATCCACAATCAATTTATTTTTGATAAATGTTTTCTTTTAGTAAAATCGACGGCTTCCTATTTGCATTAGCCACCAGTTGAGCATCTTCTTTTCAAAATTTTTATAATCCGCTTTTGTAGGTGTGTCAAAAAACATGTATTCAAATGGGCTGTGGTACCTCCCGTGGTGCCAAAAACACAAATTGTTTGCTTCAATAACAGTACATTTTTTCCGCTGTTTGCAAATGAAAAGCTGTGCTTATCCCGGTAATCCCTCACCTGGTACTGCATCAATAAATTGCCTGGGTATCAGGATCGTTTGAGATTTATAAGCGGAAATTTCGTTTTGCCACAGAAGCTTATACGCGAGCCATCTCTTTGTATCATAAAAAAATTTAATATAAAGAGTTCAATTTCCCTGCCACATTAAAATAAGCACGAAGGTTTGATGTACTGTTCGAACGAAAAAAAGATTTGGATCTTTCAATTGTGTATTCAACTATTTTGTTTCCTTTGAAACAATTTCCACAGTGCAGGTTTTGCTTTTCCACAACTGTCTTTCTTTTTCATTAGATTTTTTTCCAGCCCGATTGATATAAAAATTCAACATTGACATAGCGTGGTAAGGACCACTTTTTTTCCTGTCACTGCCATATTTGGCCGTTCAACAGTTGCCTATTATTAGAAATAAGCCGATCTAAGAATTGTTCCTACTGCGTTACTTCGAACAGGGAGAAGTTGAGTTTTGTAATGGTGAAAAATTATTATCAGCTATAAATATTAATGTCCGGTGACCATTTGGTAAAGTGGGTCCAAATGTCACCCCCTCAATGTTATCAATATAGCGGCCAAGATCGTCCATATTTAATAATAATTTTTTGAAACAGGTTTTGCGGCGGGTTGCGATTGTACTGAATTTGTATTGGCAGCATCTGTGTGGCCTCATTCATATCGGCTAAAAAAACACGAATAGTGCAGGCTAGTCTTCCGGTAGAAAAAGACCTCTCGACGACATACAATTTATTTTTCTCCCGCCGGACAAAATAGCTGACACACCATTTATTTTCCAGCGAACCTGTAGGTACGGCTGGGTAGGCCACAACTTCCGATCCTGTAGGCATATTGGGCGATCTGTTTTCTTTTTTCTGTATCAAGTTTTATTATTCGTATCCATGCAGTTGAATCACCGGCTCCTGCCCGAAGGTCCGTCTTCATAAATCGGCTCTTCTACGCACAAAAGATATTTACCTGTCTGCTGATAATGCCAGGCCTTCAAATACGCTATTTTGTCTTGGCCCGTTTTCTGTCGCCACATATGCATATTTGCAGGTAATTCAAAACTATCCTTATAGTTTCCGAAGTTCTATCGACAATAACCAGTGAGGGATCTTCGAGGATATTTTGGGGTTTTCTTTCGCCTTCACTGCTCCAGACTATTTCGTCTTTTGCCGAGATTGTATCGTATATCTTCCGGGTCAGGGTATGGAAAGGATCCTGGTTTGAATTTGGATCGATTTCGCCATTCTTTTGAAGTAAGACTTTCTACATCATTGAATTCAGCACTATCATTCCACTTTCGCTGACGCGGATTTTCGCTGTATAGAATCTCGCTGGAGTTGATGGCCGAGCGGTCATCTGAGATCATATAATAGATATCATTCTTTGCATCGTAATCAATACCTGACAAACCGCCTATCGTTGTTCCTTTGAATTGTTGGCCGTTTGCAAACAATACGTAAC
>ERZ1370068.1247-contig-1114_pt1:0-22500 | contig 24820 bp, 24 predicted proteins | sample MGYA00561227_ERZ1370068 | MGnify/ENA primary metagenome ERZ1370068 (study PRJEB38410, sample SAMEA6850437) | metagenome | study: Metagenomic assessment of the ecological functions of the soil: analysis of the soil microbiota associated with the...
CGCGGTCCCGCGGTGCTGGCGGCGTTCGTCAGCGTCGGCGACCTTCGATTTCTTTTTCGTGCCGCCGCGCTTCTCGTTCGCCGTGAGCGACGTTCAGTACCTGCTGACCTTCGCCGTCATGCTCGCCGTCGCGCTGATCATCGGCCAGATGACCGCCGGCCTGCGCTACCAGGCGCGCGTCGCGTCGTACCGCGAGGAGCGCGCCCGCGTCGCTCTACGAATTCGCGCGCGACATGTCGAGCCTGCTGCAGACCGACGACGTCGTCGAAGCGGCGACGCGCATCATCGCGCAACACGTTTCGCGCCAAGGTCGCGATTCTGGTGCCCGGACGACGCAGGATCGGATCCAGCCCGCCGGGCAAGGCGCAGCGGGCTCGCGGTCGACATCGGCGCCGCGCAGTGGGCCTACGACAAGTCGCAGCCGGCGGGCGCAGGCACCGACACGCTCGCCGGCAGCGAATATCTGTACCTGCCGCTGCGCGCGCCGATGCGCACGCGCGGCGTGCTCGTGATCAAGCCGGACAATCCGCGGCTCCTGCTCGTGCCCGAACAGCGGCGGCATCTCGACACCTTCGCGGCGCTCGACCGCCGATCGCGCTCGAGCGCGTGCACTACGTCGAAGTCGCGCAGCAGGCGCTCATCCACATGGAGTCGGAGCGCCTGCGCAACTCGCTCCTCTCGGCGCTGTCGCACGACCTGCGCACGCCGCTCGCCGCACTGGTGGGCCTGGCGGAATCGCTCGCGCTGACCAAGCCGCCGCTGTCCACCGGAGCAGCTCGAATCCGCGCAACGCGATCGCCGAGGAAGCGCGGCGGATGAGCGCACTGGTCAACAACCTGCTCGAGATGGCGCGCATCGAAAGCGGCGAGGTCAAGCTGCGCCGCCAGTGGCATCCGTTCGAGGAAGTCGTGGCAGCGCGCTCAAGGCCGCGCAGCCGGCGCTCGCCGGACCATCGCAGTGGAGCTCGAGTCTCGCGCGCGACCTGCCGCTGGTCGAGTTCGATGCAACGCTGATCGAGCGCGTGCTCTACAACCTGCTCGAGAACGCAGGCAAATACACGCCGGCCGGAACGCTGATCACGATTGTCGGCTGCGGTCGCCGGCGGGCGAGCCTGCTGGTGAGCGTCAGCGACACGGGCCGGGCATCCCGAAGGGCCAGGAGGAGTCGATCTTCGAGAAATTCACGCGCGGCACGCGCGAATCAGCGACGCCCGGCGTCGGGCTCGGTCTCGCGATCAGCCGCGCGATCGTCGAGGCGCATCACGGCAAGATCTTCTGCGGAGAACGGCCCGAACGGCGCGCGCGATTCACGTTCACGCTGCCGCTGGGCACGCCGCCCGGCACGCCTGACGAATCGGCGGTCGCCGGAGCAGGCCTAAGCCAGCTCTCAATATTTATGTCGTCAATACGGCGGGTGCCGTAATTCCTGGGCTCTTTTACGATCGCGCTGCTAGATTGGGACCAACAGGAAGGTGAAGAAGGAGGTCTCATGAGACTCGCATACGCAATGACCAAAGTACGACGAGGGACCGCGCCCCGCCGGCGCGTCGGCGCGGCAGTTGACGCAATGGCTGCAGCCGCAGGACATCGTGCTGGACGTCGATGTGTGGGACCGCCGTCGCGCGCTCCAACTGGCTGCTGCGCGGATTGGTCAAGCCCACGGGCTCGACCCCGGTTCCGATATTGCGCGCGCTATGGCGGCGCGAGCAGATAGGCTCGACGGCGATCGGGCAAGGAGTGGCGATTCCCCACGCCGCGCATTGCCGGCATCGCGCGGCCGCTGACGCTGTTCATGCGTCACCAAGATTTGCAATGGACTTCGACGCGCCGGATGGCAAGCTCGTGTCTCCAGCCATTCTGGTCATCATGGCACGGCCAGACGGCGCTCGCCGACGACCACCTGCAGCTGCTCGCCGCTGGTCGCGCAAGCCTTTTTCGGATCCAGCGTTCCGCTCGTCGCTCTTCCGTCCGCCGTCGACAACGCGACGGAAGTTGCGGCCGGTGTTCGCCCAATGGGCGGACCAACCGCCCGGCGTGATGCTGCGCGCCAGGCATTCGTGCGGAGACGCCGTCGGGGACACGATCGGTTGCGCCTGAATTCGCATTTTGGCGCGGAACCGCTATGATCGACGTCGGTGAGCGAGCCCGCCCCCGTCGCGTTGTTGATCGAGGACGAACGCCAGATCCGGCGCTTCGTCCGCACGGCGCCTCGAAACGGAGGGCTGGCAAATCGTCGAGGGCGGAGACGATCAAGCATAGGCCTGATCGACGCCGGAACGCGCAAACCCGACGTCGTGATTACTGGATTTGGGCCTCCCCGACGGCGACGGCATCGATTTCATTCGCGATTTTCGGGGCTGGTCGCCCATTCCCATCATCGTGCTGTCCGCACGCACAGGCGAAACCGACAAGATCGCCGCGCTCGATGCCGGCGCCGACGACTACCTCACCAAGCCATTCGGTGTCGGCGAGCTGCTGGCGCGCGTTCGCGCAGACGAGGCGGCGCAGCACCGGCGCTTGCGAGTGAGGAATCCGCACCGTTTCGAATCGGTGACGTGGAAGTCGGACCTGACGCGGCGCACGGTCCGCAAAGGCGAGGTGCCGTTACACTCACGCCGATCGAGTTCCGCCTGCTCACGCTGATGATCCAGAACGTCGGGCGCGTCCTGACGCATCGCCAGATCCTACGCGAGTGTGTGGGGGCCCGCCTACGTGGAGCACGAGCATTACGTGCGCGTGCACATGGGCCATCTGCGGCAGAAGCTCGAGGACGACCCGGCGCAGCCGCAACACCTGATCACGGAAACCGCCGTCGGCTACCGCCTCGTCGTTTGAGGCCGCCGTTCACGCTCAACGGCTGCGGCGACAACTGCGGCCGCGCGTCAGGTCGCTGCAGCCGGCGCTTTTCCACGTTCGGCGTGGCCGGATCGAGCCGCTGGACATCTCCGGAAATCTCGCCGCCGTCGGCCACGATGAGCCGGCCGTGAGCGAATTTTTCCGAGACCCGACCGGTACCGCGCACGATGAGCTTCGCGTGCGCGAGTCAGTTCGCCGGAAAATCGCCGTCGATCTCCGCCACGTCGATCACCGCGATGCCCTTCAACGTTCCGGGCTTGGCGATCTGCATCGCCTTGCTGTTGACGGTCGCCTCGACATGCCCTTCGACGATCAGCACGTCGCAATCTGAAATCTCGACGCCGCGGAGCTTGATGTTGGGTCCGACGAACGAGCTGGCTGCCCGGCGTGTCGGGTCCGATCACGCGCTTGTCCGACTCCGCCATTGCGCTCGTCAGAGATCGGGTACGTCGCCCGCCGCGACGCCGCCCGGAGCCGGGCAGGACGCGCCACGACGGGCGCCGCGGAGCGAGACGCTTGGCGGGCGGCGCTGGCTCGCGGCAGCCCGTCGACGGGATCGGGGCGCATGGGTAAGGCCCGGGCTTGTTGGCCAGCTTGTCGGTGTGCTTGCCGGTATCACGATTGAAAGTGAGCATGGAAACCTCCGTGTCGCCGATTCATGACGTCGTCATGGTGCTCTTCGTAATGCCGCGGGCGCAAGTGCCAATTCAAATTCGAACGCGAAGCTCGCGACTTGGTTCCCGTCTCGCATCAGGCAATCGTCGATTACTCGCGGATGGGCGACGCCGCGAAAAACGCGCGCAATTCGCGCAAGGGTTTCATACAGGCGCTTCCTCCGCGAGAAAGTGGCCGGACGGAAGCGCGCGTCCGCGAACGTCCGCCGGCGACCGCGCCCCAGTCGCGCAGGGGATCGAACATCCGGTTGATCACGACCCCTGTCGCCCCACAGCACGAGGAGCGGGACAGCGGACCTGGTGGCCCGGCGGCGACGTCCGCCTCGTCGTGCTCGAGGTCGATCGACGCCGCCGCGCGGTAGTCCTCGCAGCTCGCGTGGATGGTCGCGGGATCCGCGGAAGCAGCGCTCGTATTCGGCGAGCGCGCGCGGATCGAAGATGTGCGCAGGCCGGATCGACCAGCCGCCGAGTTTTCCGGCGCAGGTAGTACGCGGGGTCGCAGCCGATCAGCCGTCTCCGGCAGATCGAACGGCTGGATCAGGAAGAACCAGTGGTAGTACGCCGTCGCGAAGGCCTGGTCGGTCGCCCCGTACATCGTCGCGCGTCGGCGAGATGTCGAGGACGGCGACGCGCTCGACCGCGTCCGGATGATCGCGACACAGAGGCGATGCGCGACGCGGCCGCCGCGATCGTGTCCAGCAAGTGCAGAAGCGCCGAAACCCGAGGCTGCGCATCACCTCGACCATGGTCCTGCGCCATCGGCGCGCTTCGCGTAGGTTAGCGCGTGGCGTCGCCGTCGCGGGCTTCGCCCGAGTCGCCGTAGCCGCGCAGGTCCGGACACACGACGGTGAAGTGTTCGCGCGCAGCGCCGGCGCAACCCTGTGCCACATCGCGTGCGTCTGCGGATAGCCGTGCAGCAAGCAGGAGCGGCGGACCGGCGCCGCCGACGACGCAGTTGATTTCCGTCGCCGGCCGTCGCGAATGCGCTGCGTGCGCGAATCCGGGAAACAGCGCGTCTGTCGGCCATTCTGTCTCACGGTCGCGGTCAGTCGACCTCGCGCGCCGATTTCTTCACGACGTCGCCCCACTTCACCACTTCGGCCTTGACGAACACGCGTGAATTCCTCCGGAGGAGTTGGCGACGGGTCTCCGCGCCGAGTGCGAGCAGCTTTTCACGTCACTTCGGGCGTGTTGATGATTCTTCACGATCTCGCGTGTTGAGACGCGCCACGATTCGCGGCGGCGTCCCCGCCGGCGCGAACACGCCCTGCCACGAGCCGATCTCGAAGCCCGTCACGCCGGCCTCGGCGATCGTCGGCACGTCCGGCGCCGCCGGACGAGCGCTTCGCGCGTCGTGACCGCCGAGCGCGCGCAGCTTGCCGCCCTTGGCGCCAGCGGCCAGCGCCGTCGGTGATGTTGTCGAACGTCATCGTCACGCTGGCCGCCCATCACGTCCTGCAGCGCGGGCGGGCTGCCCTTGTACGGGATGTGCTGCATGTCCACGCCCGCCATCGACCTTGAACAGCTCGCCCGACAGGTGCTGCGACGTGCCGTTGCCGCTGACGATGCGAACGTATACTTGCCGGGATTCGCCTTCAGCAGGCACGATGAGCTCTGCCACGTTCTTCGCCGGTACCGTCGGGGTTGACGACCAGCATGTTCGGCACGCGCGCGATCAGCGTTATCGGCACGAAATCCTTCGACCGGATCGTACGGAAGGTCCTTGTAGAGCGACGCGTTGATCGCGTGTGGTGCTGATCGTGCCGCCCATGATCGTGTAGCCATCGGGCGCCGCCTTGGCGACGAAATCCGCACCGATGCCGCCGCCCGCGCCGGGCTTGTTCTCGATGATGACCGGCTGCGCCGAGCGCGATCGCGAGCTTTGTCGCCGATCGTGCGCGCGAGGGATGTCGGTCGTGCCGCCGGGCGCGAACGGCACGATCCACTTGATCGGCTTCGCCTGGCCACGCCTGCGCCAGCGCAAGCGACACCGTGACGGCGAACGTCGCAGGCTCATCGCCAGGCAGACGCGAAAATCGTTTCATCGATACCTCGTTCGCATCATGTTCGATCGATTGCGCTCGCGGCGAGTTTACCGCATCGATGCCGACCGACTGCGGCCGCCGCCAGCAGGTCCGTTCCACGTCTTGTCGTCGAGCGGAACGCCGTTCGCAAGCCGCGCGGCGCGCGTTTCGCTGCTCGACGTCACCGGGGCCCAGCACCGGTCGGCCCGGCGTCGCTGGCGGCGACGCCTTCACGCAGTCGATCGAGGCGTCCGCGCCTCGGCCAGCACGCTTCCGCTCGCCGATCGTAGACCGCGGGCGCGATGAAGATCGACAGCATGTTGTTGCGCAGCACCGTGTCGTCGGGTCCGAGCTGCGCCCGGTCGTGATCGCGCCCGCCAGGCAGGTCGGTGAGGATCGACAGTCCCGAACCCTTGTGCGCGCCGATGGTCAGCAGCGCGCCGCCGTCGTAGAAATCCTTCGGGTCCGGTGGTCGGCTTGCCGTGCTTGTCGACGATCCAGCCCTCGGGCGACGCTGCTCGCCCTTTGTTCAGCGCGACCATCAGCTTGCCTTCGGCGACGGTCGACGTCGTGATGTCGAGGATCGACCGGATCGGCCGCCCGCGAGCGGCACGCCGATCGCCATCGGATTGGTCGACAGCCGCCGGTCGCTGCCGCCGAAGCGGCGCGACGCGCTGCGCGCCGGACGTGTTGAGGAAATGCAGCGACACCTGGCCTGCCGCGGCCGGCCATCTCGGCCCAGTCGCCGAGCCGCCCCAGGTGGCCGCAATTGCGCAGGCCAACCATCGCGATGCCGGTCTTCGCCGCCTTCGCGATGCCGAGCCGCGTCGCGAACTCGCCGATCGACCTGCCCGAAGCCGCGATTGCCGTCGACGATCGCGATGCGCGTCGCTGTCGAAGACGATCGTCGGCGCCGGCATTGGGCTTGAGCCAGCCCGTCGCGCACCCATTCGAGATACTTGCCGACGCGCAGCACGCCGTGCGAATCGTGGCCGACGAGATTGGAATCGACGAGCCGCTCGCGCGATCGTCCGCGCTTCCGCCTCGGACTGCGAGCCGCCCGCCTCCATGATCGGCGGCGACGATGGTCGACGAGCTTTGCGGCAGGCAATCGTTTTCATGAGGTCTAGTGAATTTCCGGCTCGGCGGTCGGCGCGCGTGCCTTCGAGAAAATCGAAGTCGCAGCCCTGGTCCGGCCTGCGTGATGTGCTGCTGATAGAGCGCGCCGAAGCCGCGCTCGTAACGCGGCGCGGTCGCTTCCACGCGGCGCGGCGGCGCGCGAGCTCGGCGTCGCTCACCTTGAGCTCCAGCTTGCGCGCCGGGACGTCGAGCTCGATCAGGTCGCCGTCCCGCACGCAGCGCGAGCGGGCCGCCGACGAACGACTCCGGCGCGACGTGCAGCACGCAGGCGCCGTAGCTCGTGCCGCTCATCCGCGCGTCGGAGATGCGCACCATGTCGCGCACGCCCTGCGCGAGCAGCTTCTTCGGGATCGGCAGCTGTCCCCATTCGGGCATGCCCGGCGCGCCCTAGCGGCCCGGCGTTCTGCAGCACCAGCACCGAGTCCTTCGTCACCGGCAGCGTCAGGATCGTCGATGCGCGCGGCCATGTCGTTGTAATCGGCGAAGACGACCGCCGGACCCGGTGTGCCGCAGCAGATGCGCCTCGGCCGCGGCGGGCTTGATCACCGCGCCGTCGGGCGCGAGGTTGCCGCGCAGCACCGCGAGGCTGTCCTGGGCGACGAGCGCCTTGTCGCGCGGCAGGATCACGTCGCGGTTGAAGACCTCGGCGCCGGCGATGTTCTCGCCGAGCGTCTTGCCGTTGACGGTGCTGCGCGTCGAGCAGCGAGCAGGTCGCGCGATGTCGAGCGAGCAGCGCGCGCAAGCCGCCGGCGTAGATAGAAATCCTCCATCAGGATACTTGCCTGCCGGACGGATGTTGCGCGACGAGCGGCGTGCTTGCGCGCGAGCGCATCGAAGCGGTCGATCGACAGCGGGACGCCGGCGCGGCGCGCGACGCGCCACCATGTGCACGACCGCGTTGGTCGAGCCGCCGAGCGACAAGCACCGTCGTGATCGCGTTGTCGATGCGCGCCGGCGGTCACGAAGTCGCGCGGCTTCAGGTCCTCCCACACCATGTCGACGATGCGCCGTCCGGTCTCCGCGGCCATCCGGCCGTGCCGCGAATCGGCGGCCGGAATCGACGCCGCGCCCGGGCAGCGTGAAGCCCAGCGCTTCGGCCGCCGAGGTCATCGTCGACGCCGTGCCCATCGTCATGCAGTGGCCGGGCGAGCGGGCGATGCCCTCCTCGATCGCGAGCCACTGCTCGTCGGTGAGATTGCCGGCGCGCTTCTCCGCCCAGTATTTCCACACGTCGGACCCGCTGCCCAGCTACTGGTCGCGCCAGTCGCCGCGCAGCATCGGGCCCGCGGGCATGAAGATCGCCGGCAGGTTCATGCTGATGCGCGCCCATCAGCAGCGCCGGGCGTCGTCTTGTCGCAGCCGCCCATCAGCACCGCGCCGTCGACCGGATACGAGCGCAGCAGCTCCTCGGTCTCCATCGCGAGCAGGTTGCGATAGAGCATCGTCGTCGGCTTCTGGAACACCTCGGCCAGCGCGATCGCCGGCATCTCGAGCGGAAAGCCGCCGGCCTGCAGCACGCCGCGCTTCACCTCCTCGGCGCGCTGGCGGAAATGCGCGTGGCAGGCGTTGATGTCGCTCCAGGTGTTGATGATCGGCGATGATCGGCTTGCCGTCGTAGTCGGCGCGCGAATAGCCCATCTGCGCGGTGCGCGAGTGATGGCCGAACGCATATGTCGTCCTGCCGAACCAGCGATGCGAGCGCAGTTCTTCAGGTTTTTTCCCGTCATTACAGTCTCCGGTCGTGCGAAGCGCCTGCGCAGTCGCCTTGAGCTCGATGGCGCTCGGCGGAAGGTTGGCAGCTGCGGCAGCACGGGCCTATTCGGCGATGCCGGCGGCGTGATCGCCTCGTGCAGTGCGCGGATGGGCACAATTCGTCGCGGATGTCCTCGAGCGGTATAGGCTTCGCGCAGCTTTGGCGGCGCGAGTCCGCCTTGAGGGCGGCGAGCAGGCGCGTCGATCCCGCGGTCCGACGCACACGGGCCGTGGACGGCCTGCTCGCCGAAGTCGCGCAGGTGCACGATTGCGGGGCGCTCGCTGATGCCGCTGATGATGAGCCGGGACCAGCCGACCGCTCGACGAGCCTTGCGGAGATACGATCCACGCTCTTTCGGTCCGCTAATGACCGCATATTTGATGCCGGCGACGAGGCCCGCGTCGACCAGCCGCGCGGACATGCGCCGGCGCTGGTGGAAATTCTCGCCCTGACGTGTAGACGATGACGGGCCGCGCCTGAATTCTCAGCGAAGACAGTGATGGCGCGTGCCGCCGTCGTGGGTGTCGCGGAAACGTCTGCGGGCAAGACCATCGCCGTCTGAAATGCGCGCCCACGCAACACGCGCGCCTGGTCGATTGAGCCACGGTGTCGGACCAGCCGAGGGAATCACCCACGGAAATCGGCGCCGCGGCCTCCGCCAGTGAAATCGAGGAGCGCCATTCTCGGCGTAACCCGATGTTGTAGGCTGGCGTTCCGGCCGCACATCAATGTCGATACGCCGCCCGCTTCGAGTATTAGCGGATCAGGGTGCGATTGGCTTCATGGTCGAGCGTCGTGTCCGCGCGCCGCGCAAGGGGCGGCACGCTCAGGACCGATCAGGGCCAGGTCGGCTGCGTGATGCTGCCGGTTTCACGAATTGCCTCCTGGGAGTCCGACTGTGTTTGCAGATCCTGCGTCGATTATACGGAAGCGCGCGTCTTCCATTCCCGGTGTAGTCCAGAGGCTTACCGGCATGTCGGATCGGCAGCCATTGCGTTACCCGCTCATAGCGCTACAGTTGGGTGCCAGGCGGGCACCAAAGCGAGTCCGTAGACGCCTGCCGCGCCGTTCTGTGTGACTGGCGCCTACGTCCGCTGCCTGCCGCCTGAAGTTGGAACTGAGGGTCGCCATGACCTCGCACCTGACGGTGAGCCGCCTGCGATCACGCAACGTCGCGTTGTTGATCGCCACGCTGGCGCTTTTCCCGGGTTGGTGACGCCCGCCGCGCACGCGCAAACCTTCGGCTGGGCGCGCCGAGAGCACTGCCAACGCTGCGCGGCGGGTGTCGACCCGGAAACTCTTCGCCGCGATCGTCAAGCTCTCGGTGCAGGCGGTCCCGGAGCGCGCAGCGCGGCGACGCTGGCCGCAGAGCGCAGCTGGATCCGGCGTTGGGTTATCGCGACCGGGGCCCCCATTCTCACCATCGGGATACCCGATCGTCAAGCGACGATGTAAGCGTGACCGACAGTCGCGGCAGGACTTCGCCGCCCGGGTAGTCGCCTATTACCCGCGTGACCGGCCTGGGCCTCAAAAGCGCGCACGATCGCCCTGATGGACGCCAAGCCCGTGCCTTCGGCGACCCGGCAAGACTGCGAACCGCGAGCTGGTGATGATCGCGGGAGCAGACGACGGTATCGCTTCGCGTATGTCGTCTCCGTAAAACGCGCCTTCTCGGGGAGCTGGGAGTATTCGCTGGATCAGGCGATCTTTCACCCAGTCCGCCCACGATGAACTGGAGCGCGCGGCCTTATCGACCGGGACGGCAAAGCTCGCTCGGCGTCGGCTCGCTGATCGTGCGCGACGCGCCAACGGCGACGATGCGAGGCGTGCCCGGCAACCTGTTCGTGCCGATCGACACTGCCGAAGCCGATCCTGCGCGACCTCGTCAAGGCCGGAGGCCGCGCCGGCCCGCTGCGCGACCCGTGGCTGGGCGTGCGTCGGCCGACGAAGTGCAGGACGGCCCATCGTGTCTCGCGCGTAAAGTGGCCTGGCGGACCCGGCGAGGTGGCCGGCGTGTCAGGCCTGGGCGACATCATCCTGGCCGTGGGCGACGCGAGCGTGCGCACGCGAAAGCGACTTCTACCGTAAAGGTCTGGAATCGCGGCCGGAGTGCGGGGCACTGGCCGATCCCGCCTGATTGCCCAGGGCGCGGACGTGCGCGGAGCTGTGCGCGTCACGTCCATCGACGCGTCCAGTACTTCCGCCCGCGCACGACCTATTGACCAGTCAGTCGCCAGTCGCGACCCGCGCCCTGGACACGGGGCATTCGCGGCGCGTACGCCTGCCCGTATTGGCGGGCCCGTCGTCCTCCTCCGCGAACGCGCCTGCCATGACGCTGCTCTATGCCCTGACGATCTTCGCCAGCGCGTTCCTGCTGTTCCTCGTGCAGCCCATCGTCGCGAAGCAGATTCTGCCGTGGTTCGGGCGGCTCTGGCCGCGTGTGGGCGACGTGTCTCGTCTTCTTCCAGACCGCGCTGCTGCTCGGGCTACGCCTACGCCGATTTCACGGTGCGCCGGTATCAGCCCGCGCACGCAGGTCAAGCTGCACGTGCGCGCTGCTGGTCAGTCAGTCTCGTCGCGCTGCCGATCGTGCCGGGCGCGTTCTGGAAGCCGGACGGGCACCGAGAATCCGATCTGGCTGATCCTCGGCCTGCTCGGCGGCACGATCGGGTCTGCCGTACTTCCTGCTGTCGACGACGAGCCCGCTGGTGCAGGCATGGTTTGCGCGCCGCTTCCCGGCCGCAATCCGTACCGCCTGTTCGCGCTGTCGAACCTCGCGCGTCGATGCTGGCGCTCGCTGGGCTATCCGTTCCTGCTCGAGCCCTGGGTCGCCACGCGCATGCAGGCGTGGGGCTGGTCGGCCGGCTACGCGCTCTTCGTCGGACTCTGCGCGCGACGGCCGCGTTCGCCAGCCTACAGGGCGCAGCGCCGACTTGCCGGCGTGCGCCGGAGAGCAGCGCGTGTCGGTCGACGCGACCGGACGCAGGCACCGCCGACGCTCGCGCGCCAGATCCTGTGGTGCGCGCTGGCGGCAACGGGCTCGCGTGCTGCTGCTCGCGGTGACCAATCACATCACGCAGAACGTCGCGGCCGTGCCGCTGCTGTGGATCGTGCCGCTGTCGCTCTATCTGCTGACCTTCATCCTCTGCTTCGACGGCAGCGGCTGGTACACGCGCGAGCTCTTCCTCGCGATGCTGGCCGCGGCGCTCGGCGTGATGGCGTGGACGCTCGCCGACCCCGAGCTCACGCACGAGCTCGCGCATTCAGCTCGGCGTGTTCTGCGTCGGCTCTGTTCCTCGCCTGCATGTTCTGCCACGGCGAGCTCGTGCGCTCAAAGCCCGCGCCGCGCGTATCTGACGCGCTTCTACCTGATGATCTCGCTCGGCGGCGCCATGGGCCGCGGCGTCGTGGGCATCGTCGCGCCGCTCGTGCTGCCCGCCGATTTCGAGCTTGCGCAGCGCGCTCGTCGCTCTGCGCGCTGCTGCTGCTGTGGCAGGCGCGGCGCGAGCCGCTGGTGTATCCGCGCGCTCGGCCGTGCTCGTCCTCGCGACGATCGGCTGCGGCGTCTGGGGCGTCGTCGAGTTCTACGATACGACGATCGTCGCGTCGCGCAATTTCTACGGCGTGCTGCGCGTGCAGGAAGCGCGGCGACAGCGACGGCGAGCATCGCCGCACGCTGATCCACGGCACGATCATGCACGGCAAGCAATACCTGCACGCCGGATCTCAAGCGGCAAGCCGACGAGCTACTACACGGCCAGCTCCGGCATCGGGCGCGCTGATCGAATCGATGCATCCGCGCAAGGACCCGATCAAGGTCGGCATCATCGGCCTGGGCACCGGCACGCATCGCCGCCTATGGCAGCAAGGGCGATGTCTACCGCTTCTACGACATCAATCCGGGCGTCATCGCCATCGCGCAAGCGCGACTTCACCTATCTCGAGGACAGCGACGCCACGATCGAGACTGCCGCTGGGCGACGCCCGGCTGACGCTCGAGCGCGAGGCGCCGCAGAATTTCGACGTGCTCGCGATCGACGCCTTTTCGAGCGACGCGATTCCCGTGCACCTCATCACGCCAGGAAGCGGTCGAGGTGTACCTGCAAGCACATGAAGCCCGACGGCGTCATCGCGTTCCACGTCACCAATCGGTATCTCGACCTGGTGCCGGTGGTCGAAGGCATCGCGCACGAGCTCGACCTGCACGCGCTGTGGATCAGCGACGACGGCGAGCGATCCGCTCGGCAACGCGTCGAGCTGGGTGCTGCTCGCCAAGGATCCAGCGCGGCTGAACGACCCGCGACTCGTGCGACGCCGCGACGGCCATCGGATCGCACGCCGCCGCGATTGGCGCGCTGTGGACGGACGACTTCAACAACCTGCGTGCAGGTGCTGCAACGCGATCTGACGCCGTCCGAAGCCGTGACGGCTAGAATCGCCACATGCCGCGCGACCACTCGCGCCGCACGCCGACCCTGCGCCCTATCGCGCGCTGGTGCGACCGCCGAAGGCGCGCTATCATCGAGGTCATCGACCAGCGCGCGCTGCCGCACGCGCTCGTGCACGGTCACGATCGGCGACGCCGAAGCCGCGGCGCTGGCGATCCGCCGGATGTGGATTCGCGGCGCGCCGCTGATCGGCGCGGTCGGCGCGTACGGCCTCGCGCTGGCGCTCGATCGCGACGACGTCCGACGACCGCGCTCGCGCAGGGCGCACGCGGCGCTCGACGCGACGCGGCCGACCGCCGTCAACCTGCGCTGGGCGCTCGACCGCGTGCGGGCAAAGTGTCGCGCCGCTGCCCGCCGTCCGCACGCGCCGACGCCGCGTGGCGCGGAAGCCGACGCCATCGCGCGCCGAGGACGTCGCGATCAATCACGCGATCGGCGAGCACGGCGTCTGCGCTGTTGCGCGCGCATCGCGCAGCGGCGGCCGGGCCCGATGCGCGTGATGACCCATTGCAACGCCGGCGCGCTCGCGACCTGCGGCTGGGGCACGGCGACCGCGCCGCTGTTTCTCGCGCATGCCGAAGGCTTGCCGCTGCACGTATGGGTCAGCGAGACGCGGCCGCGGATGCAGGGCGCCAACCTCACCGCGTGGGAGCTCGCCCAGCGCGGCATTCCGCACACGCTGTTCGCCGACAGCGCCGAGCGGCCTCGCTGATGCAGCGCGGCGACGTCGACGTCGTGTTCGTCGGCGCGGATCGCGTGGCGCGCAACGGCGACGTCTGCAACAAGATCGGCACGTACGACAAGGCGCTCGCCGCGCGCGACAACAACGTGCCGTTCTACGTCGCGCTGCCGTCGCCGACGATCGACTGGAGGCTCGCCAACGGCGACGCGATCCCCATCGAAGCGCGCGACACCGACGAAGTGCTGACGGTCGCGGGTCGCGACGACTACGGCCAGACCGTCCGCGTCGCGATCGCGCCGCACGGCACCAAGGCGCGTGAATTACGCGTTCGACGTGACGCCGGCGCGCCTCGTGACCGGACTCGTCACCGAGCGCGGCGTCACGCGCGCGTCGAACGAGTGGCTGGCGGCGATGTTTCCCGAACGAGCGGCGGCCGTTTGACGCCATGACGCGGCGATCGCGAGCGCCGGTCAACGACGACGCGCTTTGCGCGAGGCGGTGATCGCGACCGCGTTCGGCGATGAACGCCGCGGGCATCAACCGCGGCAAGTCCGGCAACGTCAGCGCGCGCTGGCGCGACGCGAGGATTCGACGGCTTCCTCGATCACGCCGAGCGGCGTCGCCTTACGCGCAGACGGCGCCCGAGCGACATCGTGCGCGATGACGCTGCAATGGCGGGCGCACGGCGCATCGCGCTGCCGTCATCGGAGTGGCGCTTCCACCGCGACATTTACGCGAGCGCGGCTGACGCCGCGCGCGATCGTGCACACGCATGCGCCGTTCGCCACGACGCTCGCATGCCTGCACCGCGGCATTCCGCCGTTCCACTACATGGTCGCGGTGGCCGGCGGCGGCGACATGCGCTGCGCCGACCGTACGCGACGTTCGGCACGCAGGAACTCTCCGATTCGGCGCATTGAGGCGCTGGCCGGCGCCGACGCATGCCTGCTCGCCAACCACGGGATGATCGCCATCGGCCCGTCGCTGGAGCAAGCATTGGCGCTGGCGGTGGAAGTTGAGACACTGGCGGAGATGTACTGGCGCGCGCTGCAGATCGGGAACCGGTGCAACTCTCGGACGGATGAGATGGACGTCGTCCTGAAAAATTCAGGACCTACGGACAGGCGCGACGGTCCCCGGAGCCCTAGGCACGCGTGCCGTTCCTGTTCCCTGCCGGGATCGCAGCCATCCAAGGCAGGTGTCGGCAATTTCACAATCACACCGTTCATCGCCGTCATTCAGGCGTAATTTCCTGAGAGATCATCGGCTTCTCCCATTGGCATGGCGCGTGCGTACGCAGTCGGCCGACGTATGTGTTCCAATGAATCAAAACTTAGGGGAACCCTTTGATAGTGAACAAACTGTACGCAACCATTGCCTCGTTGTATCTGCTGGTGGGGCTTTGTGGCGGCCGGCTCGGCAACTGCCGGCCCATTGCCAGTGCGATGCCTGGGGAGCAGCATTGTCCCGCTGATTGTCGCGGGGCGCTCCGCCCGACTCACCGACAGCGCGGGTCGACCCTAACCTGCCGACCTCACCCTATTCGGGCGTCGTCAGTATCAACATTCGCTACAGCAACGGCGTGATTCCTTCATCTGCTCGGGGACGCCTCGTTTCCAAGCGCGACGTGATCAGCGCCGGCCATTGCATCGATAGCGATGGTCAGCCACATCATTGACATCACAGCCCCGGCAACGACGTGCGGGGTGGTCTTCAACGCCTCAACGGTTGTAGGAAGCCCTGGCCGCGCGATCGTCACGGCCGACCACGTGTACATGAACCCGTTCTACCAGGGCTTCGGTAACCGCCCTTACGCGACGACGACCGACTTCGCGAATGACGACGTCGCCGTCATCCACATGAATGCCGACGCACCGGCCGATGCCAAGATTTATGGCGTGTTCGGGGTAGCGTCGGTACCGGCCAACTAGACACGCTGGTCGGTTATGGCCGGTCCGGTGATGGAATCAACGGGTACACCACCGGTCCTGACTTCCGCATCAAGCGCCCGGCGACAACATCATGGATTTGTTCTGACCGCGACGACGAGCAGCATTTCGCCGGCGGCCCGAACGAAGTCTGGTATTCCGATTTCGACGGCCTCGGTAAGGACACGTTCTGCACGCTGTTCAACGTAGCCTGCACTGATCCTCGCCAACAATGTCGAAACCAACATTGGCGGCGGCGATTCGGGTGGCCCGTCGTTCTACAATTCGGGTGGCTCGTTGCTGCTGATGGGCAACAACACCTTCGGCGGAACGTTTCGGGACAGATTCCGGGTTCCTTCGGCACTTCACTGGCGGCATACTCCCGAGTTCGTACATTCCAGGTGGCTTGAGCAGGGTAACGGACAATCGGATCGCACTGGATTCCGCGAGCCGTCGACCTACGCGCTGATCCTGCTCGCCTTGGGCGCGATGGGGTTTTCGAGTCGCCGGCGCAATCTGAGCTGTTGCGCCTCGACGGCTCAAGGGAGTGCGCCCAGCCGAAGTGGCTGGGCGTTTTTCTTTGCGAACGCGATCCTCCGAGCAAAACTCGTGCAAGCTTTGCTTTCAACCGCGGTGAGGGCCGCACAAAAAATCGGGAACGGAATCCCAGGCACATGCGGCATATTCTCCGCGCAAAGCCGAAGTTCTGGTGACCGGCGGGGTCGGGCCTTCTTTGTTCCATCGCGTATTTCGACGAACTGCTCGCAGGGCGCTGCCGGACGACCGAGCAGCGCAGGTTCGATCGCGGCCCCGACCGCATGCGCGCGTGGTGGCCGGCCGTAGTCTGGGCGGCGATCATGTTCGTCGCCCTCGACGGATGCCTTCTCGGCGCAGAATACTGGAAGGGGATTTCTCGCACCGATCCTCCGCTGGTTTCGGGCCGGCAATCACGCAGGAACAGCTGGACCTCGCCAACTAGATCGTGCGCAAGGGCTCCTGCCTCTGCCGAGATATTTCGTCCTGTACGTGCTTGTCTACCGCGGGCTGTCGAACAGGCGCGCGTTGGCGCCTGTCCTGGGCTCTCGGCGCCTGGCTGATCGCCGCCGTGTATGCGGCGCTGGACGAGTTTCATCAATCGTTCGTTGCATCGCGCACAAGTTCGCCCTGGGATTCGCTGTTGGACTCGTCCGGCGCCCTGATCGCCCTGTGCGTGGTATTCGTCGTACTTCCGGGTCGCAAATCGTCACGGCCCGCCAACTAGCCGCGCGACCTCAGACGCCCTGAAGGCGTGTATCCGGATGAGCGGGCATCCCAAGCAAACGCCCAGCTCGGATCAGCTGGGCGTTTCACTTTGATGGGTGCCTGACGATGACCTACTTTGCACGGGAACCCGTACTATCATCTGCGTGCCACCGTTTCACGGTCCGTTCGGGATGGAAGGGCGGTTCAGCGGGACTATGGTCGTCAGGCATTGACGGTGTTCGGCCGTTCTGCTTTGCGCGCGACGAAATTCTGCGCGCGACGCTGGCGACTGAAGCGGAAGGCAAGGATTGGGTACTACTTGAGCGAGCTGATCATGGCGCAGCTTTGGGAATCGTTTCCGGTTCGTCAAGGCCCCACCATGAGGTCAAGCCGCACGGTTATTAGGTTAGCCCCGCTCAAAGCGACAGATTCCGTCGTCGGACCACGAGGTCCAACAACCACACTTCACAAGGCCCGCGAGCTCCGCTGATATCGATTTGAACCGGCACTTGCCCGTGCCCAGTACCGCGCGGTCGACGCATGCGGGCTTGACCACACCTGGTGGGGCTCTCCCGGGCATAGTGACCTCCTGATTCCCGAACATCTCGACCGGTATGCCGTTCACGGCGATGCGGCATTGGCTGCGCGCCTCAACAGGGCCCGATCCAGAACACTGCCTCGATGCGGCAGTCGCAATCGCGCGGCACGTCGGATTCGACTACGGCGGTATCCGCAAGGACCGTTCTTCGCGTAGCGCCCCACATAGCCCCGCGAAGCTGCCGGAGTGCGGTCGGAGAATCCGCCACAACGAACGGTGACCGTCCCAGTCCAGCATGAACAGGATGTCATTTGCATGTGCCGTCGAACGTGACGCGAACAATCGGCGAGTCGCGGCAGCGTGCTGGCGTGCAGGCGTACACCGGCCTCGTACATTTCCGCTCATACGGAAACTGGCATGAAACAGCTCTTCACACGCCGGCGGATACGGCCCGGTTTCCGCATCGCCGTAGGATCTCGATGTATTGAGTCGCGGCTGGCGTGCGAGCACCGGGCCATTCAACGCGCGGTCGAGAGCGCACCGAGTCCCCGTCTAGCGAGGCGTGTTAGCAGAACGACGTCGTAGCTTCCAGCACGGCGCTTGCGATAGAGCCCGCGCGCCAGTTCGGCAGGCCGTCACGCAGAGGATCCGGCAGCAGGCACGCGGTCATGCTCGCTATGGCGGGATACCATTCCTGCGCCTGATAAAGCGGCGTCGGCGAAACGATTCTCGCGAATCAGCGAAATGTAGCGATGCTGGGCAGCGTCCGGCGCGAGAAGGCGTGGACAGGCGGCGATTCGCAGCAAATGCCGAGTCATCGCGCAGAATCGCTGCCACTGGTTCGCGCAATGCGGTCAGCCTGGTCCAGTCCCGTATGCGCCGCGCTGCTGCCCAATGGGGAAGTGCGAGCCGATCACCCCTCAGCCGATCCAGGCTCGCGCCATCGAGCGTATACAGCTCCACCATCGGCACGTATGGCGTCATATCCTATCTGGTCGCGGCGGAGTCCACGGCCAGAGGATTTCGTTCAACGATGTCCCGCCGCATTTGGGGGATATGGTTAGAAGCAGATCCGGGGGCTTCGGTTCCGGCGTATCCCCTCGCCGGCCTGCCAGATTCGAGGCACGCCAGGGCGGCGAAAGACATTGACGACGCTCATCGACCTACGCGGCCCTCGCCAGCCGCGAATCCTCGGCAGCGAGGTCTAGCCCGCCGATGTGATTCAATCAGCGCGCGTGCCCACGTCCTGTTCGGCGAGGCGCGTTTCGAAAGAGCGTGGCGTTGCCGCTGCCTGTACAGGCGCCGGGATTGGCCAGCGCTGCTTCGATCGTTCGTGACATATCGCGCCAATCGTGTGGATCGAAAGCAAGTCCGCGGCCAGCGCCGGATCGTCAATCGCGTCGAGGCGACGAAATTCATCGCGCGACGAAATCCAGGTCGAGTCAATGCATTCGTCGTAACGTAATCGGCGCTCATCCCCAGTCAGGTTCGGTGGTAGACGGCACTCCGCATCGCGCTTATGAGCGTTATGCTCAGACTTCCGGCGGCGGGTGAGCACACGAGCCTGCCGCAATCTGACGTCGATAGGTGCAAGAGCAAACGCCCGTCGGCACGAAGGGAGCGTTTGATAAGCAAGAATGCCAATGCGTGAGGGCACGGCTGGTGGCTGGTGGCGGCGCATCGAGAGATGCACAAGGGCTACCTGGCGAATGTTTCGTCGCGTGGCGGTGCGGACGCGACGTGGTGTGCCGAAGTGCCGACTTCTCTGCGGCAACTGCGAGCAACGAAAAAACCCGACCGCGTGAAGGCCAGGCCTTTACGCCATGGGGTGCCTGACGATGACCTAGGTTGACGCGTTTGCCGCCTCCTCCGGTCGCTTAACGTTCCGCTGCGCTCACAATGGCACCGCCGAAGCGATGACCTACTTGAGCGACCGCCGCTGCGCTTAACACCGCGCTGCGCGCGGGTTAGCGGTCGCCGAAGTAGACGGCATCCAGGCCCACTGGAAGACAAATGCCCGGTCAGATTGACCGGGCATTTTGCGCTGGGAGTGCCTGACGATGACCTACTTTCGCACGGGAACTCCGTACTATCATCGGCGTGCCACCGTTTCACGGTCCTGTTCGGGATGGAAGGGGTGGTTCCAGCGGGCTATGGTCGTCAGGCATTGACGATGTTCGGTCGTTGCGTTTTGCGCGCGACGGAAATTCCGGCACGCGACAGCCAACGGCTGAACGTTGTAGAGGAAGGCAAGGATTGGGTATTACTTAGTGTGTTGAGCTGAATCTCATGGCGCAGCTTTGAAGGAATCGTGTTCCGATTCGTCAAGGCCCACAATTATGAGGTCAAGCCGCACGGGCTATTAGTACCGGTTAGCTTAACGCATTACTGCGCTTCCACACCCGGCCTATCAACGTGGTGGTCTGCCACGACCCTTCAGGGGATCAAGTCCCCGGGAGATCTCATCTTCAGGCACGTTTCCCGCTTAGATGCTTTCAGCGGTTATCGCTTCCGTACGTAGCTACCCGGCGATGCGACTGGCGTGACAACCGGTACACCAGCGGTACGTCCACTCCGGTCCTCTCGTACTAGGAGCAGCCCCCGTCAAATCTCCAACGCCCACGGCAGATAGGGACCAAACTGTCTCACGACGTTTTGAACCCAGCTCACGTACCACTTTAAATGGCGAACAGCCATACCCTTGGGACCGGCTACAGCCCCAGGATGTGATGAGCCGACATCGAGGTGCCAAACACCGCCGTCGATATGAACTCTTGGGCGGTATCAGCCTGTTATCCCCGGCGTACCTTTTATCCGTTGAGCGATGGCCCTTCCATACAGAACCACCGGATCACTATGTCCTGCTTTCGCACCTGCTCGACTTGTCAGTCTCGCAGTCAAGCTCGCTTGTGCCATTGCACATCCAGCGCGATGTCCGACCGCGCTAAGCGAACCTTCGAGCTCCTCCGTTACTCTTTGGGAGGAGACCGCCCCAGTCAAACTGCCTACCATGCACGGTCCCCGATCCAGATAATGGACCCAGGTTAGAACCGCAATGACATCAGGCTGGTATTTCAACGTTGGCTCCACGAGAGCTAGCGCCCCCACTTCAAAGCCTCCCAGCTATCCTACACAGATCTCATCACAGTCCAATGCAAAGCTACAGTAAAGGTGCACGGGGTCTTTCCGTCTTGCCGCGGGGAGATTGCATCTTCACAAACACTTCAACTTCGCTGAGTCTCGGGTGGAGACAGCGTGGCCATCGTTACGCCATTCGTGCAGGTCGGAACTTACCCGACAAGGAATTTCGCTACCTTAGGACCGTTATAGTTACGGCCGCCGTTTACCGGGGCTTCAATCAAGAGCTTGCACCCCATCATTTAACCTTCCGGCACCGGGCAGGCGTCACACCCTATACGTCCACTTTCGTGTTAGCAGAGTGCTGTGTTTTTGTTAAACAGTCGCAGCCACCGATTCTCTGCAACCCCTCTCGGCTCCGGCTGTACGCCTTCACCTAACTAGGGCGCACCTTATCCCGAAGTTACGGTGTCAATTTGCCGAGTTCCTTCACCCGAGTTCTCTCAAGCGCCTGAGAATATTCATCTCGCCCACCTGTGTCGGTTTGCGGTACGGTCAACTTGGAACTGAAGCTTAGAGGCTTTTCCTGGAAGCAGGGTATCACTCACTTCAGACTGGCAAGCCAGCCCTCGTCGTCACGCCTCAGCTAAGCCCAGCGGATTTGCCTACCGGGCACGCCTACACGCTTAAACCGGGACGTCCAACACCCGGCCGAGATAACCTTCTCCGTCCCCCCCATCGCATTCCAAGTCGGTGCGGGAATATTAACCCGCTTCCCATCGACTACGACTCTCGCCCTCACCTTTAGGGGCCGACTCACCCTGCGCCGATGAACGTGGCGCAGGAAACCTTGGGCTTTCGGCGAGCGGGCCTTTCACCTGCTTTATCGCTACTCATGTCAGCATTCGCACTTCCGATACCTCCAGCAGCCCTCACGAGCCACCTTCACAGGCCTACGGAACGCTCTCCCTACCATCACACATCCATCCGAAGACAGCATGAATCCGCGATTCGGTGCACTAGCTTGAGCCCCGTTACATCTTCCGCGCAGGACGACTCGACCAGTGAGCTATTACGCTTTCTTTAAATGATGGCTGCTTCTAAGCCAACATCCTGGCTGTCTGAGCCTTCCACCTCGTTTCCACTTAACCGGATCTTGGGGACCTCTAACGGCGGTCTGGGTTGTTTGCCCTCTCGACGCCGGACGTTAGCAATTCGACGTCTGTCTCCCACGCTCGCACTTGCCGGTATTCGAGTTTGCTATGGCGTAGTGCAGATCGCTATGACCCCCACAACCATTACAGCGCTCTCACCCCGGCAGTGATACAGGAGGCACTACCTCAATAGTTTTCGGAGAGAACCAGCTATTTCCGGATTTGTTTAGCCTTCACCCCTAGCCACAGCTCATCCCCGTCTTTTTCAAACAGACGTGGGTTCATCCTCCAGTAGGTGCTACCCCCACCTTCAACCTGGCCATGGCTAGATCATCCGGTTTCGGGTCTACGCCCTGCAACCAAAAGCGCCCCTATCTCGACTCCGGCTTTCGCTGCGCCTCCCCAGTGCGTGGTTGCTTGCTACAGAACGTGTCGCTGACCCATTATACAAAGGTACGCAGTCACCCCAGCTTAATCAGTCCTCGATCCGCGAACGGATCTGCTTCGTCGCTCGGGTCTTGCCGCACTCATCGTGCGTCAAAATGTGTCAAAGAACTCGTCGTTGAAGGCTGATTAGGCCGGGGCTCCACTGTTTGTATGCATGCGGTTTCAGGATCTATTTCACTCCCCTTCCGGGGTTCTTTCGCCTTTCCCTCACGGTACTGGTGCACTATCGGTCGATTACGAGTATTTAGCCTTGGAGGATGGTCCCCCCATCTTCAGACAGGATTTCACGTGTCCCGCCCTACTTGTCGCAAGCTCTAGTTCCACAATCGACGCTTTCGCGTACGGGGCTATCACCCGCTACGGCCGCCCTTTCCAGAGCGTTCCGCTAAGTCGACTGCTAAAGCTTGCAGGCTGGTCCGATTTCGCTCGCCACTACTCTGGGAATCTCGGTTGATTTCTGTTCCTCCAGCCTACTGAGATGTTTCAGTTCAGCTGGGTTAGCTCCCTCGCCCCTATGTATTCAGAGCGCGGTGACCC
>ERZ1370068.10219-contig-8937_pt1 | contig 24817 bp, 27 predicted proteins | sample MGYA00561227_ERZ1370068 | MGnify/ENA primary metagenome ERZ1370068 (study PRJEB38410, sample SAMEA6850437) | metagenome | study: Metagenomic assessment of the ecological functions of the soil: analysis of the soil microbiota associated with the...
GTTACGTATTGCTCCGCGCTGGCGAAGAGCGGGACTCCGATGGATTGGCTGGTGCGGTGGCCCATATCCAGCCGATTGCCAGGAATGATTCCACAGGGGTATATTCTACACAAAACAAAAACTTGGATTCAATAATTTGGGAATGAATCAGCAGTAATCAATACGGGAATTGAATCACTGGCGACCGCTGGCGGGATTGATTGGGGATTGATTGGCAGGGAATGAAAAAGGGCCGGACACCACGGGCGCGACATCCGGCCATCGAATCGAACCGAAGAGAATCAGACTCTCAGTCCGGCGCTTTGCGCGCTCTGGCGAGAACCAAATCCCGTGCTTCGGTTGCGTCGAATCCATTGGCGAGCCATTGAATCAACGGCCTCTGAATCGCCGCTGTCATATCGCCAAATGCGCCAGTGAGATAAGCCAATCTGGCGTCGCGCTGATACCGTTGGCAGGAATCAATCACCGCATTCTTCCAGCAGCCTTGATTGCCCCGAGAGAATCAGATCCGACCGACGCATCATCGGATTCGGTGATTCGGAGAAACGGACCATACATCTTCGCGGAATCACCTTCGCCAACATTCAATGTCACTTTTGGCCAAGCTTGGTTTTGATTCCGCCCGAAACCACGTTCGGTTTGATTGCCTCGGGCAGTCCGCCGACCAGTGCCGGAGCTTCACAGGTCCAGCCATTTCCACTTTCGTCCAGTCAATCATGATTCTCGCCATTTCAATCACTGCACCTTGATTCGGCTCGAACATACGACCATGTAGAGAGTATGAGGCAAGCGGGATTCAATGTCAACACCTATTCCGGCCATCGGCCATCTTTTTCGTCCACTTCCCGGACACCCTGCCATCGAATCCGCGTCACCTATTCAGGACAATCAATCAATCGAATCAATCAATCATTCTGTGGAATCCAAATCCTCATCCCATTCCTCATTATCTATTCCCTACAATCAATACCTTCATTTGTTAGCCTTCACTTTTAGCGGAGATATTTAGTCAGCACTTTTTAGTCTCGATTATGATTCGTAGGAATTAATTTTGGTAATTAGGGCATGAAGTTTGCATGATTAGGGTCATATGCCAAGCAGTATAGAGTAGTCGAGAGCTAAACCGTGCCTTATCAATATATTAGAATGAACTTTAGTATATCCTCTATTTACAAGTCGGTTGCGCTGATGTTTGGATTGTTTTATATATATATATATATTATAATTAATCAATCAAAACAACTAAACACACGAGCACGGCAGATTAAGGAATGAGGGATATATCCTAGAATCAACCCATTGATACAGCTTGACTTAAGCCGTGACTGTGCTATACTTAGGCATAGAGACTATCCGACCTATAGAACACCAGTCAAGGAATGATTCTAGAGAAAGCAAAAATGTCACAAAAGCCTAAGAAATCCAGCAGAAGAACTAGAAATAGAGAAAAGAGATAAACAAATAGAAAGAATGAGGATTAAATGGAGGAATGGCATAGCAGAGCATGGAACAAAAAGAATCAGAGTCAGAAAAAGAGATGTCACAAGTAGAGTATCTAAAGTATATGTTTGACAAAATGGAAGAGGAATAACATGGCTAATAGAAATTACTTCAGTAAGAAATCACTAATGCGTAAGTGTTGTGATCATGTAAAGGTCCAAACCGCCCTGAGCTAATGACCATATGTACTGTGAGGTATGCTTAACCAAACGATGTTGCGTATGTGGGGAAAATCAAATTGTTTCAGGTAAGGCTGGTAGCAATAGAAGGAATTGAACAGGCCATATGCCCGCGCCACTTCGAGAGCGTTTCAACGATATCTCAAGAATGAATTGAATCTGAAATGAGTTAGCAGATAGAAATTCAGCGCATTTCTTGACAAGTTCCGCATGGACAAACTCCAGTCGAGAATGATTTGAAACGTGCCAGAGGTGAAGTGGTTCAAGATTCAGTTTACCGGACATTGATGATATCGTCAGTCAAATGTTTGATGGTAAACTAGGAAATCAATCAAAAGAATAACTCTATAGAATATTCTAGTAGAAGTGTCCTCAAAGTGGACATATTCGAGATTTTGGATTCAGATTTTGGATAATTCCAAAATAATGGATTGATACTACTCTATATGGTATGTCAGCCACAGCCGACACCCTATATATAGTGGTCATTTCCGGGCATAGGTTTTGCACCATTGTATGCTGGATGGCCGACAATGGCCAGATCAATCAGGGGAATCTAAGGCATGAGGATAGTACAGCGCCAGATGGGGACAATTCAATTTCTACCGGATGAATTGCCCGCAGAAACAATTCAGGAAGTCTCAATCCCAAATCCGGATAATATTGCGAGGAATCACTTCTGAGAATATTGATTCTCAGAAGTATCAATTGGCGGAGCACCGAAGCAATCAGACGAGCAGGAACCAATACAGGGAACCGACAAAACCTGAGATATTCAGAGTTTTGGAATCCTACGATCATCTATCGTCACGAGGAATTGTTTGCACTATTTCAATCGTGAAAAGCAGCGCGCATCTTTAATGTCCGATGATGATTTGATGAAATCAATTCAGGAATTGGACCTGATTGTAGAAATTGGGAAGATTCGACGCTGGACTGCCGATGTAGTGAGACTGGAACGTCTGAGAATCGAAACGAAATCCGCCAAGGAAAAGCAGAAACTAAAGGATGCTGGATTCAAGATTAAGAATCGGTGAGACTCTGAATCTTGGAAAGAGGCAATCAAGACCGCCGAAGCGAAACCAAAAACTAGGAAATCAGACGCTGAAGTAATGGCTGCGGCAATGATGATTTCTGTGGAAGAAGCTCAGGAAATGATTGATTCTAAACGGGAAAAAAGTAAATGGAACCCCTAGAGATTAATCCTTTACCAGAATCACCGTTTGTATTCAGGAACTACAGAGCAGAAATATGCTTGTCCTGAATGCTCTGCCAAAAACAGCACATATCGTTGGACGAGATTCTCAAAGGGAAATTCCAGATTGAGATTGACAAGAAGAATAAGGTCATGGTGTATTCAATCTACGAATGTGGTCATACAGTCCAGAATGCCGACGCCGTTTGTCGATACTCTGGATACATTCCTAGACAATCACAAATCGCTGGATGGTAAATCAGCCATTCGCATTTCAGAAAGAAGGCTATCAAGTTCGCAATGAAAGTCTGGATTGCGCATGTTTGATTGCCGATGAAATGGGATTGGGGAAAACGATTCAGGCGATTCTCTCAGCACTGGCGGCGCTATAGTGCTGGCAATGATTAATCGAGTTCTCGGTCTATTACAAAGCCTGCAATCAAGATTCAGATAAGCCAGAGAATTCATGCGCTGGTCAATATGGAATTGCTGGCGCCATGTCATCAATCAAGACCGAATCAGGAGCCGATTGATGGATTCGCAGTAACTATCATGTCGTATGATATGATCATGGCGGATGGAATGGTCAGATGAAATCTGGGACAGTTTCGATATGATTATTCTGGATGAAGTCCAGATGGTCAAAGCTGGGATCGGCTGGGAATTCAGTAAGCGTGGTCGATTCCTCCTGGATAAAGCTACCAATTGCGAAGTATGTATTGGAGCTTGTCTGGAACGCCATTCAAGAATAACCTGCCAGAGTATTACAATGCTCTGCACATCCTCAGGCCAGAGCGATTCCCTGACGTTCGGTGGATTTCGTCTGTAACATACACTGACCCGAATTCCACGACTGAGCCGCGCCGGTTTGAGGCGAACAGATAGAGAGCATTGTTCAAGCAAACATAACGGATGATATTGTAATCCGAAGGGAAGTAGAAGAATGTAATGCCAGCAGATGCCAAAGGTTCAGCGGAACTTCAGGTATTCTGACCTGCACGGGAAATACAAGGAGTCCTATGATAGAACAGTATCAGGAGTTCATCGAGAAATACACGGATGAATGATACGAAAGACATTCGGTGGATTCAATAACCTGCTACCAGTATATCACTGCGATGCGGGTCATTACTTCCATGTCGAAAGTGGAATCCAACGGCTGAATTGGTATCAGATTACTTGATGAACAATAGCGATGAAGATGGTGATATTCTATCATCACCAACGTCGCCGGGACTCATGCTCGACGAATGAATGTCAGCAAGATTTGTGAAGAGGGGGATTCGGAGCCACTCTACAATATCCTCGCTGCAATGTCGATGCGGACAGAGAGGGACGAAGTATTACAGAAGTTTGAGAAATCTGGCTGCTAGGATTCTGCTTGGCGTCCACACTTGTCAGGAGGCGAAGGATCAATCTTGCAGTTCTGCAATCAGAATGATATCTGCATGAGACGACAGTGGAATCCAGCGAATGAGCATCAAGCTGAAGGAAGATTCAGGGGAATCAAGGCGCGAAATCAGATCACAGCAGTTTGCAGACTACTGCGATTGCCGCCGGGACGATTGATGATTTCTTTACTGAGATTGTCGGAGAAGAAGCGGAGTGCATTCAAGTCTGGAATGAGTGGGAATTCACTGATTGGTCAGAATCAGATTTGATGACTGAATTGATGGATGTCCTTTACACTAAGGGAATCAAAAGATGGCAATTGTAATCCGTAAAAGCAGCGGATTCAATTCAAGACTCAATTCAAGACTAAGGATAAAATAATGACACTAGCAAATCTGGCGTAGAAGAATTTCACTACCGGGATGGACTATGAATTGCATCCTGAACCTGAGATAATTATCTCGGCTCCTCTGCTGCTATTGTAATTATGGCAGTGATTGAATTCACCATGTTTTGATACCAAGCGGTATATCTGGAGAGGTGAGATAGTGGATACTATAGTGTCTATTATCCTAGTAGTATCCATAATTGGACTGGCTATTGAATTGGCTGGGAGAAATAATGGGATACAGAATCCTACCTAGTTAAGCGCATGGTATTGTTTATCATGTCTAAGAAAATTAGTCCGTTGGAATTACGGACTCATATCAGGCGAGTGAGGCAATATCAATCTCAGCACGATACCGCTTCTGCCTAATCATGAATTCTGGAGTTCTGTTGGAGATGAGTTGGATGATATCCTAATTGATGTGGTATCGGCGCAATAGGATATCCGAGCTGATTGATTGCCAAACTAGACCAGAAATCTAGGTCTGCTGGTGAAAGAGAAGGAGATAGAGATGAATAAGTGCCAATGCAATGCAAATGGATATGACCATGCACCGGGAGAATGTGAGAGAAAGCTGAATTTATTGTAGCTAGACATCAAGATATGCTTTATGTCTGTGATGGGTGCATTCTACCCGCTGACATTAACGTGCGGAGAATTAATCTAGAAAAATATCGAAACGAAGTCAAGCATTGAAAAGAAACATAGCCTAATCAGGGGTGAATATGGCTAACAAGATTCTCCGCGCTGGGCAATCTCGCTTGATTCTAGAGGCGCAATTGCGTTCAGTAGTATTGCGTCGAATGATTACTGACCCTAAATCCAGATTCATTTGGAGCAAAGCGGTAGCAGTATTTCATTTGGCGTGCGAAGCGTAATCGAATCGAGCAGAGATTAATGAGAACTCCCGCACGTATATCCTCTTCAAAAGAGAAGATGCGAAAGATAAACGGAGCCACTACGTATATGACTCTCCGTTCACTAAAAGTTCCGTTAGAATATCAGCCTGAATCTATTGTCACGCCGAAGCTACCAGTCATTAAAGAATGCAAGAAATGTAAGACGATATTCTTTAACGCCGCTCCGGATTATTGTGAAGTGTGCTTAAGGAAAAGGAGATAAGCTAATGACAAACCCAAATGAAAAAGAGAAGGACATTCACACGCGATGGGCTGAATACTGTCAAGAGGAAGGAAGAGGATTAACTAAATGGAGGAGGAGTTCTAGATTCAGTTTTGAATCAGCTTTAGAACTGGTAGAAATTTATCAGAGAGACAAGCTGAAATCTTGGAGAGAATCTACGCTGAAGAAAACTCCCACTTAATCTTTATCAGGGATTATATAATGGACTGTCCTCAAAAGTGGTCACTTGACAGCTAAGTCCAAGCCGTGCTATACTTTACAGGTGGCTAGTCCACTTGGAGCGGAATTGAATTAGGGAGAAATTCCAAATGCCCGACATTGTATCTAAAGAGAGAAATGACGGTGACAAAGTTTTCTCGCACATCCAGTTTATGGTTGTGGAACTGGTAAAGAAGTAATTCAACTTTCGCAGACGGATAAACCAGCTTTAGATACACTGAAAAAGTGGGCTAGAGAAGAAATGGCAGTGCTGGGGATTGAAGTCGAAGAGATTCTCCCCCAAAATAACAGTAATACCTAACAAAGATTCATAAGTCCCGGTGGTTAACTGTCTCAGAAAGTCTGTATACCCTGATTCAGACTAGAGATAGCAGGGATTAATAGGATACTGACGACCCACTGAAGTCGGTGTCCCCTTTTATTGTAAGGATAAAGGAAATAGCCATGCGATTGATTTTAGTTCCACTGTTAGCCACATCATTATCCTTTTGCCATTTCAATCTCAACAATTGGATGTGTAAGGGATAATACAGTAGAAGTGAAATCACCCGCAAATCCAGCCTCGCCTGACCCAGTAATTGTTATCTCATCTTAGTAGAATACAGAGTCACTGGCACTGTTAGTTTTGTCACTATTACCGCTTCGGATACTCAAGAAGGAATGAGTATTACTAACACTGGCTTGCCTTGGTTTCAATCCTTCAAGATTACTCAGGATACTTTCCTTTACTCTGGATGCGGTTGCCACTAATCCAAGATGACTTTGGTATTATTCACGTTCAAATCTTTGTGGATGGAAAGCTATTCCGTGAGGCAGTGTGCTAATGGTTTCAATCCTAAGTTAGCGGTGTCAGGAGAATTCCATGTCAGCAGCTAATCTACCGCTTGAACATCTAGTGATTTCAAGAGATGGAAGCATCTAGCACTAGACTTGTATTTAGAGCATCAGTATATTCATTACGATAATGAAGTGATGAATGCATCTGGCTAAGTAAAGTGTCTACGATATTGTATTCAGTTGTTTGAATACGATTCGACATCTCAAATCTCAGCATCCCAAATTTGATTTCAGTCAGGCTGATAACAAAGAGAGAAGTCTAATGCGTCAAGATAGCAGACAGAGATTCAGAACCCAGCCGAGAATCACGGGAATCAAGAGAATTCCGAAAGTAGGTAGTCTTTTGCCTGCTGTTTGGGATGGCTTGGAATCAATTGCCAAGTCATGAGCACCGAACGTTTCATGGGTGATTGCTGAAATCGTTAGTGACTACTTGGATTGGATTGTCTCACCAATCAAAAAAGATTCAGTTCGAGACATAGGAAAGAGGAACCTGCTCAAGTTGGAGAAAGGGTCCACTAAAGATAATCAAGTTCGGTAAGTGAGAGCATGACAATCACTGAGACACCCACTCAGGACAAGTAATCCTGACGTGCGATGCCAGCACGTATAATATGATTGAAGCCTTGCTATAAGAAAGCAGAGTATTCTTCAATCAGAAACTTAGAGCCACGCGAACCTGCAAGAACCGCTTGAGACTGGCGAGGATTTATCACGATTTGCTTGGAAGCATACTATCGTGCGCTCCGCTTGAAGTTTAATAAGCATCCCAAGTATGAGAACATGGAGCGTTTGGAAATCATTAACAAGTGTTTCCAGCTTAGGTAGGAGTTAAGGCTGTCAATCAACTACCATCTTGGATATCGAAGGTGGAGAATTACATCTACTCTAACTTCTTTGACTATTGCCTTGTATTATGGTAGTAGACCCGCAGATTCCTTTAGCGGTTAGAGTTGTATTTCTCAAAGAAGATGTTTGAGAATGATGAACTCATTATCCTTTGGGAAGGTAAGATAGACCTGTTCAGCTTACAATCCTCTGAACCGCATCGAACAGATCACCGACCACAAAACCACATCGCGCTCGTTGGACTCCAGTTCCATTGGACAATCAGTTCTATGGATACTGCTACGCTCTAGATTGCAGCAATGTAATCCGTAATGAAATTGGATTGCAATCCTCGCTACGCTCCAGACGAAGCGATACAAGCGTCAAGTAATGACATATCCTCAGGCATGTATTGATGAATGGGTAAACAATACCATCTATACTCTGCTCGATTACTACGCGCATATGAAGATGGGAATCATTTCCTCGTAGGTTTGTATCGTGCAAGTTCTGTGGATTCAAGGAGGTTTGTAGCTTCGATGCCAGATGCAAGAGAATGGGAAGAGAAGCGAGAATTGAAAGAGAAAGCTCAGTGGCGTGGTCGCCTGTTAACAGAGGCCACTAGTCAGGATGCTGACCCGTTTGAAGGTCTAGATTCTGAATCTGAAAGAGCATCTGGGCAAATGACCTACACACTTAGGAATATACCAAGATGTTGTATGGAAGCAGATTCAATTAGAATGCTGAGGCATCTGGCTTATCTATTAGCACATACATACTTGCTAGCGTTGGAGAGAAACAATGTTCAGTTCAAGATTTCGTAACGAGCCATTTCATGCTGACACGGCTCATAAACCTACTAGCGATGTTCAGTTGGAGAATGGCGAGTCGAAACTAAGCGATTTGACAAGCGATAGTGTTTCGCGAATGTCTAATGAAATACAAGATAGAGGACCGCAATGAATTTAGATGATTTGAAAGCAAAGCCAAGATTCTTTGGCATGTTTATTGGCGACCCCGGAACTGGCAAGACTGTTCAAGCATGTTCATTTCCGGGACCACTATATGTATTCGATTGTGATAATCGTATGCGGCCAGTCCTTGAACTTTCATGGCAGCCGCAAAGATATTACATTCGATACGTACCATCGAGACTATCCTAAACTGGCTCGTCAGTTGGAATACATTCTCGATAAGAATCCATATGCCACAGTAGTCATGGATTCATTAACGATGCTATCGGACATGATTATCCTTCAGTCTCATCCGCTCAGCAGGAATTGGAGAAGATAAGGATAGAGCAGGAAAGAAGATTGGTGGAGTAGCAGTTCCATCAATCGAAGATTTCAACATGGAAGCCGGGGCATTAACTCAAGTAATGGATGCATTGCGTGGATTGCGTGTGTCATGTAATTATGACCGCTCACGTAGTATCCACTTACGAAAAGGATTTGAAAACGAAGAAGGTAACTGAGAACCGCGTCGTGCTTACAGCAGGAAAGAAGATAGCGGCAAAGTTACCAACATTCATTTGATGAGATTTATGGATTCTATGCAGAGGGAAGTGGAGCATTCAAGAAGTATCTCAGTTAATACTCAGAACAATGGCTTAGATATGGGGAAAAGCTTCACAGCTATTGGATGAGGAATACGATGTATCTCAGAATGCATTCTCTGTAAATGCAGAACGATTCCTCTGGCCTCAGATTCAGAAGTATTTCTAGTTCCAGAGACAGATGCTATTGAAGCGTTAGTTTAGTGGAAATAATACTGAATCCCCCTGTAGCCCAATTGGCAGAGGCACTCAGCTTAAGAGCGAATAAGTGTGTAGGTCTGAATCCTCAAGGGGGACACATCCTATGTACTGTCCACCAGGTATGAAAGTATATGGTCCATACAAAAGTAACAGATGGTAGAAAACACGTAATAGGTTATGATGGCAAGTAGAAGATTAACCATATCATATCACAAGATTCATAGTAGAATGTTTACTTGACAAGAGAATTGATGTAACATGAGGAAGTCCATCACAAAAATAATAATAAGCGTAGATGAATAGAATTGAAAATTCAGAAATAAAGAATAGCACACTACATAGGCAGGGCGCAATAGGGCTATTCCGGAGATCATTTGAATGTCATGTGGCACTCACTTTACTCGTGATGGCATTGAGTCCTATCACGTGATGAAATCAGAAAGGAGTAGACACCCAAATATAAAGGGACCATACCGTAGTCAGAGAATGTGCTGGAAGTAATACGCATAACGGCCCAGTCAATAGGAGAATCGAAAATGAAATTAGCCCGAGTAGTTCCCCTGCTCCTCAGCGTTCTGCTCATTGGTTCTGTAGCGAATGCGAGCACGATTGTCACGTTCGGGAATGTCACCCGAATCAGTTCTTTGCAACTGATAACGGAGACGGAACGACGACTCTATCAACCACATCGAATGTCAACATCACGCAGATTTTTGCGGGTGCGCTGGACCCGAATGCGCTGATGACATTCTCGGCAACTTCAACTGAGGATGCTCAGATACTTCTCGGTGGGACAGTAATCTCACAGAGATTCGCTGGAACATTCTCAATCACTGACCAAGCCAATACCATTAACTATCTCTCCGGAACATTCGAGCGGCATTGGAATTTGGTGGAGCAGGTGCTGACTGGTGCGGTATTGACTGCGAATAGTTTTCCGCAGTCTCCTCCGCTGATTCTATCCAGTGACTTGTTCGATTTAATTAATCCCGAGAGTTTCGCTCTGGCGTTTAGCAATATTACGCCACCGCTTGGGGTTAATACGTATCTTGTTGGTGGAGTTTCGCATACTACGATTGCGAATTTCGCTGCATCATACGCTGGTAGTGCCGATGCCAATATCAATGCAGTTCCGGAACCAACTACATTAACTCTGTTGGGATTGGGATTGTTTGGAATGGCTGGTAAGCTACGGTCGAAGTTCCGTAAGTAGAACAATGAAACAGACCAACCCCGACGTGGATTCAAAAGGTCCGGATTCACGTCGGGAGTTTGTCGAAACGGTCTGCTTTGATTGGAATACCAATAGTCTTAGCAACCATTCAAAGCAGAACTGTATGGGCCAAAACTATTCAAACAACTGGGAGTGCATGTGGCTCGGCCTGCCCATCGTCCCAAACACAGACTACCATCTATTAAATGGATACCGGGGAATATTGTAGCCCCAATGGTAGACAATGAAACATGGGCCGAATGTGAAAGATGCCACAGAACTTACAAGATTTGAAGCAGTTCCGGGTTTGCTTCATTTGTATGTAGAGAGATGCCCAGAGTGTATTAAGAAAAAGATATACAAAGGAGAAAATATAATGCCTGCACTGAGAAAGTTTCACATAGTTCTGGAATCAGGTGAAGAGAGAGATGTCACTGGAAAAGAGGCCAGAGTTAGGGATGGGGCTTTTAATCATTGAGGGTGGAGATTCACAAGAATCTGTAAACTCACGCCGCGGGCAAATGGGTAATGTGTGAACTCGAACGTAAAGATGACAGAAGTTAAACTAACACCTGATGAACTTTGGAATGCATTAGAGGAATCAGTTAAACTCCAATCACATTATGCATGGCTTCTCAATATGCATGACGGTGGTCAGAGAAAACAATTTGCTAATGCTAAAGAGTGGCTCCAAAGATTACAGATACTCAATGGCTCTATATTGAAAGGAAAAAAATGCCAATAGACAAAACCATACGCCTATCACAAACCTAGTGATAAAGGATTTGCTAGGATTAATAGACTGAGAGAAGCATTCTCAGATATGCAGAAGTTGATTGACGAGGTTTGTCCAGACTCAAGACACAAATCCGTAGCTATCACTAACTTGGAAACTACAGCTATGTGGGCAATTGAGGCTGTAGTATTCAATGACAAAGATTCGGTGGTAGAAGGATTGAAATAATGCCAATAATAACGATTACAGTAATGATTCTGATTAATCTGCTCGTTGATATCTTTGGTGGCTCATATCCTCAAAGGTATTCCGCTGTGGATTGCAGTGTTGTTTGTAATCATCACTCAAATGATAGGAGTGATTCCGGTCCAAATGAGATACCATTGTCCAATACTGTAGCAAATCAGTCACCTCAGAATTACCAAACGATGCGGTAATTAGAGCCACACTTATTTGCCCTGAGTGTCTTGGAATAGCTGACCAAAAGAAACTCAATGAGGTATTGGAAGGTATCATAGAAAGGAGAGGGCAAAAATAAACTCAGACCATCAGACTAAACAGTCAGACTCAGCGAGTCAGAAAAGCAGACTCAACAGACAAATTCAGTCCTGTGAGTCTAATGTAATTCAACGTGGAGATACGACAGTGCCAATGAAAATGAGAGATTACCCGAGAGGATTCCTCAAGGGAAAGCTGCTCACCCTCGGATGGTATAACGTATTGGTTGCGGAGATTGAAGCTGGTCTCTCGAAGAAGGGGGACTCAACCAACTACACTATCCCAGTTTAAGATTCTGGATGATGGCCCATTCAAGGATTGCATCGTTACGAAAACCTTCAATGAGAAGGCTCCGGGCGTTGCGTATTCCATTCTTCTCTGCGGGTGGCTGGTAGGAAATCGAACCCGATAAGGATTGCGATTTCGAGGCAGACGAAGAACCGAAGATTGCCCTGCTTGTAGGTAACGATACTTACAACAACAGGATGGTAAATGCCGCGATGGATTTCCGCCCGGCTGGCAATTAACTCCAGGAATCTAGAGGAATAAAATCCAATGGACCCACTCCTGAGATGGCTTGATGGATTCTTCTACTGGTGAATCAATCCTGATTCTCCTGAAGGAGATAAGGGAAAGAAGGAAGAAGAATTGGACGAAGAGAACTACGATGAGGAATCGGATAAAGAGGATGACGATACATCTTCTGAATCTGATGACGAGGAAGATGAAGATGATTCCTCTTTGATGAAGATGAAGATGAAGAGGATGAAACCGACTTCAGTGGAAGATGCTGAAGATGTAAAACCAACTGACGAAGAGACAATTATCTAGTCAGTAAACTCTGTCGGAAATCGAAGGGAAAGCCAACCCCCTAGATTCCGGCGTCAACCGTGTGGTCCCGAGCGGTAGAGAAATCGGGGCAATCTTTATTTCTATTTTTAAGTTTACTGTAATAGAGGTAACGATGCCTAGACTACCAGTGTTCATCGAAACGCTAGGACAAACTTAGAATTCTACATGAGGCAAAGAATGCAGACTATGCTAGTGATTCTAATCCCCTTTCTAATTTTGAATTTACCGCTTATATACTTTCACAAGCAATCAAGCATGGAGTCACACCCAGATATCTGCCTTACATCAGTCATATTGCAACTAAATTGGCTCGGACTATTAATCTGTTGGGCAATGAGCGGAAACCAAATAATGAATCCATTCTAGATACCTTTAATGATATGGCTTGCTACTCTATTTTAATGAAATGTGAATATCTCAAGGATAGAGACAATGCCAATCAAACTTGAATATCCCTATGATAGTTATGATGCAGGTTATATCTGTGATAGTAGCAATGGTAGAAAAAGAATAGTATTTGTAGCAATCAAAAAATGTAGCTTCAACTGCCTATGCTAGATATCTAATGTCTGTGCATCTCAAAAGATTACTTAAAGATGATGAAGCAGACCATATTAATGGTGACAGGACAGATGATAGATTAGAAATCTACAGATACTAGATAAGGATACCCATAGAAATGAAGATAGAACTTTAGTTATGAAGGAACTTAAATGTGAAGGGTGTGATGTAATATTTTTAAGACCTAAGTATGATAGTAATCCAAATAGATTTTGCTCAAGAAAATGTTATCATGAGTCCATGAAGTATAACGGTGGATGATGTCTAATTACGTAGGTGGAATAGGGCCAGTCCAATTCAGGAGTCATGGAGACTAGCAATAGTTGGTGAGGCACCCGGCTTTTATGAGGACCAGAATGGAGAGCCGTTCGTTGGTCCTTCGCGGGTCTAGTCCTCAATCATTTTCTACGTGAAGCGGGGATGGACCGCAGTGAATGCTACATCACTAACGTCCACAAGTATCAGCCCTGACCGGAATAACCTCAAGACTGTGCCTCAAGAGGCCATCAATCTCTCCATCGAATCATCTGGTTAGAAGAGTTGACAAGGCGTCAGGCCCAACTGCATATTGGCATTAGGTAATCTGTCAGCCGGAGCGGTGCACGGGCAAGATCTCTACCAATGTTAAAGCATTGAAAGGTATTACTCAGATTCGTGGCTAGTATTCTATTCAGTTCTACCATTGGATGTAAGGTAGTTCCAGCACTGCATCCAGCTTCGTTCATTCATGATAAAGATACTGAGTGGGGAGAGACAGCCAAGTCTCATTACTCCTCTCGCTATTATACACAATCTTGATTTTAACCGTGCGGTAGAAGAATCTCTATCACCACGACTATACACAGCAGAAGCGTAACATTACAATCGTCAGAGGTTATGTCCAACTCTATATCCAATTACTCCAGACAATTCAGGGGCAGTGAGTATGTCTCGATTGATATTGAATTGTTTGGTGGAGTGCCATGTTCGATGGCATTATCGTTTGATGGCTATAATGCAATAGTTATTCCTCTGAGGAATGTCCCTGCTGTAGATTGGATTCCTATTAGAGATATTGAATTAGTTACGATGTGGAGATGCGTAGACCAATTCTTTAAAGAGGAAAAACAACTAAAGACAATAGGACAAAACTTCAAGTTTGACGAACATAAACTTAAGACATGCATGGGGATTTATCCTCCACCTCTTAAGTATGATTTGACATTCCTCAGCTCATAATCTCCACGCTGAATTCCCCAAAGTCTCTGGCATTCCTCACTTCTATCTATAGTAGAATCCCATACTACAAAGATGAGGGTAAAGCAATTCAATACTAAGAAGGACAGGTTCGAGCGGTTCCTTAACTACAATGGAATGGATGCCTGTGTAACTTATGAGATTTGTTTTGAATTGCTATCATGCATTAGCAGAATTAGAGAAGGAGTTTGGTGGTCGGCCACTCTATTATGTTAATGAGTATTACCCTAAGCTCCATAGATTCTATTATGAGATGGAGAATGAGGGGATTCAAGAGGATAAAGCAATCCACATATCAGTCTCAAGTTAATGTTCAAAGACAAGATTAGGTTTAGAACAGGAGAAGCTGAGACGAAATATGTAGGCCATCCAGTCAATGCTAATTCTCCTAAGCAAAGTAGCTGAATTACTCTACGATGAATTACGTATACCACTTCAGAGCCGGAACTGGTGAAGATGTATTAGTAGGTCTATTAGCAAATGTGGTGAAAGATGAGCATCGTCGTAAGGTCATTAACCTCATATTGGAAGTTCGTAGAATCCGCAAAATTATATCCAGTTATGTTGAAGCTCAGCCAGATTATGATGGTAGACTCAGAACTGCTTATAATATTTGTGGCGCGGAGACCGGACGGAGCAGTGCATCAATTCTGGAACCTGCCCTCAAGACCAGATACTGTTGGATTAGGATTCCAAGTATTGATTAAGTATGGTGAAGGTTCTTGCAATCAGGGAGAGATTCATACCAGACCCCGGCTATGTATTCATGAATTGGGATTTGGAACAGGCTGAGGCTAGACTAGTAGCATTACTATCAGACGATGATGAAACTCTAAAGATGTTCGACACCGTAGATATCCATGCTATGACAGCGTGGTGGATATTTGGTGGAGTTAACTATCAACTCTATTGTAAAGATAAAGACGGCCATGAGCCGCCAGAGAGGTTCATTGGAAAAACTTCTAGACATGCTGGTAACTATGACATGCAGAAGAATACTCTAATGAATACGGTGAACACTAATGCTAGAAGATTTGGAATACCGATTCAAATTTCGGAATGGCGCGCGAACGAAATCATTAAGGCTTTCCATAAGAATACGCCGAAGATTAGGGAAGTTTATCACAGTGAAGTTCGGAATTACCTCGACTCCCAATCAACCCTTGTTAATCCTTATGGACGGGTTAGACAATTTTTCGGAGAACCCGGAACTCCAGAAACATATCGAGAGGGATTGCGCATATTCCTCAATCAACCGTTATTGACCATGTTCGACATGCAGCCTTACGAGTCAAGGATAGGATACCAGATTTACGATTTGTCATTCGAAACTCACGACGCTCTTACTGCATTGGTTAGAGGAACTGAGGTCGATGCAGTCAATAGAATTGTCAAGGAAGAAATGACACAGCCAATAGACTTCTCAAACTGCACACTTAAACGAGGACCAATTATAATTCCATGTGGGAGCAGAAATAGCTGAAGTAAATCTAAAGCAATTCAAAAAGTATCGTGATTCAAGGTGGCGGCATGAATGAAAACTATAACCTTGAGAAATTAAAGGAATCTATTAAAAGGATATACTAAGGTAGATGGAGAGCATATGGTTTGTATAAATACATCTAAAGAAAATTATGGGAGAATAAATGTTTTTCACAAAATAGAAAGGGAGTGGAGAAGCATAACTGCTCAAAGAGCTATGCTTGCAGTATTAGGAAAGATAGATATAGATGACCTTAGCATGGATGCTTGTCACTCATGTGATAGAAAAAATTGTATTAATCCAGACCATCTTTATGCTGGAACTAGAAAGATAACGTAGAAGATATTGGTTGGGCTAAGAGGATACAGTAAATTGCAAGTAGGTGGATTCTGTTGCAATGGTCATGGAGTTCAAAACAATGGACGATATTTATATAAACAAGAAAAATTTACAAAGGAATTGTAATATTTGCAGAAGGGAAAGAGCGAGAAAACAGGATAAAACAAAGTTAGGATAGGTGTAATGAACTGGATAGATATGGTAATGGCTCAGACGGAATACGCAAAAAACTCCCGCGTAGCTTTATCAGGTGGGCGGCATTGGCATCCATATCAGCAGTAGCGGCTCCAAATGTTTTCCTTGATAAAGTTTATTACAGATTGGTCGCCTAACATCTACGTAACTACTATTAGCCAAGTCAGGATTAGGTAAAGGATTCCCTGTCGCATTGGCTAAGATTCTAGATGAGGAAAGCTAATTGCACTAGGGTCATAGAGGGGCGTAATAGTATATTCAAGCTATGGATCAAAGAGCTTTGGAACTATACGGACTCAAGAAAAGTGAATGGAACTCCGGCGCTTAAAGATTCTAGAGGATTCCTAGTCTCATGGTGAATTTGCAGACTTCGTAACGTATGACCCTCAAGCATTTATCATTCTCACGGACTTATACGATACTCATTACAATGAAGAGTGGAAGAACTCATTCAAGAATACAGGCATAGATGTATTAAAGAATCCCAACTTAACTATGCTAGGGGCATCATCTCCAATTCACTTTAAGGAATGCCTACCAGCCGCTTCGATTACAGGGGATTCATCGGAAGGACTATTGATAGTCTATGAGGATAAACGAAGTCGTATCAATCCATTGGTAGAATAAACCAGAGATTGCATTTGAACCTGAGGAATTAGTTCAATATCTCAGAGAACTTAAGAATATCAAAGGTGAATTCTCATTGGACTGATTCAGGTAAGCGAGAGTATTCGAGGAGTGGTATCAGGAATTGAGGAGAATGAGGATAAGCACAAAGAGGATGATACTGGAACTGAGCAGAGACTTAATGACCATGTATTGAAAGTGGCAATGCTCCTTCAATTAGCAGAGGATAAAGACAACCTAATAATCAGCAGCAGAATGTCAAGAAAGCTGTGGAATTACTACTGGATATTGCTCGTAATAGCAAGCGTAATCTGATAGTCGATGGTAAATCTGCATCGAAAGACCACGCTAACGGCAGTGCTCAGAACATTAATGACTAGGCCGGGAGAACCTTATACTAGAGAGGCTATACTATCACAGAATTGGGGACATATAAACATAATGGAATTTGATGTGGCAGTAGAGTCATTAAAGCAAGATGGCCTTTGTAGAAGAATATAGTCAGCGGTGGTAGTCAATTTTACAGACTGACTAAAAAAGGCGTTAACATATTCTTCTCTCAGGCTAAAGGCAGAGTTCAGTAGGTCCAATCTCTGTTGGCTACATTCTGTTGCTTCATCCAATGAGACATATACTGACCACCAAATGGAATTCTCTTTACTCCAGCTTCAGCGAATGGTTCAAGAGTTCTGATACTCAGTGGCTGTTTGCTATCTTTAACTCTCTTAACTACATCTGCTGCTTCAGCTAAATCTCCAACTGAAGGACCACCAATGAATGTAGCTAACCGTTCACCACCACTCAGAGATGCATCCAATAAATCACTAGCCATACCAAATCCAAAGGCATAGGATGCATTCTCTACCATTCCAGCCAGTCCCTCTTTTCTCTCCCTACCAGTAATAGTTGCACTGAGTCTATTAGCTAACCCACCTAGTAATTGCTGAATAACCAACACTCTGGGGATAATCATTGGATTCTGTTTCATGGCATTCTTCATGTTACGTGCCTGAATGAATCCAAATTTCTTGAACTGAGTGACAATATTAGCCGCTGGATTATTGGTCCATTTCTGAGGCAAAGCCAAAGAATCAGCACGGCCTTGCGTTAAATCGGTCATGCGGTTAGCAGCCCTAGCTAATTGGTCAGGAGTTAGTTTATCCTGTCGTAATACATCACCAAGATTATCTTCGATTAGCAGGTCATCTAATTGTCCAAGCTCTCTAGCACTAGGTTGTCTACCAGCTTTGATATTTCCTTTGAGCTCTCTCGAATAATACATTAGCTTCATACTTACCTAAGTTGGCAGAGAATCTTCTGAGATAAGTCTCAGCCATATTCACGCCGAATACCTTAGAACCATATGAGCCATAGCCAACATCTTTTGCAGAGTCTCTCCAGAGTGAAGCTAATGCCCCAGATTCTTGAGCAAAATTCCTACCACTTTCAGTGAATGGAGAGACAATAGATTTAGCCCAAGGAATCAATTCTCCTCTAGTAGCACCAGCCACTAAACCACCTGGGATATTCTTGATAACACTCCGACTCAGTTTAGTAAATGCCTGAACGCTGGTAATTGCATTAGCTGCTGTAGTTTGCCAGCCTTCAGCTTTAGTAGGAGTTTTCTCAAGGAATTGACTTAACGATTCCCTCTGCTCTTTGTCTAGCTTCTGGCCCTAATTCTGCACCAATTCTATTTAACTGTTGATTGACGTAGTTATCTTGCTTACCTGTCTTTTCATTTGCTTTACCCTGTAACGTAATCCTCTCCCATATGAATCTCTTCATACGACCGCTTTGCCATATCAATGAAATGGCCTATTGCCACATCATATTCCTTGCGGTATCCGGGGAGGTCACGTAATCTAGATTTCATTGCATCTAGAGTTCTGTAATTCTCCTGCTTTTGCCTCATCTAGAATAGCTCTAGCTCTCTCAGCAGTGACACCATATTTCTTTTTGTATAGCATCCACTAAATGAGGAATAGATTTCTCACTGACAGAGAATCCTCTCTTCATACTGATGCGGAAAATAACCCTCACGCGGCTGGAATGGCTCTAATCTATCAGTTACAGGATTCTTAACCTTTAGATTCTTGTAGATAGTTGGCCCAACTTCCTGAAATTGCCTTCTTAATTCAGCAGCTATGGCATTTACCTTAGCATTATTAGTTTGAGCTTTACCTTCAACCACATCTACAGCTTGTGCGAATTCTTCTTTACTTGCACCCTTCATAACTTGGTCTAAAGCCAATGATTGTTTACCAGCAAAGTTATGAGCATCACTGATAATACGCTGCATTGTCCTGACTAAGTTATTTCCGCCTTCACCCATAATCTTTCAGAGTCTGTTCCTCTGATTTACCTACATATCTATTCCATGCCTCTTTCAAAGAAGTCTCTTTCAGACCACCTGCCAATGACAGTAGCTTTCTTCTGCTTTATTTCATTGACTCTAGCCTGAGCTTCTTCTATAGCTTTATTAAATGCCTCATCAGCATTTCCACCTTTAGCAGCACTAACTTTAACTTCTCATCTAATACCTTCTGTCCATCCTCTGCTACCTTCTCAGGTTTGGATAAATCTTCAAAGGTTTTATTCGGGTCAAATGGCTGTGACTTCTTCTACATAGTCTGGGCCTTTACCAAATGGCTGAATTGGCTCAGGTCCAGCAGATGATTCTGTTTGTCCACCAGTCTGTTGCATTTCTGGTAATGCTGATTCCGATACTGGAGTTTCAGTCTGTGGTAAAGTAGGTTCTAAATTACCATATCTTGAAGCAATCCAGATGCTCTACCACCAAATCTTGACTCTCCCGACGAATGGAGATATATCACCCAAAGTATCAGCATTAAATGGGTCAGAATACAGTTCCAGTATGTGGTGCTTCTGGAGTCTGTTCAGTAAATGTTGGGTCTACCATTGGAGCATCCCGAACTCCAGCTTTGAATGGAGTTCAGTTAATCCAAACTGTAGACTTACCTTTGAATTGGTCTAGGTGATGGTGCATCAAAGACTGTTCTATTAGTAGATGGTAGACTTGGCCTCTGAGACTGTCAGGAGTCAATGCATCGAATACAGTCCTGTTGATCATTAAATCCTTCAGTGGATTCTGGGAGCGGCTCCGGTCTCTGAATTGATGTGCTGCTCCTACGTTGATATTCTAAGAAGCTACCACCTCTATATGGAATTCCAGCCTTGGGATATTTAGCAGCTTCTCGCGGCAATTTCAGCCAATCCACTGAAGGATTTAATGTCAACAGGACTGTATTCGATACTGACTCCTACAAAGGGGCCAAGTCTGCATCTACCTAATAGAACGGTCTTTGTGCATATTACTGACCAATTCAAGGTAAGTCTAATTTTGGATTAACTGAACCTCCATTCAAGCTGGAGTTCGGGATGTAATGGTAGACCCGACGTTTAGAACGAGGCTCAGGCGCTCACTTGGAACTGCTGTTGACCCGTTATGCGTGCCTTTGGTCATCCATTCCTGGGAGACCGGCTCTGGAGTGGAAACCTGCTCTACGGTGCTGAGCCATTGCCGAGAAATACAGCGAACTGGTGGTCACAGGCTAAATCATGAGGAGCCCAATTCAGCTGCATTTGTAGAGGCCCCGGTTGTAGAGCAGTGTGACCGAATGCGCAGCACTGTGGTAAAGGCCTGGAGAACTGGCAGAGGATGGCAGAGGTAGATGAGTTAAGTTAGTAACATAAAAGGTGGAAATGCTGATGAAACTGTAGAAAGTGTGGAAAAATGAGTCAATGAAATAGAAAGCAGGAAAACTACTGGCAGGTGTCAGAGGACGAGAGGGCATGGAATAAATGTGTAGGTAAATCGAGGAACAGGCTCTGAAAGATATGGGTGAGGTGAATGGCAGTCAGGTTAGCAATGCAGCGTAATCCCATCAGTGATGCTCACTGGCACTTTAACTGTGCGTCGTGGCTTTAGACCAGGCCATGAGGGTGCAGTAGAAAATTCGCACAGAAGCTGTTCGAGATGGTTGAAGGTAAGCTCAGGCTAATGTGCAGATTGGCCTGCCACAACTACTGAATTAGAGGCCCGGGCAGGAAGTGAGCCATCTACAGGTTAAGAATCCTGTCATGACAGACAGGCCATTCAACACGTGGCTCACATCTGAGGACACTTTCTATCATTAATTCCTCATTTAGCCTTTGCTACAAAGAAATATGAATATACTGAGAAACTAGAAACTGTTCATTTCCCAGGCTCAGATGCAATGAATCTAGACCACGGGCCTCCCCGGACTACCACTAAAAGTCGATGTGACATAGACCATTTCTTGATATGTAAGCACGTCTCTGAAGAAGATTCCATATGGAAGGATGTCCAGGGTGAAACAGAAAGACAGCTAAGATAACTGTCAATCAACAGTTAAGTAGAACAGTGCCTAGGGCCAGAAGCAGTCATTCATGAGAGAAGAGCCACTGCGAGGCTGGCAGCTAAGCCTCTGTACTAGCACGTTCAGGCATTTAGAAACTGAGTCGAGATGTTATCAGTATCCCCGGTGGCTGGTGCTACTAGAGGAAGTGCTGGAGGCTAAATCTATGTCTCCATTCACTGAGAGGCGGTAAATTTTATAAAAAATCTGGGGCATTAGCGCTCTGGAGAAGATCTGTGTTAATATGGCTAAGGTATTCGTGGTGCTCTTAAATTCTCTGCCAACAGGCAAGTATGGCTAATAATGGTGTGGCAAAGAAACAATGAAGGCTGGTAATTGAGGCACGGACAGTGGCAGATGTCTTGGTGATATACGACAGGACAAACTAACTCCTGACCAATAGGGCTGCTGGCCATGATGACACTGGGTGGCTGCCTCAGAAATGGGCAACGCTCAGTTCTTCAGGCATGGCTAGAGAATGCCATGAAAGTCAATGTCCCAGAGTGTTGGTGTGTCGGCAATTGCAGGTGGGTCGCTAATGACTCCACGTAGCTAATACTGGTAGGGAGAGAAAGGCTGGGAATGTGAAAGTATGCCTTGTGTAATGTGTGTGGATAAATCGGGCAGTTTCGTGTGGTCGAGTTGGAAGATCTTGGCAGATGTAGTTAAGAGAGTTAAATAAATGGCCAACCGCAGTATCCGGGATAGCGAACCATTCGCTGAGCTGGGTGTGCAATGTGCTCATTGGATGTGTGAACTGGCACAGCCTGGAAGTATGTTGGCACTAATCGGGACTGCTGCACCGCTGACATATTCTTCTGCAAATGACTCTGCAATCAAAACATTCCGTGCTTCTCATATCGTCACAGTGTGATTAATCTCTAGTATAAGTTTCTCCCGGCCTAGTGTATTCACTCTGCGTCATTTAGTTGACTAATCAGATTACGTTTAGCTGTTACGAGCAATGTCAATTCCGCAGCTTCAAATCTCAGTTCTGATATCTGATGCCGCTCCTTAAATACTCGGCACTGAATCAGTCCGTAATTCTGCTGATATTCTTAAGGATTCTCTGAGATATTGAACTAATCCTCGATTCAAAATAAATCTTGGTTTACCAGTGGTTAGCGACAGGATTTATCTCATGAACAGAGTCCTTCCCTCGGCTTGGCTGTGGTAGCAAAGTGGTGATTGCTAACGCGGTGAGTTAATCATCTAGCCTGTAATTCTTGAATGTCCACTCTTCGATGAAATGAGTATCGTAAGTCGTGAGGAATGATAAATGCTTGAGGGAGTCATACGTTACGAGTGACTAGGAATCTCTAGAATCTTCAATATATTCCAAGCTCTTGTTTCTTAACTTGAGCACTATTACGCCCTCTATGACTGGGTGATACCAAACTCACTAGATAACAGCCCGAGTAAGACATCTGACGGCTAATGTATTGCATGGGTGTTAGGCGACAATCTATCTGTCAAGCTAGACATGAATAGCAATGCCGCCTGATAAACTACGCGGAGGGCCTCTGCGTCTGAGCATATATCTATCAGTTCGATACCCTATCTATTTGTTTTTATCCTGTTTCATAAACAACCGTTCTGCCAAATATTTTGTTCCTTTGTGAAATTTTTCTTGTTTATAGTATCGTCCGTATTTTGAATAGTGACCGTGCAGCAGAATCCCCGTTATCTTGGCGTGATAACGGATTTTTCTATGCATGATGCAGGCATCCGTAGCTAATCCTTTCCTAATACTGCAAGCATAGCTCTTTGAGCAGTTATCTCTCTGCCTTTTTGTGAAAGGCATTTATTCTCCCATATTTTCTTTAGATATATTTATACAAACCTGTACATCTGCTATTATTGCTCAGGTGCTAAATGCTATCACCTGATGCCAGATTTACTTCGGCCACAAACCATAGTATGTGCAGTTTGAAAGTCTATTGGCTTTGTTTATTCTATTGACTTATATAACCAATAACGTCTATCCTTGACTCGTAATTCACATCGTGGCATGATCGTAACGGTTGATTGTATGCTCCATCTTCGTGTCTTTCTCCCCGAAAATTATCTAACTTTATAGGGCCAACAGGCGGTCGAAGACAATTCCGAACTTCATAATGTTCCACAATCTTCGGCGTATCGATGCCCATGGAAGCATAATGATATCGCGCCATTCCAGGAATTTATCATTCCCAAATCTTCTCTTAACGATGGCATGCCACAGTTTCCGCCAGAATATCCCGCCGCGCTGTCGCCATGGATTTGATTCATCGTCAAATCTGCTGAATTTAACTTTCAGTTCCCAATCTGATTCATGAATGCATAGCCGGGGGTCTGGCTCACGACAGAACCTTCTATTTAATCAATACTTGGAGATCTAATCAACAGTCTTCAGGCCGGTTCCAGAATTGATGCGCTACTCGTCTGTCACGCCTGAAATATTGACAGTCTGCCGTATGTGACTTCAGCATGGCTGAATATGGCTAGTTCAGACTTCCAGATAATCATCTTTCACCGCATTTAACAATGAGACCTACTAATCATCTTCTGCCAGTTCCGAAACTCCTGTGACATAAAATATTCGTGTAGGTAATTCGGCTAGCTGGGAGGATTTGAATCGTCTGGCTTCTCATTCCTGCTTTGGTGACCAACAGACTGAGATGTGGTGTCATAATGCTCATTGGCATAATGGGGTGTTTTCCATAGGCTCCTTCTCTAATTCTGCTAGCGATGGCAATTCAGGCTTAGATCCATTCCGTGTAGTTGAATAAATGAACCTGTCTTGTGTTGGTGTTTGCCTTCTTGAGTAATGAGATTCTGCCCTATGGGGAAGTGAGATGTCGATAGAATCTCCCCGTGCCTTCTCTTCAAGTGTCGTCAAACTTGGTTTGTCTATTGTGCTTTTAGTTGTTTTCCTCTTTAAGAGGTATTGGTGCTGCACATCTCACGTATCTCCCAATAGAAATCCAATCTACAGCAGGGTTTACTCGGAGGGATAACTGTGCATTATAACCAGTGTTTTCAAACATCAGAAATCGAGTTTACTGTTGGAGTATTGACAGAGTTGGACATACGACGACAATATTTTTGCTTCTGTAAGACTAACTGATTAAAGTTGACTTTTGAATGTGAACTTGGCTGTCTCTACTGTATGAACGAGAGCTGTCCACATCCAATGAGCAGAACGAATAAAATACCTGCGAATCTAGTAATACCTTTTCCAGTAGGCAATAAATA
>ERZ1370068.3289-contig-2403_pt1 | contig 24807 bp, 28 predicted proteins | sample MGYA00561227_ERZ1370068 | MGnify/ENA primary metagenome ERZ1370068 (study PRJEB38410, sample SAMEA6850437) | metagenome | study: Metagenomic assessment of the ecological functions of the soil: analysis of the soil microbiota associated with the...
CGTGCCGGCGCAGCAGGTGGAAGTAGTTCGCCGGGGTCGACGGCACCGCGATCGTCATCGAGCCCTCGGCCCACAGCAGCAGGAACCGCTCGATGCGGCCCGAGGTGTGGTCCGGACCCTGGCCCTCATGGCCGTGCGGCAGCAGCAGCACGACGTCGGACAGCTGGCCCCACTTGGCCTCGCCCGACGCTAATGAACTCGTCGATGATCGACTGCGCGCCGTTGACGAAGTCGCCGAACTGGGCCTCCCACAACACAAGTGCGTCGGGGTTGCCGACCGAGTAGCCGTACTCGAAGCCCACCGCGGCGTACTCCGACAGCGCGGAGTCGTACACCATGAACTTGCCGCCGGTCGGCGTGCCGTCGCTGTTGGTGGTGAGCAGCTGCAGCGGCGTGAACTCCTGACCCGGTCTTGCGGTCGATGATCACCGAATGCCGCTGGGTGAACGTGCCGCGCCGGGTGTCCTGACCGGACAGCCGGATCAGTCTTGCCTTCGGCGACAGAGCGATCCGAGCGCCAGCAACTCGGCGAACGCCCAGTCGACCTTGCCTTCGTAGGCCATCTCACGGCGCTTCTCCAGCACCGGTTTGACGCGCGGGTGCACGTTGAAGCCATCGGGAAACGCCAAGTGCGCGTCGCCGATGCGGGCCAGCAGCGACTTGTCCACCGCTGGTGGTCATCCCGGCGGGGAGCATCTGGTCGGACTCCACCGACTCGCTCGGCTCGATCGCGTGCTTCTCGAGCTCGCGAACCTCGTTGAACACCCGCTCCAGCTGGCCCTGGTAGTCGCGCAGGGCGTCCTCGGCCTCTTTCATCGAGATGTCACCGCGGCCGATCAACGCTTCGGTGTAGGTCTTGCGAGATCCGCGCTTGGTGTCGATGACGTCGTACATGTACGGCTGCGTCATCGACGGGTCGTCGCCCTCGTTGTGCCCGCGCCTGCGGTAGCACAGCATGTCGATGACGACGTCCTTCTTGAACTTGCTGCCGGAAGTCCACGGCCAGCCGCGCCACCCAGACACACGCCTCGGGTCGTCGCCGTTGACGTGGAAGATCGGCGCGCCAATCATTTTCGCCACGTCGGTGCAGTACTCCGACGACCGGGAGTCGCCAGGCGATGTGGTGAACCCGATCTGGTTGTTGACGATGATGTGGATCGTGCCGCCGGTGCGGTACCCGCGCAGCAGCGCCAGGTTCAGCGTTTCGGCCACCACGCCCTGGCCGGCGAACGCGGCGTCGCCGTGCAGCATCATCGGCACCACGGAGAAGCCGTCCGGCCCGTCGCCCTTGTCGAGCAGGTCCTGCTTGGCGCGGACCAGCCCTCCAGCACCGGGTCGACGGCCTCCAGGTGCGACGGGTTGGCGACCAGCGACACCTGAATGTCGTTGTCGCCGAACATCTGGATGTAGTTACCGGTGGCGCCCAGGTGGTACTTGACGTCGCCGGAGCCGTGCGCCTGCGACGGGTTCAAGTTGCCCTCGAACTCACTGAAGATCTGTGAGTACGGCTTGCCGACGATGTTGGCCAGCACGTTGAGCCGTCCGCGGTGGGGCATGCCGATCACGACCTCGTCGAGCGCGTGCTCGGCGGCCTGGTCGATCGCCGCGTCCATCATCGGGATGACGGTCTCCGCGCCTTCGAGCGAGAATCGTTTCTGCCCAACGTATTTGGTCTGCAGGAACGTCTCGAACGCCTCGGCCGCATTCATCTTCGAAAGGATGTACTTCTGCTGTGCGACGGTCGGCTTGTCGTGCTTGACCTCGATCCGCTCCTGCAGCCACTTCTGCTGTTCGGGCTCGAGGATGTGCGTGTACTCCACGCCCACGTGGCGGCAGTACGCGTCGCGCAGCAGCCCGAGCACGTCGCGCAGCTTCTTGTGCTCGGCGCCGGCGAAGCCGTTGACCTTGAACTCGCGGTCCAGATCCCACAGCGTCAGGCCGTGCGTGTTCACATCGAGGTCGGGATGGCTGCGGAAGCGGGTCTGGTCCAGCCGCAGCGGGTCGATGTCGGCCATCAGGTGGCCGCGGTTGCGGTAGGCCGCGATCAGCTCGAGGACGCGGCCGTTCTTGTCCTCGATCGAGTCGGGGTTGTCGGTGCGCCACCGCACCGGCTCGTACGGGATGCCTGAGTTCGCGGAAGATCTCGTCGAAAAAGTCGTCGGACAGCAGCAGTTCGTGGATCGTGCGCAGGAAGTCGCCCGACTCCGCGCCCTGGATGATCCGGTGGTCGTAGGTGGAGGTGAACGTGACCAGCTTGCCGACGCCGAGCTCGGAGATGCGTTCCTCACTGGCGCCCTGGAACTCCGCGGGGTACTCCATCGCGCCGACGCCGATGATCGCGCCCTGACCGCGCATCAGCCGCGGCACCGAGTGCACGGTGCCGATCGTGCCCGGGTTGGTGAGCGAGATCGTCACGCCGGCAGAAGTCCTCGGCGGTCAGCTTGCCGTCGCGGGCGCGCCGCACGATGTCCTCGTAGCCGGCGATGAACTGGCCGAAGCGCATGGTCTCGCAACCCTTGATGGCCGCGACCACGAGCTGACGGTTGCCGTCCTTGCCCTGCAGGTCGATCGCGAGCCCGAGGTTGACGTGCGGTGGGGTGACCGCGTTCGGCTTGCCGTCCACCTCGGCGAAGTGGCGGTTCATGTTCGGGAACTTCTTGACCGCCTGCACCAACGCGTACCCGATCAGGTGCGTGAAGGAGATCTTGCCGCCGCGGGTGCGCTTGAGGTGGTTGTTGATGACGATCCGGTTGTCGATCATCAGCTTGGCCGGGATGGCCCGCACGCTGGTCGCGGTCGGCACCTCCAGCGACGAGGACATGTTCTTCACGACCGCCGCCGCGGCACCGCGCAGCACCTGCGTCTCGTCGCCTTCGGCGGGCGCCGGGAGCGGGGCCGCCGGCTTGGCGGCAGCCTTCTCCGGTTCCGGTGCCTTGGCGGGGGCGGCGACGCCGCTGCCCGCGTCGGCCTTCGGCGCAGGGGCGGGCGCCGGGTCCGGCGGCGCGGTGGGTGCCGGCGCCTGGGCCGGTTGCCCGTTGCCGGTGGTGGGCTGCGCTTCGGTGGTTGGCTCGGGGAGTAGTCGACTAAGAATTCATGCCAACTCGGGTCTACCGACGAGGGATCCTCGCGAAACTTGCGATACATCTCCTCGACCAACCACTCGTTCTGTCCGAATGGTGATGGTGAGCTCACGGCAGCTACTCGCCTCGATTCCTTCGCTTCAGGCAAGCGGTTTGGTAGACGCTCGCCACCCATATTCCCGCGGTCCACGGTTACCCGCGTTTCCGCCGCCTAAAGGCTAACGCTTCCGCCGTCAGCCAAACCACGCGAACGGCAGTTATCCTCATCGCCTCGCTTGGGGCGGGCAGCACGTGCAGCGACGACGGCCACCGCGGCGGCGGGTTGCCGAACGCCTTGCGCGCGTTGGCGATGATCTTCTTGCCCATCAGTCCGGTTTCCCAGCCCGCCGACGACCGCGCCAATGCCGACTGGCAGCAACTTGCCGAACGCGATCGCGCCACGCTGAGCGTGTAGCGCTTGACGAAGTAGCGCAGCAGCCGCGAATTCAGTTGGGACACCGCCGGCAGCGGCAACGTTGCCGCGCCGTCGGACAGCCAGGCGCCGCTGGTGCGGCCGGGCCCGAGCAAGTCGGCGACCGCATGCTTGCTCTCGTCGCCGACCAAGACCGCCAGCACCAGGGCGCGGCGCCGCTCGCGGTGATCGGCGGGAATGCCGTACACCTCCGCGAGCGCGAGCACGTAGACAGCCGTGGCCTCCAGGAAGACGACGCGTCTCGCCGGCGACCGCCGACAGCGCCACCAGCGTGCCGATCCCCGGGAACGCGGCGGCGGACCCGACGGCGGCGCCGCTGGCCATCACCGGCGGCCAGGTAGTGCTTCTCCAGCTTCTTGACGACGTCGGCGGGCGTCGCATCCGGATTGTGCTGACGCAGTCGGTCGACGTAGGCCTTGACCGCAGGGCCCTGCACTCGGGTGCCGCGTTCGAGGATCTGCGACAGCGCCTTGGCGGCGGCGCTGGGATTGTCGTCAGTCGTAGCCGGCAGCTGGCTCTTGGTGCTCGACCGAGCGCTCATGTACGGCTCCCCTTGTCGACCGGGTTCGACCTGTCCGAACCTTCAGGCTAACGCTTGTTGAACGAACGGAGGCGGCGCGCTGGTGCCCGATCGTGATCGCGGTCACTGTCTGTGAGGTAGGGAACAAACTATTGAGAAGCGGCGCTAACCACTTCCATGGCAACATCGACGGACGTGGACGTGACCAGCCGCGCCTTTCGCTCTTGCGCAAGCGGCTCATCGCCGAATCCTCGAGCCCGGAAGGGGAGTCGAAGCCGCCGAGCCGCGCCCGCATGATCGTGGTACTCGGCGCCTTGGTCGCGCTGGGCCCGCTCACCATCGATATGTATCTGCCGGCGCTGCCGAAGATCGCCGACGACCTGTCGGTGTCCTCGTCGGTCGCGCAACTCACGCTGACCGGCACGCTCGCCGGGTTGGCGCTCGGCCAGCTGATCGTCGGGCCGCTGTCGGATTCGCTGGGCCGCCGCAGGCCGCTGATGGCCGGCATCGTGCTGCACATGCTGGCGTCGCTGCTGTGCCTGTTCGCGCCGAACATCGCTGTGCTCGGCGTGGCGCGCGCGACTGCAGGGCATGGGCGCCGCCGCTGCGATGGTGGTGGCCATCGCCGTCGTCGGTGACCTGTTCGCCGAGTCCGCCGCGGCCACCGGTGCTGTCGCGGCTGATGCTGGTGCTGGGCGTGGCGCCGGTGGTCGCGCCGTCGCTGGGTGCCGCGGTGCTGTTGAAGGCCTCGTGGCACTGGGTGTTCGCCGCACTGGTCGTGTTGGCGGGCGGGCTGCTTCTCCTGGCGGCGCTGGCGCTGCCGGAAACCCTGCCCGCGTCGCATCGGCGGCCGCTGAAGGTGCGCAGCATCGCCGCCACCTACGTCGAGCTGCTGCGCGACGTGCGCTTCGTCATCCTGGTGCTGGTCGCCGCGCTCGCGCATGTCCGGCCTGTTCGCCTACATCGCGGGTGCGTCGTTCGTGCTGCAGGGCCACTACGGCCTGGACCAGCAGGCCTTCGCGCTGGTGTTCGGCGCGGGGGCGGTCGCGCTGATCGGTGCCACGCAGTTCAACGTGGTGCTGCTGCGGCGGTTCGCGCCGCAGACCATCGTGCTGTGGGCGTTGGTGGCGGCGCGCGCTGGCCGGGCGTGGTCTTCGTCGGCCTGTCCATACGACGCACATCGGCGGGCTGCCGGGCTTCGTGGTGCCGGTCTGGGCGATCCTGGCCAGCGATGGGCCTGGTCATTCCCAACGCCCCCGCGGTGGCGCTGTCCCGGCATCCCGACGCCGCGGGCACCGCGGCCGCGCTGCTCGGCGCGGCCCAGTTCGGCCTCGGCGCCGCGGTGGCGCCGCTGGTGGGCGTGCTCGGCAACAACGAGATCGCGTTAGCCTTGGTGATGACGGCCGGCATGGTGATCGCGCTGCTGTTGTCCCCGCTGCTGGACTCGGCGGTCGGCGTGCCGGCCACCGAAGCCAAGGACGACGTCACCGGCGACGCCGTCGCCGAACCAGCCTGACGTTCGTTACTGGTTGACCCCGACTTGTCGGGGCACAGCTGGGTCCGTACCGTCGGCTGAATCGTTGTCTATCTGGTCGACTCGAGATGTTCCAAACGCTGACTACCCGGCAAGATGGCCGCGCCTCGAGGGGTGCGGCGCAGTCGACCTTGGGAACAGTCCCCGCCCGCGTGGAAAACCCGTGGAACGCCTTGTGGGCGATGCTGGTCGGCTTCTTCATGATCCTGGTCGACGCGACCATCGTCGCGCCGTCGCCAACCCGTCGATCATGGACAAGCTGGGCGCCAGCTACGACTCCGTCATCTGGGTGACCAGCGCCTACCTGCTCGCGTACGCGGTGCCGCTGCTGGTGGCCGGCCGCCTCGGCGACCGGTTCGGGCCGAAGAACCTCTACCTGCTCGGGCCTGACGGTGTTCACCGCCGCGTCGCTGTGGTGCGGCCTGGCCGGCAGCATCGAGATGCTGATCGCCGCCCGCGTCGTGCAGGGCATCGGCGCTGCGCTGCTCACCCCGCAGACGCTGTCGACCATCACCCGGATCTTCCCGGCCGAGCGCCGCGGCGTGGCGATGAGCCTGTGGGGTGCCACCGCGGGAGTTGCGACGCTGGTCGGCCCGCTCGCAGGCGGTGTGCTGGTCGACCGGCTCGGCTGGCAGTGGATCTTCTTCGTCAACGTGCCGATCGGCGATCATCGGGCTGGCGCTGGCCGTCTGGCTGATCCCGGTGCTGCCTACGCAGAAGCACCGCTTCGACGTGCTCGGTGTGCTGCTGTCCGGGATCGGCATGTTCATGGTCGTGTTCGCGCTGCAGGAGGGCCAGTCGCACCACTGGGCGCCGTGGATCTGGGGCACCCTCGCCGGCGGCGTCGGGTTCATGGCCGCGTTCTCTAGTCTGGCAGTCGGTCAACCGCCAACGAGCCGCTGATCCCGTTGATCATCTTCCGCGACCGCGACTTCTCACTGTCCAACCTCGGCATCGCGACCATCGGCTTCGTCGCGACGGCGATGTTCTTGCCGTTGATGTTTTACGCGCAAGCGGTGTGCGGGCTGTCTCCGACTCGGTCGGCGCTGCTGACGGCGCCGATGGCGATCGCGACGGGCGTGCTGGCGCCGTTCGTCGGCAAGATCGTCGACCGGTCGCACCCACGGCCGGTGATCGGTTTCGGCTTCTCGGTGCTGGCGATCGCGACTGACGTGGCTGTCCATCGAGATGACGCCGACCACGCCGATCTGGCGTCTGGTGCTGCCGCTCACGGCGATGGGCATCGGCTCGGCGTTCATCTGGTCGCCGCTGGCTGCGACGGCCACCCGCAACCTGCCGCCGCAGCTGGCCGGCGCCGGCTCTGGGCGTCTACAACGCCACCCGGCAGGTGGGCTCGGTGCTGGGCAGCGCCGGCATGGCGGCGTTCATGACGTCGCGGATCAGCGCCGAGATGCCGCCGCTGCCGACGCGATGCGGCGCGTGGCGAGGCCTCGGTGACCCGGCTGCCCGACATTCCTGCACGAACCGTTCGCCGCGGCGATGTCGCAGTCGACTGCTGTTGCCGGCGTTCTTCGCGTTGTTCGGGGTGGTCGCCGCGATGTTCCTGCTTGGCTTCGGCGACTCCGAGCTGCTCGTCGAGGATGACGACTTGGACAGACGCGGACCGCAACGCCGGTTACGCGGTCGAATACGGCGGCGACGAGACGTTCGTCGACGACGACGAGTACCTCGAGTACACGGTGTCATGGGACGACGAGCCCGAACCGGTGACGCAGGCCGAGCCGGTCGTGCAGGCCCATCTCATCGTGCTAGGCCGACGACGACAGTGTCACCGAGCCGATGCGGTCGCGCGCCGACCACCTGCTGCACGCACCCTGCGGAAGCCTGGCATGCAGTGCGCCGGTCGAGTCGTGGCACTTCTGCTCGAGGACGAGCCGCAGTCGAGCCCGAGCCACCTGCGCGCCTGAGCCGCCGCGCGAACCGTGGCGCACGCATTCTCGACGAGCTGCTCAGCGACCTTCCGTCGCCAAGCCCGAAGGTCGAACCGATCGGCTTCGCGCACAACGGTTTCACGTCGACGAGGAACAACGGTTCCAGCCGCTGCCGCCGCCCGCCCCAGAACGACGGCGAGGCCGTCGCGCCGACGAACGCGCCGGCGCGCCACTCGATCCGCCCGAGGAACAACCCGAGAAGCGGTCGTTCTGGTTCGAGTCCAACGGCAGGCATTCCCGCGACGGACCCCGACGACGCGTCGAGCTACGGCAGGCACTCGATGCCGGGCCGCGACTAGCGGCGCGGAACTCAGCCGAACAGCACCGCGGGGTTGAGGTAGCCGGACGGGTCGAAGGCGGCCTTGACCGCGCGCATCGCCGCGATATCGGCCTCGGTGCGCGACATCGACACGTAGTCACGCTTGCGGGTGCCGACGCCGTGCTCGGAGCTGACGTTGCCGCCGCAGCGGGCGATCAACTCCATCATCGCCGAGTACAGCTCGCGCTCGCGGTCGCCGTCGAGCACACACCGCACCAGATTGAGGTGCAGGTTGCCCTCGCCGATGTGACCGAACAGCACGGGGATCGCGTCCGGGGCATGCTTGGCGACCAGCTCGGCCGATTCCGCCGCAAACCCCGCGATCGCCGACAACGGCAGGGACACATCGAATTTCAGCGGCGGCCCGTACACGCCGAGCACTTCGGCGACCGATTCGCGGACCTGCCACAGCCGCTGCTGCGCGCCGACGTCGACGCCGACCGCCGGCTCGCCGGACAGCGCGCGCGTCCTCGAGTGCGTCGGCCAGCCGCTCGGTTTGGTCTGTGTCGCCGGCCAATTCGATGAGCAGCTGCCATGCGCCGTCGACGGGCGCGGCCACCCCGACGTGCTCGGCGGTCAGCGCGCTCGCGCGTGCGTCGATCAACTCCAACGCCGCGATGCCGTCCATGTCGCGGAACGCGCGGCCGGTTTCGACCAGCGCGTCGAGGTCGTCGAACCCGCAGATCGCGGTGACCCGGTGCGTCGGCGTCGGGTGCAGCCGCAGATCCAGCCCGGTGATGACGCCCAGCGTGCCCTCGGCGCCGACGAACAGCGACGCGCAGGTCGTAGCCGGTGTTGTCGCGCCGAACCTGGCTGTGCCGGTGCACCACCGACCCGTCGGGCAGCGCCACATCAGGCCGATGACCTGCTCGCCCATGTTGCCGTAGCGCACCGTGCGCAGGCCGCCCGCGTTCGTCGACGCCATCCCGCCCACGGTCGCCGAATCGCGCGCGGCCAGGTCGACGCCGAACACCAGACCCGCGGCGGATGCGCGCGCGCTGCACCTCGGCCAGCGTCGCGCCGGCCCGACGTGGATGCGCCGCTCGACCGACATCGACCTCGCCGATCGTCGCGCAGCCGCTCGGTGGACAGCAGCACGTCGTCGTGTTCGGGCACCGTTCCCGCGACCAGCGATGTCCGGCCGCCCTGCACGGTGACGTAGCGCGCCCGCGTCGCGGCAGGCGCGCAGCACTGCGGCGACCTCGTCAGCCGACCCCGGCCGCACCAGCGCGCCTGGCGTGCCCGCGGTAGCGCCCGGTGTGGTCGACGCTGCGGCCGTCCAGCACGTCGGGATCGGTGATGACGTGCGCGGCACCCACGATCCCGGCCAGCGTGTCGGTCAGGCTCATCCCGTCGGTGTATCACACGCGCGCCAGCGACAGGAACGCGCCCAGCTCCACCAGGCGATCCGGCGTCGACGGCAGATACTCGGTCAGCGTCTCCGACCGGACGATGACGCTGAGGTACTTCGCGCGGCTGACCGCGACGTTGAGGCGATTGCGGTTGAGCAGGAACGAGATCCCGCGCGGGACGTCGTCGATCGACGACGCTGTCATCGACACGAACACCACCGGTGCCTGCCGGCCCTGGAACTTGTCGACGGTGCCGACGGCGACATCGGGCAGCCCCGCGGCGTCCGAAATGCGTCCCGCAGCAGCAGCACCTGGGCGTTGTACGGCGCGACCACCAGCACGTCGTCCTGCCCCAGCGGTCGGGTGCCGTCCTCGTCGGTCCACGGCGAGCCGAGCAGTCGCTGCGATCGCCGCGACGATCGCCGCGGCCTCCTCGGGCTGCTGGTGGAGTTGCCGTCGTGGTCGACGGTCAGCACCCGCACGCCCGGCGGGTACGCCGTCGAGCGTGCGCGCGGCGGTGCGGCTCTCGTCGCGAATGCAGCCGGCCCTCGTAGGACAGCCGCGACACCGGCCCGCACACCGCGGGTGCATCCGGTACGAGCGGTCGAGGAAGTAGCCGAGCTCGTCGGGCAGGCGTGCGGTGGCCGTCGACGAGCCAGCCGAGCGCGGACGCGTCGACCGGCTCGGGGTGATGTCCCTGGCTGACCTGAGGCAGCTGTTGCGGGTCGCCGAGCAGCATCAGGTTGCGGGCCGCGCGGGCCACCGCGATGGTGTTGGCGAGAGCAGAACTGGCCGGCCTCCTCGATCACCAGCAGGTCGAGGCTGCCGCGCGTAATCCGGGTGTCGTTGGCGAAGTCCCACGCGGTGCCGCCGATTACGCAGCCGTCGTTCGTGGCGATGAACGCGGCGTAGTCGTCTTTGTCGACGTCCTGCCACGCGGCGTCCGGCGGCTGAGTCCTTCTTGCCGATCCGCGCCGGTCGACGCCCGCCTTGATCAGGTCGCGGAACAGGTTCTCCACCGACCGCATGTGACTGCGCCGACCACGCCGACCCGCCACTGATGGTCGTTGACCAGTCGTCGCGATGATCCTGGCCGCGCGTGAACGTCTTGCCGGTGCCGGGCGGCCCGTGCACCGCGAGGTACGACGAGTCCAGGTCGAGCAGCGCGGCCGTGATGTCCGCGGCTGGTCGTCGCCGGTATGCGGCAGCGGTGCGCCGCTGCGGGTGCGCGGGTACGGCGCAGCAGGATGTCGACGATCGCGCTGTCGGGCAGCGTCGGGCAGCGCGGCTGCGACGTCGGCGGCCGCGGCGTCGATGGAGTCCCGCAGCTGCTCCGTCGGGATCGGGCGGCCCGGGCGTCAGCGCGAACGGCACCTGCGTGAACGGTCCGCCGTCCTTGGGCTCGCGTTCGCAGATCGATCACCTCGGTCGGGATGCGTCGGGTCGTCGACGTCGATGACCTCGGCGTTACCGCGCGCGCGCCGGTCGGGTTGTCGGCTGAGCCCGGCGGGCGACGGCGGGTCGTAGAGCGCGTACACGCTGCTGTCAGCTCGCCGGCGCCAGCGTGCTCGGTCAGCTTCACCCAGCGCTGCTGCTTGCGTGCGCGTGACGACGGCAGGTGCCAGTCGCTGACGACCTCGGCGCGTCGTCGGCGAGGAAAACGTCGCTGGTGTCGCGCCCACTCGTCGACGGGATTGTTCAGCCGGTCGAAGTGCGCCCACCAGAACGGCTTGTCCTCGCGTCGGTGATAACCGCGCGCGGCCGCCAACATCGCGACTGCGGTCTGTTCCGGGCTGCGCGCCTCGACGCCGTCACCGGCGAACTCGCATCAGCGTGCGCGCGAGCTCGTCGGTGTCCTCGACAGCGGTGCCGTCGGCGACCGGCGTGCGGGCCCAGCGGTGGCACGCTCGGATTCGATCGCGATGCTTGATCAGCCAGTCGCGCAGCTTGTGTGTCGAGCGGCAGTCGTAGCGGTTGTAATCCTCGATCTCCTTCGAGCACGTCGCGCGGCCTCGTCGGCTGCGGCCGTCGGCGCGCAGCTCGCAGTAGCGGGCGTACATGGTGATCGAGTCGCGTCGCGGTGGTGACATCGCCGGTGCGCAGCTCTGAGCCCATGTAGAGCGGCTCCAGCGACTTGAGGCTGTAGTTCTCGGTGCCGACCCGAATGCTCTTGCGCACCAACGGGAACAGGTCGACCAGCACGCCGCTTCGCAGCAGGTCGTCGACCTCGTCCTCGCCGACGCCGTAGCGCCCGGCGAGCCGCAGCAGCGCGGTCTTCTCGTAGGCCGCGTAGTGGTAGATGTGCATGCTTCGGGTAGCGCTTGCGACGCTTGCGGACCATCGCCAGGAAGTCGACGAGCGCCTGGCGCTCGCTGGCGCGGTCGTGCGCCCACAGCGGCCGGAACGTCGTCGCCGCGCGTCGAGCACGCCCCACAGGTACTCAGGCCCCACTCGCGGCCGTCGGCGGTCCACAGCGGATCGCCCTCGAAGTCGAAGAACAGGTCGCCCTTGTCGGGATCGGGCAGCAGCATCAGCGGCTGCGGGTCGGCGATCTCGTACGGCGGCTTGCCGTCGACGCGTCGGGCGATCTGCAGGCGTGCCTGCGCGGTCAGCGACGCGACGGTCCGCGCCGACAGCTCGGGCACCGGCGCCGTCGTGCGCGCGCGAGCGCCGGTCATGGTGGTGATGCCGGCGTCGATCAGCCGGGCGCGCTGGCTGACCCGCATGCCGGCCACGAGCAGCAGGTCGTCGGTGCGCGCGGACCTGATCGCGCATTCGGGACAGCGGAAGCACGCCCGCACCTCGTCGTCCTCCCAGCGCACCGCGGTGCCGCCGGCCAGGTGGTCGTCGAGCAGGCCGCTGCAGCGCGGCGCGGCGGGGCAGATACACCGGCAGCAACTCGTCGACGCGGTAGCTCGCGGTGGCGCCGTCGCCGAGCACCAACTCGACTTCGGGCAGCGACCGGCACGCCCGCGCGCGGCGAGCGTGTCGGCGTAGGCCGCGAGCTGCAGCAGCGCCTCGACCTTGACCGACCGGGCCAGCTTCGGTGTCGCGCAGTCGGTACTGCGGTCGCCGTCGAAGCACCAGGAAGTCGGCGAAGCCGACGAACCGGCCGTCGAACATCGCGGCCTGATAGATGACCGGCGCGCGTCGTTCGACGGCGCGCAGTGGTCTGCTTCGGCGGCTGCGGTCAGCCCGGCGACGGTGTACTGGGCCTGCCGATGATGGCGACGGTGTCGTCGGCCAGCTCGCGCAGCTCGTCGAGGTGGCGCTGCTCGTGCTCGCCGCCGAGTTTGGCCGTCCGCGCGAGCAGTTCGTCCTCGACGGCGACCGCGCGGTCCCCAGCCGAGCTGCGCGTCGAACGAGCGCAGCAGCGCGTACTCGCAGCGCGCGGCGGCGACGGATCGGACGCGCTGTAGATGACTCGATCGTCGGCGACGAACACGCTGCCACTGTAGGTCGAGCCAGCCGACACCTCAGCGCCGTGCGGAGACGGTCAGCCGGGCGTGTTGCCGATGAGCTCGACGCCGTTGCCGTTCCAGCGGAACTTCACCACGCTGTCGAGGCCCTCGATGCCGCCGGAGTACCGCAGCGCGATGGTGTCGCCGGTGGTGGCCGAGTCGTCGATGCCGTTGAACCCGTAGGTGTCCGGCACGCCGGTGGGGATGAACTTGCCGAGGTGGAACAGCACGGCGCGGGTGTTCGGGTTCTCGGAGTTGGTGTTGGCCTTGACGATCACCGCCGACAATTGCGCGCATTCGTTGTAAGTTGCCTGCCAGCGGCTCGGGTTCCAGGCCTGATTGCTGCGCGGGTCGCGGGGCAACTCGGAGACGGCCTTGACGATCTCGGGCGCGGCCAGGTTGACCGCGCACGGGTCGGCCGCCGCGGTCGTGGTGGGTGCGACGGCGCGGCGGCAGGGTGCCAGCACGGCGGGGCGGTCGCCGGGGCCGCCGAGGTGACCGTCGGCTCCGGTGTCTTGGACACCGTCGAGTCGCCCGAGCCGCATCCGGCGACAGTCGACCGTCGCCGCCACAATGAGGACGGCCCATTTCACAACTGGGCACCGTACCGCCAGCGCGATCGACCCGGCGCGGCAGGCGCGCGGCGGAAACGCACTCGCCAACCACTAGACTTCACCGCGATGACGTCGCTCCGAACCGGACCCGACCGGCGCCGATCTGACCTTCGCTGACCTGCAGATTCACCCGTCGGTGCTGCAGGCCGTCGCCGACGTCGGATACGAGACGCCGTCGGCCATCCAGGCCGCCACCATCCCGGCGATGATGGCGGGCTCCGACGTCGTCGGCCTCGCGCAGACCGGCACCGGCAAGACCGCCGCGTTCGCCATCCCGATCCTGTCCAAGATCGACCCCGCCAACAAGACCACCGCAGGCGCTGGTGCTCGCGCCCACCCGCGAGCTGGCGCTGCAGGTCGCCGAGGCGTTCGGCCGCTACGGCGCGCACCTGCCCGCGATCAACGTGCTGCCGATCTACGGCGGCTCCTCCTACGGCCGTGCAGCTGTGCCGGGCTCGAGCGCGGCGCGCAGGTCGTGGTCGGAACGCCGGGCCGCGTGATCGACCACCTCGAGCGCGGGACCCTCGACCTGTCCGCGCCTCGATTACCTGGTGCTCGACGAGGCCGACGAGATGCTGCAGATGGGCTTCGCCGAGGACGTCGAGCGCATCTTGCCGAGCACCCCCGAGTACAAGCAGGTGGCGTTGTTCTCCGCCACCATGCCGCCCGCCATCCGCAAGATCACCAAGAAGTACCTGCACGACGCCGGTCGAGGTGACGGTCACGGCGAAAACCACCACGGCCGAGAACATCTACGCAGCGCTACATCCAGGTGGCCGGGCCGCGCAAGATGGACGCGCTTGACCCGGCTGCTCGAGGTCGAGCCGTTCGAGGCGATGATCGTGTTCGTCCGCACCAAGCAGGCCACCGAGGAGGTCGCCGAGAAGCTGCAGGGCGCGTGGTTTCTCCGCGGCGGCGATCAACGGCGACATCCCACAGGCGCAGCGCGAGCGCACCATCGCCGCGCTCAAGGACGGCAGCATCGACATCCTGGTGGCCACCGATGTCGCGCGCGCGCGGCCTCGACGTCGAGCGCATCTCGCACGTGCTGAACTACGACATCCCGCACGACACCGAGTCCTATGTGCACCGCATCGGACGCACCGGCCGCGCCGGTCGATCCGGTCAGGCGCTGCTGTTCGTGTCGCCACGCGAGCGCCACATGCTCAAGTCCGATCGAAAGGGCGACCCGCCAGACAACTCACCGAGGCAGAACTGCCCACGCGTCGACGACGTCAACGCGCAGCGCGTCGAGAAGTTCCGCGACTCGATCACCGACGCGCTGGGCGCTCCGGGATTCGAACTGTTCCGGCGAGACTGATCGAGGACTACGAGCGCGACGAACGACGTGTCCGATGGCCGACATCGCCGCGGCGCTGGCGGCGCAGAGCACGCGACGGCGAGCAGTTCCTGATGACCGAACCGCCGCCGGAGAAGCGCACGGCGACGACGCGCTCGAGCCCGCCGCAGCGACGGCGAGGCGGCCCGCGCAAACCGCGGCGAGGGCGTCTCGCGACCTACCGCATAGCTCGGTCGGCAAGCGGCACAAGGTGAGCCCGGGTGCGATCGTCGAGCGCGATCGCCAACGAGGGCGGTCTGCATCGCAGCGACTTCGGGCCACATCTCCATCCGGCCGGACTCACTCGCTGGTCGAGCTGCCCGCGAAGCTGTCTCAAGAGACGCTGAAAGCGCTTGGAGCGGACCCGTATTCAGGGTAGTCTGATCAATCTGCAACCCGACTGGACGCCACGCAAGGCTCCGACAGAACAACCGCAAATCGAAATGACCCTGTCGAAGGACTCGTGGCAGCTCAAGGCGGTCTGGAGTCCGGTCAGCGAGCGCCGAGCGCGTTGCGTCGCTGACCGGAATCCGCGCGGTCGCGGCGCTTCTGGTGATGGCTCACGCACGCCGCCTACACCACCGGCAAGTACACCCACGGCTACGTCGGGCTTGGTGTACTCGCGCATGGAGATCGGCGTGCCGATCTTCTTCGTGCTGTCCGGGTTCTCTGTTGTTCGGCCCGTGGGTGCAAGCGCGGCCTCGGACAGGTGCTCGCGCCGTCGGTGCGCGCGCTTCACGCCTGGCACCGGGTGCGCCGCATCATGCCGGCCTACGTCGTCACAGTGCTCGCGGCGTATCGCCGATCTACCACTTCCGACTATGCCGGACCGAACCCGGCCACACCTGGATCGGTTGCTCCGCAACCCGATGCTCGACGCCAGATCTACACCGACCAACTACCTGCATTCCTATCTGCACCAGGGCCTCATCGCAGATGTGGAGCCTGGCGGTGGAGGCCGCGTTCTACGTGGCGCTGCCTGCGCTGGCGTACCTGCTGCTGGTGGTGTTGTGCGCGCGACGGTGGCGCCCGATGCTTGCTGCTGACGGGCCTGTCGGGTCTGGCGTTGATCACGCCGGCGTGGCTGATTCTGGTGCACCACCGACGTTGCTGCCCGACGGTGCACGGCTGTGGCTGCCGACGTATCTGGCATGGTTCATCGGCGGCATGGTGCTGGCGGCTGCTGCAGTCGATGGGTGTGCGCGCGTACGCGCTGGTGTGTGCCCGTTGGCGGTGGTCTGTTACTTCATCGCTCTCGACGCCGATCGCGGGCGCCCCGACTACGTCACCGGCCAACTGCGCGAGGCCTGCGTTCGAAGGCGGTGTTCTACGCGGTGATCGCCACGCCTGATGGTCGCCCCGCTGGCGCTGGGCGACCGCGGCTGCATACGCGAGGTTCCTGGCCAGCCGGCCGATGGTCTTCCTGGGCGAGATCTCGCTACGAGATCTTCCTGATCCATCTGGTGACGATGGAGCTGGTGATGATCGAGATCCTGCACTTGCCGATCTACACCGGCTCGATGGCCTGTCCTGTTCGTGGCCACGTTCGTGGTGACGGTGCCGCTGGCCTGGCTGCTGCACCGCGTTCACCCGCGTCCGCTCAGCTTCTAAGCCGAAGTTCCCCTTTGCAGGGGCCTGAATCTCGATGTGGTTTGGTGAGCAGGTGTTTCGCGTTCCCATGTGCCGCCGTTCTGTACTCATGTAATGGTCGTGACTATCTCGGCGTGTCTATACACGCATAATCAGCGATGTGTCATGCGGTGACTGTGCTAGAAAGTAAGCATGTATGTGACGTCGGTGCCGAACCGGGGGTCACCGCCGGCGATCCTGCTGCGCGAAAGCTACCGCGACGGGGGCAAGGTGAAAACCCGCACCCTGGCCAACCTGTCGCACTGGCCCGAGCACAAGGTCAGACACGCTGGACACGGGCGCTCAAGGGGCTGCCGCCGGCGCGTGGATCTGTCCGAGGCGTTTGAGATCACCCGCAGCCTGCCGCACGGGCATGTCGCGGCGGTGCTGGGCACCGCGCGGCGGCTCGGCATGCGAGGAACTCATCGATGCCACGCCCTCGCGCAAACGCGATCTGGTGACCGCGATGCTGGTCGCCCAGGTGATCGATCCCGGCTCGAAGCTGGCGACCGCGCGGGGGCTGCGCGCCGAGACCGCCACCAGCTCACTGGGGCAGGTGCTCGGCGTGGCCGGCTGTGATGAGGACGACCTGTATGCGGCCATGGACTGGGCGCTTGAGCGCAAAGATGGTCATCGAAAACGCCCTTAGCCGCACGGCATTTGGTCAACGGCACGCTGGTGCTCTACGACGTGTCCTCGGCGGCGTTTGAGGGCCGCACCTGCCCGCTGGGGGCGATCGGGCACCCCGAGACGGGGTGAAAGGCCGGCTGCAGATCGTCTACGGGCTGCTGTGCTCGCCCGCCGGGATCCCGATCGCGATCGAGGTGTTCGAGGGCAACACCGCCGACCCGAAAACCCTGGCCGCCCAGATCACCAAGCTCAAGGACCGGTTCGGGCTGTGCAGGGTGTGTCTGGTCGGGGATCGGGGCATGCTCACCAACGCCCGCATCCGCGACGAGGTGCGCCCGGCGCAGCTGGATTGGATCAGCGCGTTGCGCGCCCCGCAGATCAAAGCGTTGGTCGAGGAGGGCGCGCTGCAGCTGTCGCTGTTTGATGAGCAGGACCTCGTCGAGATCAGCTCCCCGGAGTTTCCCGGCGAGCGGCTGGTGTGCTGCCACAACCCCGTGCTGGCCGAGGAGCGGGCCCGCAAACGCCAGCGAGCTGTTGGCCGCCACCGAAAAAGAACTCACCCCCATCGCCGCCGCCACCGGCCGCGCCAAACGGCCGCTGCGCGGCAAAGACAAGATCGCGCTGCGGGTGGGCAAGGTGATCAACCACTACAAGATGGCCAAACACTTCACCCTCGAGATCACCGACGAATCCTTCACGTTCACCCGCAACACCGAGGCCATCGCCGCCGAGGCCGCCCTCGACGGCATCTACGTGCTGCGCACCAGCCTGCCCGAACGACACCCTCGACCAGCGACGACGTGGTGCTGCGCTACAAGAACCTCGCCGATGTCGAGCGGTTCTTCCGCACCCTCAACAGCGAACTCGACGTGCGGCCCATCCGGCATCGGCTGGCCGACCGGGTGCGCGCCCACATGTTCTTGCGCATGCTGTCCTACTACATCAGCTGGCACATGAAAGCACGCCCTGGCCCCAATCCTGTTCGTCGACAACGACAAACCCGCCGCGGCCGCCAAACGCGCCAACCCCGTCGCCGCGGCCCAACGCTCCGATGAGGCCCTGACCAAAGCGGCGCGTAAACGCACCGCCGAGGACACCCCAGTACACAGCTTCACCAGCCTGCTCGCCGACCTGGCCACCCTCTGCGCCAACCAGATCCAACCCGCCGACGACATGCCAGCATTCACCATGACCACCACCCCCACCCCACTACAGCGGCGAGCCTTCGAACTCCTCGACGTCTCCCACCGCCACGGCCTGGCGTAGTCAGTACAACCACACCCACCAGACCACAAAACCCCAGCTCAACACCCCAACCCGTCAACACAACAGGGGAACTTCGGGCTAGGCCCTCCGCCGGAGCTGTGCGCAGTCTCGGACGACAGCGAGATCCGACAGCGCCGGCAGAGTTAAGTTAAGCTGCCCTAAGTAATCTGTTACGAGGGGCAGGCATGTCACGACAAGACGCCATCGCGGGGCGGGTTCCAGGGCGCGCTGTGCTCGCTCTGCTGGGCGCGCGGCGAGTACCAGGTGACCGCGACCGGCCCCGTCGCTGCCGAGTACTCAGCGCGCACCTACCCGCGGCTGAGCTTTCCAGGCGGGCGGCCTGCTGACCGATCGGCCGCTGCACCCGGACGAGTGTGGATCCGGATGTGGCTCGCTCGATCGGCGACAAGCTGCATCCAGCGCGGGTACGCCCTGGTCGACCCCGATCCGGAGGCCGACACCGTCGACATCGTGGAGTTCGCGACATAGCGACAGGGTGGCCTCGCGGTGGGCCCAGGACGCGCGGCCCGGCGACACCATCGAGGCGACGTTGGTCGCTGGGCAGCAAACTTCACGCCGCCCGAGCCGGCGCCCGAAGGGGCTATGTCATCGTCGGCGACACCGCGTCGCTTGCCTCCTTGCGATCAACTCGCTGCCGGGACCACGATCCGGCGACAGCCCCGGCCCAGTGCGTAAGTCCTGGGAGGCCGGGCACGGTCGACTGACGTTGCAACTGCCAGTGGCGCGGGCGCAGCGGGCGGCGTGGCCAATAAGAGGTGGACCGCAAGAACAGCGGGGAGGCGCCGGTGCAGGCGGTCGGCGTTCGGCGCAGCCGACCACTTCGGCTGGGTGGCGTGCGACAACCGAACCACCCGCGCGGTGGCCAAGATCTTCCGCGAGGACTACAAGATCCCGCGCAAGTCGATCAAGGCGCAAGCGCATTGGGTGGCTGACCGGCCACGGCGCTGGCCTGGTCGGCTCCGGCTGGTCGGCAACACGATCGGCACGACGAACTCCTCTGAGCATCGCCCGCTCGTCGGCGTCGTCGTGTGCCGGGGAACACAGAACAGTGAGGTCATCACCCGCACCAGCCAGCGGGCCCGGTGCTGCCACCAGATTCGGGGTCGTCGGGTCCCAGCGAGATGACGAACGCCTCCGTCAGCGCCTTGATCACCTCGGACTGTTCGGCCATCTCCGCACCGATCGGCCGCTGCGTGGTGGCGAACCACGATGCCAGAGCAGGGCTTTCGCGGACGTTGCGCAACGACGCGGAGCATGCCCTCGATGAGGCGCTTCACGCGGGATCCACCACCGAATTGATCTGCTCGGTCATCTCGCGGTAGAGCCGGTAGCTCTCACGGTGCACGTACGCGGTGTACAGCGCTTCCCGGTTCTCGAAGTACCGGTACAGCGTGGCGCGCGAACAACCTGCGGCCGAGGCGATTTCGTGCATGCCGACGGTCGCCGCGTCGCTTGCTGGGCGAACAGCTCGCCCGCCGCGTCCAGGATTCGGTCGGCGGCCACCTCGGTGCGCGCGCGCGCCAGCCAGTCGCCCGCGGCATCAGAGCTCGTCACCGTGAACGGCACCGGACAGCGGCCGTCGCACGTAACTGCCACCGGCCCAGACGATTCCGGACTCGTCGACCTCGAAGTCCGGGCAGCGCGCCAGCAGCTCCGTCAGCGCGACGCGGGACTGCATGCGCGGCGGCGGCGGCGCCAAGGCAGTAGTGCGCGCCGTGGCTGAACGTCAGGATGTTGCGCGGCCGCCGCTGCGACGTCGAGTTCTGCCGGCGTCGGCGCCGAACTCGCGCTCGTCGCGGTTGGCCGACCCGTAGAGCAACAGCACCCTGCGGCCTGCGGGAATCGGTGGTGTCGCCGATCGTGCACGTCGCGGGTGGCGGTGCGGCCAGCACCTGCGCCGGCGACGGTGAGCCGGAGGAACTCGTCGACCGCATCGGGGATCAGGTCGGGGTTCTTGACCAGCAGCCGCCGCTGGTCGGGCCGCTGGTGCAGCAGCTGCACGGCGCCGCCGAGCATGCCGGTCGTGGTGTCGTTGCCGCCGGTGACCATCGTGAACGTGAAGGCCAGCACCGACAGCGTGCCCGGCGATGTCACCGTCGGCGCCGACGCCGGCGGCGACGAGATGCGACACGGTGTCGTCCTCCGGCTCTGACGGCGCCGTTCGATCAGCGCGGTGAAGTACGCCATCATCTCGCCGAGCGCGTCGCCGAGCGCTCCAGCGCTCCGGCGACGCCGCCGTCGGCGGTGTTGCGCCGCGACGATCGCCTCGGTCCAGCCGTCGAACTGCTCGCGGTCCTCCTCCGGGCACCCCGAGATAGTGCGCGACGACCATCGACGGCAGCGGCTTGAACAGCTCGGCGACGATGTCGCCGCCGCCGTCGGCGCGGATGCGCTCGATGCGCTCGATCGACGAATTCGCGGACCTTCGGCTCGACGGCCTCGACCTGCCGCGGCGTGAAGCCGCGCGACACCAGCTTGCGGAACTCGGTGTGCACCGGCGGGTCCTGCATCACCATCGGCGGATTGTCCTGCAGGCCGATCAGTTCCAGCTCGCCGTAGCTGACGGTCAGGCCCTGCGCCGACGAGAACGTCTCGTGGTCGCGGGCGGCGTCCCAGACGTCGGCGTGCCGGGACAGCACCCAGTAGTCGTGGTCGGGCTTCTCCTCGGGACGACGTGGTGCACCGGATCGTGGTCGCGCAGCGCCTGGTACATCGGCCATGGGTTCGGCCGGGTGTCGGCATCAGCGAGCTGGAAACCGGACCGGCGAACCGTGAAGACAGGAGTGGCTGTCATGTCTCATTGGTACGACAGCCACCGGGAGCGCGTCAATAGGCTGCGCCATATTGAGCGATTTGTGCGGCCTCAGAGGCGGTGAGCTCGAGCGCACACAAATCGCGCCCGGGACTACCGCGCCGGGTTTGAGGATGCCGATCGGGCCGAGCGCCCGCTTGATCCGCTGGTTGAGAGGCTCGCATCGCCTCCCGGCCCGGAGTTGGCCCGCCAGCCAGGGCCGTTTCAGCCGGCCGAGCGCCGTGTTCGCCGGTGATGGTGCCGCCGAGTCGACCGCGAGATCCATGATGTCGCCGAACGCCTTCTGGGCGCTGCGCCATCGCCTCGTCGGCGGGGTCATGCGATCAGCGGATGGGTGTTACCGTCGCCGGCGTGAGCGATCACCGAGATCATCACATCGTGCCAGTGCGTCCGCGCTCAGTCGATGTTACGAGCGGTCTCGCGACGCCGCTGGGGAAGACACAGCCTGATGAGTTCGTCGCGGCTGGCCGTTCCGGTCTTGGTCATTGCCCGGTAGATGTGGCCTTCGACGGTGCGCGCCGAGAGACACAGCCGCTCGGCGAGCTCGCGAGTGGAAAACCCCGACCCGAGCAGCCGGACGATCTCGCGCTCGCGCGCGGTCAGCGGCAGCGGTTCGCTGACCTCGCGCAGGGCCGGTGTGCTGATGCCGCCGCATCGTTGCGCCAGCGCCTCCGCGCGCGCGGAGCATCCCAGGGCTGAGCCCCGCCGATCGCCGTGGCGGAACGCGGTGCAGGCGTGGGCGGCAGCGTCCACCGCCGCGACGAGATCGCCCATCTGCTCGAATTCGGCGGATATTTCCGCTAATTCGGGCGCGTCAGAGCCGGCTGAGCGCGGCTGCGAACCGGGCGGCCAGGCTTCACGCGCGGGCCCTCGACGATCGATTCGAGTTCGCGTCAGCCGAGGCGCGCCCGAGTGATCCCCGAACTGGACGGCGGTCTGCAGACATACCACCTCGGCGGCGAATTGTCCTCTGGCCGCCGCGGTTTCGGCGGCCGCCAGCATCGTGGTGATCGCCTCGGTGACGGCGCCCTGCCCAGCCGCCAGCCATGCGCGGGCCAGGCTGCGCTCGTAATCCAGCTGTGCGAAATGGACGTCGGATCTCGTCGAGCGCGGCGAGCACCGGCGGCCGCCTCGTCGGTCGCGCCCCGCATCGCCAGAGCGGTGGCGTACGGGATGTGATACCGGTATCCCCAGCCCATGGCATTCCCCGACGCCGACAACGCGGGCGCTGCCTGTCCCAACAAGGCACGCCGGAGTCAAGACGACCCGCGCAGAGCGCGGCTCTGACCCGCGATCGCGGTACCGACCAAGTGGGCAGCTCCCGGCATCTCGGCACCCTGCTCGCGCACGCGTTGTGCCACCTCGAAGCCATCCGCCATCTGGCCCGCCAGCAGCAGCGCGCTGACGTGCGCGTCGGCGATGTTGAATCTCATCTGCGGGGAGTCGAAGAACCGCGACGCAACGGCGTACCCGGTGTTGGCGACGGCCACCGCTTTGGCGGTCTGTCCCGCGTCCGCGGACATCACGGCAAGCGCCCACGCGGTCTCGGCGCCCGCGACGGCCGGCAGGTCTTCCAGCACAAGGCTTTTCGACGCCTGTATCGCCTCTTGCGGCTGGTCCAGCGCAAACCAGTACACGGTGAGGAAGGCGTCGATCCAGACGCGATGCCGGCGGCGGAGTGCTACGCGCCGCGTCATCGATGATCTCTTTCGCACGCGGGGCGTCACCGAGAGCCCACAGCGTGTTGAGGGCCCGCAGGTACGCGAGCCGGCCGCGGTCGTCGTCGGTGAGCTCTGAAGCAGACAACTCCGGCCAGCACGGCGTCGGCCTCCTCGCCGGCAGGGAGCCACGACAACGCATGCGCACGAAGGAAATACGCGCGCGGCGCAGCCGTCAGCGCGGATCGCCGCTTTCGCGAGCCGATCGGCCAGTCGCAGATCTCCCAGCCAGACGGCGCCACCTGCTGCCCTGAGGAGCAAATCGGCGTCGGGCGTCAGGTCGGAGTCGAGACTCAACGTGGCGCGGCGCACCACGTTGCGCATGTCGTCGCTGTCTGCGGCCGACGCCAGTTCCGGCGGCGACCAGTCCGCGCAGCCGTCGCAACCTGGTTTCGGGTGATCGAGACCGTCGCACCTCGCCGTAGAGCGGATGCGCCAGTCGCACCTCCATGCCGTCGTCGACGTTCGGCTCGACGGTGATCAGGCCGCGCACGTGGGCTTCCTCGATGGCGTCGGGATCCGCGATCCGCCGCAACGTCGTCATCTCGAGCGGTTCTCCGACGGCCAGTGCGTCGATCACCTCGCCGACGGGCGTGCGACAGCGCACCGAAGCGGGATTCGATCAGTTCGACCAATCCCTTCGGCATGGTCGGCTCGCCGATCCACTGCCAGTAGCCGTTCTGCTGCCGAATTCCGGCCGTCGGCGACTTCCTGCTCGACGATGTTGCGCAGATACAGAGCGTTCCCGCGCGTCAGCTTCCACAGCCGGGTGGCGGCGTCGGGATCCACCTGGCCCGCCCAACGTCGGCCGTCAACAGCTCGGCGATCTCGCCGGCCGAAAGCGGTTGCAGATCCAGTCGGTCGAACTGGCCGCCGCCGCCATACCTCGTATATCTCGGTCGGAACGCGTTCGCCCTCGCGGACGGTGAGCACTACCTTGGCGGCCTCGCGCTGCACGATCTGGTGCAGGACGAACGTCGACAGTTCGTCGAGCAGATGGACATCGTCGACGCCCAGCACCACCGTGGTGCCGGGCGGCGCGGATGTCACCGGAGTCGATCACGCCGCGCACCAGTTGAAGCCGGTCAGTGCCGGTGGTCCGGCCCATGGCGCGAATGCACCGAGCGGAAGTTTGCGCGCCGACGTCGTGCCGACCGCCCAGCGCGGTTCGAAAGCCATGGGACGCGACGCGACGACAGCGCCTCCCGCGCTATCCGGCTCTTCCCGACGCCCGGCGGGTCCGCTGACCAGGATCCCGGCGACGCCCGGATCTCGATATCGCGGCCATGATGGTTCGCATCTCCTCCGAGCGGCCGATCAACGGCCACGTCATGCGCACATCGGAAGCCTAGAACGCTGGCACGCGTCAGCTACGGTAAACCACAGATTGCACTTGCGTGTTGTCGACATAGCCGATCGGCTACCCTTATTGCGTGACTTCCGCAGAAACCGCGGCCGTGCCGTTCGGTGCGATTCAGCGCACGCGCCGCGCAGACCCGCATCCTGGTCGCCGCGCTGGACCTGTTTGCCGATCACGGCGTCACCGGTACATCGCTGCAGATGATCGCCGACGCTCTCGGCGTGACGAAAGCCGCTGTGTACCACCAGTTCAAGACCAGGACGAGATCATCATCGCCAGTCACCGCAGATGCAGCTCGCGCGGCTGGAGGACGCGCTGGAGGACGCAGAGGCCGCCGAAGACCGCGTCGCAGGCAAGGGAATTGCTGCTCCATCGCGTGATCGGGCTGGCGGTCGAACAGCGCCGCATGGTCGGCCTCAGTGCAGTCGATCCGGTCATCATCCGATTTCTGGCCGAGCACAAGCCGTTTCAGGTGTTCCTCGAGCGGCTGTATGCGGCGTTGATCGGTGACGACACCGGTCCCGAGACGTTGGTTCAGGCGGCGATGCTGTCGGGGCGCGATCGGCAGCGCCGTCAAGCATCCGCTCGATTTAAAGTCAGGCCACGAAGCGTTGCATGGTCGCACACTTGAACGTGGCATCCCAGCACGGTCGTTTAGAGAGCGGAGAGAAGCGCCGAGTGCATCGTGAGCGAAGGGCATCAATCGAATGTGGGCAATACGTAACTTG